>OJLW01000323.1_pt1 | contig 25814 bp, 27 predicted proteins | sample 1597021 | NCBI WGS metagenome assembly OJLW01 (sample SAMEA3904676, study PRJEB24821) | metagenome | biome: Builtin; feature: hospital; material: surface | place: USA | collected 2013-06-03
CGAGATAGCGTAGCGTCTCGTGGGCTCGGAGATGTGTATAAGAGACAGGCCGTGGTCGGTGTGTGAGCCGCGCGCACCGTCGCCTCGAGCGCGGCCAGGCGCAACTTATCGACGCGCACCGCCCTCGCCAGCGGATGCCGCCGCAGCTTCGCAACCGCATCGGCCCGACCCAGGATCACGCCCGCCTGCGGCCCGCCGAGCAACTTGTCGCCGGAGAACAGGACGATGTCGGCGCCGTGGGCAAGTGCGGTTGTCGCGTCCGGCTCGTCCGGCAGCGTAGGGTCCGGGCGCAGGAGGCCGGAGCCGGTGTCTACGATCAGCGACAGTCCGTGCGCATCCGCGATCTGGCGCAGCTGCGCGACGCTCGCCTCGGCGGTAAAGCCGTGGACGCGGTAGTTCGAGGGGTGCACCTTCAGGATCGCGCGCAACGACGGATCACTAGCGGCCCGCTCGTAGTCGTGCGGGTGTGTGCGGTTGGTCGCGCCGACCTCCACCAGCTTCACGTGAGCGGACTCGATGAGCTCGGGCAGCCGGAAACCGGCGCCGATCTCGATGAGCTCGCCGCGCGAGATAGCCACCGAACCGTGCTCGGCGAGCGCGGCTGTGGCCAGCAGCAACGCGCTCGCGCCGTTGTTTACCACCAGCGCGTCCTCGGCCGCAGGGCAGGCCGCCAAAAGCGCCTCGCGCGCGCCGGCACCCCTATCGCGTGAGCGCACCCCGTTTTCTAGGTCCATCTCCACGTCCACGTAGCCCGCAGCATGAACCAGCGCGTCGACCGCAAGCTCGCCGAGCGCTGCGCGACCGACGTTGGTGTGCACCACCACGCCAGTGGCGTTCAAGACGGGTGTGAGCGTGGTCGCGCCGGCGTTGATCAGGCTCAGGAAGTGTTCGGCGGCATCGTCGGGGTGGAGCTCGCCGCGTCGACAAGCAGCCTGCACCTCGTGCGCACAAGCTTTGAGCGCGTGCGGGGCGAGCGGGGACGCGGGCGCGAGCGCAAGCAAAGTATCGGTACCTGGGATGTTGCGGCGCGGATCGCTCAAACTCGTGTCCTCCCTAAAAAGCGCGTGGCGGAGACGGACAGGAATCGAACCTGCCAGACCGAGCTACTCGGCCTCACCAGTTTTGAAGACTGGGGCGCCCACCAGGACGCGTACGCCTCCGCGAAAAACGCTACCATAGGCCCCATGAGCACTACGAACCCAGAAATCCGTCTCACCCAGTTTGCTGCCGGCGGGGGCTGCGCCTGCAAGATCCCACCCGGCGAGCTCGAGGACGCCGTCAAAGGCCTGGTTGGCGTGAGCGACCCGAACGTGATCGTCGGCCTGGACGACGGCGATGATGCCTCCGCCATCCGCGTGCGCGAGGACCTCGCTGTGATTTCCACCGCCGACTTCTTCACCCCGGTGGTGGACGACGCGTACACGTGGGGCAAGATCGCCGCCGTCAACGCGCTTTCGGACGTCTACGCCATGGGCGGCACCCCGATTACCGCCATCAACCTGCTCGGATGGCCACGCGATGTGCTGCCGCAGGAACTCATCCGCGAGGTGCTCCACGGCGGGCTCGACGGCGCGAGCGCGGCCGGCATCTCAGTGACCGGCGGCCACTCCATTTCCGCGCCCGAGCCGATCTACGGCATGGCGGCCACCGGCACGATTGACCCGGCCCGCCTCATGCGCAACGATGCGGCCGCCCCCGGCCTGCCAATCACGCTGACCAAGCCGATCGGCTCCGGCCTTTTGAACAACCGCCACAAGGCCACCGGCGAGTGGTTCGAGCAGGCAGTCGAGGTGATGACCACGCTCAACCGCGACGCCTCGCGGGCCGCCGTCGAGGCGGGCGTGCGCGCGGCGACCGACGTCACCGGCTTCGGCCTGCTCGGCCACCTGTACAAGATGGCGCGCGCCTCCGGCATCGACGCAGTGATTGACCACACGAAGGTCCCGCTTATCGACGGCGCACGCGACACCCTCGACAAAGGCTTCATCCCCGGCGGCTCGCAGCGCAACCTCGACTGGGTGCGCCCGCACGTCGACGCGGACGGTGTGGGAGACGACGACCTCCTGCTGCTCGCCGACGCGCAGACCTCCGGCGGCCTGCTGGTCATCGGCGAGGTGCCCGGCTACCCCGTCATCGGCGAGACCACCGAGGGCACCGGGCGGGTGCGGGTGCGCTAGCGCGCGGTCGTGATCGAGTCGCCGACCTGGCCGGCCTCCTGGCGGGCGCGCAGGCGGTTACGCTGCGGCTCGACCACGTACTTCGGGTCCTCGGTGGAGCGCTTGCCCGCAGCGATGATGCCGAAGCGCGTCAGGCAGGAGGCGGTGGCCAGCGCCGCACCACTTAGCCCCGCAATGACGCGGTTCTTGCCGCCCAAAACAGCGCCGATACCACCGGCGACGACGAGCGCCTCGGCTGCCTTGAGCATGCGGCCAGCCTTGCCCTCCTGCATCGTTTCCGGCAGCGGATCGTCGAGCGCGCGCTCCACGCTTTTCGACGCCACTACGTCCGCCACCGCGCCCGCCCCCGCCAACACGCGGGCCGGGCCGTTGTTGGCGGTCGAGGTGGTCACCAGCGCCACGCCCGCAGACGCGCACGCAGCAGAGGAGACAAAGAGGTTGGGCAGCTGCTTGTGCGCGCCTTGCCACATCGGCACCGAAGTATTGCCGAGCAGCACCGCGGTGTAGACGGCCAGCGGTGCGCCCATGAGACCGGAGAACACGCCCATCGGGGTGGCCAGCGCGTGCAGTGCCTTGCGCGCGGGTGCCGGCAGCGGGATGCGCTCACCGGTTAAGGTGTCTGCCTCCGCAGCTGCGGCAGCCACCGCCGCGCTGGAGAAGGAGCCGAGGATCCAGGACCCAACAGACATCGGCGAGGAGAGCTTGAACACGCGGAACATGTTCAAAAGGCGCTCGGGCCGGCCCAGGTCCAACACGAGGCAGCCGGAGCCGACGGCTGCGGCAACGGCAGCGGTGAGCCGGGTGTTGCGCTGCAGCTCGCGGTTGCCGGTCGCGCCCGCTCCGACGGCGAGCAGCGAGGAACCGCCTGCGACGCCGCCGAGGAAAAAGTACACGCCGATCGGCCACTCCCAGGGCGGGAACTTCACGATCGGGCGGCCGTAGTAGGAGTCGTACTGCGCGAACTCCGCGCGCGGCACCATCAGCTCCTCGCCGCGGCGCTGCTTCTTGCCGTGCGGTCCCTTCCTGTCCTTGCGGCGCGGGCCGCGGGGTGCTTCCGGCGGTCGGAATGCGTCGAAGTCTGCCATTTACTTTCCGCCTCCAATCACGAATGCTGCTGCCGCGGCGCCAACCAGGCCTGCTGCCGCGACAACGGCGCGCTTGGCCATCTCGGGCAGGTTCGCGGTGGGCACTTCGGGGTCTGGCGGGAGGCCGTAGACCTCGGGGGCGTCGAGAAGCAGGAAGATCGAGCCGGTGCCACCGACGCCGTCCTCGCTGTTCGCGCCGTAGAGGCGTGCCTCGGTCAGGCCCTGCGCGTGGAGCTCGGCGACGCGCGCCTTCGCCCTCGCCAGCATCTCCGTGTAGGTGCCGTACTGGATCGAGTTGGTCGGGCATGTCTTCGCACACGCCGGGCCCTCCCCGACTTGCTGCCGGTCAAAGCACATGGTGCACTTCTGCGCCACGCCGACGTTCTTGATTGGCGCGACCTCGCCGACGGTGAAGTCTTCGCCCTGCTTAAAGCGCTCGTTGCGCTTTTGCACCCCGCCGTCGGAACGGCGCTCGATCACGCCGAAGGGGCAGCCTGCTACGCACGTCCCGCAGCCGTTGCACACATCATCCTGCACCACGACGGTGCCGTGCTCGGTACGGAACAGCGCACCGGTCGGGCACACATCGAGGCAGCCCGCGTTGGTGCAGTGCTTGCACACGTCCGAGGACATCAGCCAGCGGAAATCCGGGGTGTCCGGCAGCTTGGTCTGCGATTCTTCAGGTGCCTCCGGCTCCGCCCCCGGCATGTTCGGCATACCGAGGGAGACGAGCTTCTTGCCCTCCTCGCGCGCCTGCGCGATCTGCTCCTCGCTCTGCTCGATAAACGCAACGTGGCGCCAGGTGTCCGCGCCCAGCGCACCGGTGTTGTCGTAGGACATGCCGGACAGGGCGTACTCGCCGTCCTGCGGATTGCGGTTCCACTCCTTGCAGGCCACCTCGCAGGCTTTGCAGCCGATACAGATGGAAGTATCGGTGAAAAACGCCTTGCGGTTATCCCTGTCATAGCCCACGTTGGCGGGCGATTCAGTAATCCGATTTGTTGTCTGCAACTGGCCCTACCCTTCCTGGTCCGACATGTTGTCCTTGGTGGGATCGTCCTTCGCGGCCGAGGTTTCGCCTTGGCCTTGGCGGATGGCTTCGGACGACGCCCCGTCGTGAAGCACTGTCCCTGTGTCCTGATCCAAACCTGCGCGTTTCTGGTACTCGCGCACCAGCGCGACGCGATCCGCGCCACGCGGGCGACGGCCAGGGCGGATGTCCACCGCCGAGACCTTGGAGGCCTGGATGTTCACGTTCGGGTCGAGCATGATGCCCAGCAGGTCGTTCGGCCCATCACCGGAGACCTCGGCGTAATCGCCGCGGCCGTAGTGGAAAGGCATACCGATCTGCTCGAAGGTGGCATCGCCGATCGTGAGCGTCTTGATGCGCTCGGTGACCAGCACGCGGGCCTCGATGGCGTTGCGCGGCGAAATGATCGTCGCCCATTCGCCGTTTTCCAGCCCGACGCGGCGCGCCAGCTCCGGCGAGACCTCGCAGAACAGCTCCGGCTGTAGCTCCGCGAGGAACGGCAGCGTGCGCGTCATCGCGCCCGAGGTGTACATCTCAGTCAACCGGTAGGTGTTGAGCATGTACGGGTAGACCTCCGTACCCGGCTCGCCGAAGTTCGGCGCCGAGAGGTTGTCCTCCCCACGCATCACGATGCGCGACGGCGACTGCTGCTGCGCGTACAACACGTTCGGGTACGGCGACTCCTGCGGCTCGTAATGTGTCGGCATCGGGCCGTCGACCATGCCGGTCGGCGCGAACAACCACGCGCGCCCGTCGTTTTGCATGATGAAGGCGTCGCTGCCAGACAGTGCCGCAGGGCCCACCGCGTCGCGGTCCGGCTTGAAGCCGGGCGCTCGGTCCACAGGGAAGTCGACGACGTCGTTGGACTGCCACTTCTCCGCGTCCTCGTCCCACCAGACGAGCTTCTTGCGCTCCGACCACGGCTTGCCGTCCTCGTCGGCCGAGGCGCGGTTGTACAGCACGCGGCGGTTCATCGGCCACGCCCAGCCCCAGTCCAGCGCCATCTCGTCCTGCTCGGAGCCCGGGCGCTTGTTGGCGGAACGGTTCACATCGCCTGCGAACACGCCGCAGTAGATCCAGCAGCCGGAGGAGGTGGAACCGTCGGCCTTGAGATCAGCGAACTTGTCCACCAGCTGGCCCTTGCGCGGGCCCTCCAGGTAGTAGCCGTTGATCTCGCGCAGCACCGACTCGGGGTCGATCTCGCCGTGCTCGTCGGTGTCGTAGTCCCAGGTGATCTTCTGCAGCGGCAAGTCGCGCGGGTCGATCGAATCCTTCACGCGCTCCTTGATGCGCCTACCGAGCTCGTAGAAGAACTGCAGATCACTATCAGCATCGCCCGGGGCGTCCTTCGCCTTGAAGCGCCACTGCAGCATGCGCTGCGTCTGGGTGAAGGTGCCCGCCTTCTCCACGTGGTTCGCGGCCGGGAAGAGGAAGACCTCCGTATCGATCTCCTCGGTGACCAGGTCACCCGACTTGATCTCCGGGGAGTCCTTCCAGAACGTCGCGGTCTCGATCTCCTGGAAGTCGCGCACCACCATCCACTTCAGCTTGGACAGCGCCATACGTTGCATGCGTCCGTTGGACTGCGCCACCGCGGGGTTCTGGCCGAAGACGAAGTAGCCGTCAACCAGGCCCTCATCCATCAACTGCAGCGTGTGGTACGTCGAGTGCGCGCCGGTCAGGCGCGGCATAAGGTCCATGCCCCAGTTGTTTTCCTCGGTGGCAGCGTCGCCCCAGTAGGTCTTCATCAGAGAGACCGCGTAGGTGTCACCCTTCTGCCAGAAGCCCTTCTGGTCGCGCTTGGACACCGCGGCCAGGTACTCGTCCCAGGTCTGCGCGGTTGCCTGCGGCATCGGCAGGTAGCCGGGCAGCAGGTGGAACAGGGTCGGCACATCAGTGGCGCCCTGAATGTTCGCGTGACCGCGCAGCGCCATGATGCCGGAGCCGGGTCGGCCCACGTTGCCCATGAGCAGCTGCAGGATCGCACAGGTACGGATGAACTGTGCACCCATCGTGTGCTGCGTCCACCCCAGCGCGTAGGCGAAGCAGGTCGTGCGCTCGCGCCCGGAGTTCTCCACGATGGAGTCCGCCAGGTAGTAGAAGTCCTCCTGCGAAATACCGCAGGCCTCCTCCACCACCTCAGGGGTGTAGCGCGAGTAGTGACGCTTGAGGATCTGGAAGACCGTGTTCGGGTCCTGCAGCGTGGGATCCGTCTTGTGGTCCCAGGACACCTGCGCGTCCCAGTTCTTCTGCGGCTGCCAGGTCGAGTTGTCGTAAGCGCCGGTCTCCGGGTCGTAGCCGGAGAACAGCCCGTCGAGGTCCTCGGTGTCCTGGAATTCTTCGCTGATCAGCGTCGAAGCGTTGGTGAACGCCTTGACGTACTCCTCGAAGTACAGGTCATTCTGCAGCACGTAGTTGATCACCGCGCCTAGCAGCACAACATCGCTGCCGCCACGGATCGGCACGTGCTTATGCGCCACTGCCGACGTTCGCGTAAACCGCGGGTCGACGTGGATGATCCGGGCACCACGTGCCTTGGCTTCAATGACCCACTGGAACCCGACCGGGTGTGCCTCGGCCATGTTCGAGCCTTGAATGACAATGCAGTCCGCATTGGCCATGTCCTGCAGCGGCTGGGTTGCGCCACCGCGTCCAAACGAGGATCCCAAACTGGGAACCGTGGAGGAGTGTCATATACGGGCCTGATTTTCGATCTGCACCGCGCCGGAGGCGGTCCACAGCTTCTTAATCAGGTAGTTTTCCTCGTTGTCCATCGCGGCACCGCCCAGGCCAGCAATGCCCATGGTGCGGCGCAGCGCGCGCCCCTCTTCGTCAAAGTCCTGCCAGCCGTTCTTACGCGCCTCCAGGAAACGGTCGGTGACCATGTCCAGTGCGGTGTCGCGGTCCAGGGTCTGCCACTCAGTGGCACCCGGTGCGCGGTAGAGGATCTCAGTCAAGCGACCAGGCGCGTTGACCAGCTGCTCGGAGGCCGCGCCCTTCGGACACAGACGGCCGCGCGAGTGGGGCGAATCCGGGTCGCCCTCGATCTGGATGACTTTCTCGTCCTTGACGTACACGCGCTGGCCACAGCCGACGGCGCAGTACGGGCAGACGCTTTTGACGACGCGGTCCGCATCTTCAATCCGGCCCTGCATCGTCTTACTCTTGTGCGATTCGGTGTTCTCACCACGGGCGAAAAGATCACCGTCTCGCATCTGGCGCACAACTGGCCAGTTCAGGGGACTAAAACGAGACATGCCCCTTACCCTAGCCGAGATCGCCCTCAACCACGAGTTTTTCCAGCGCGCCGCCAGCTGTTTTCACTCTCGCACACATCTCGCGCTACATATATGGACGACTTTTGATACATTCAGTGTGCTAACCCCAAGCAGCCCCGAACACATTCTTATCTTTCAAGCCTGAACCGAGTGAGCATGCACACTTCTTCCCGCCGCCGCGCACTGCGTAGCACCACCGTCGCCAGCGCTCTTGCGCTCTCCCTCACCGTCGCTGCACCAGGTGCCGGTGCCGACGAAGACACGAATGGAGAAGTCTTCGGTTCCGGCCCGGACGCCTCGGCTGAGTTCTCCGAGCAGTACGCTGCGGAGCACGGTGTCGAGTTCCACTACCAGCAAAACCAGGTGGGCACCCAGGACGCGGTGAAGATGCCGGGCGGCGCAACCGTGCGTGTGATGGGCGACATCCTCGGCACCTGGTCGCAGGGCGTCGGCATGGGCGCGACCGACCTTGGTGTGATGGCACCGCTGGGTGAGGGCAAGTTCGCCATGATCTTCGGCGATTCCTTCACCGGCGGCACGGTTTTCGACGGGGACTGGATGAGCCCGACGGGCCTTGTCGGCCACTTGGACGAGGACGGCTTCGTGCAAGTCTCCAGCCCGCTCAACGACGGCAACCGGGTGCGCCCGCTGATCAGCTACGCGCCCGAGAAGGACTTCACGCTCCTCCCCTCCGACATCATCAACATCGACGGCACCCTGTACATGCAGGGCATGTGGAACCGTGGTCTGCACAACGTCAGCAACACCCAGATCTGGAAGTCTGATTCGCGCGGCAAGCGCTGGACTTCGGTGGGCTACACCAGCCACAACTACCTCAACGGCCTGGGCGACATGATCAGCTGGGAGCAGGGCCCGGACGGCTACATCTACGTAGTGATGTCCTCATTCGAGCGCAAGGACAACGTGTATCTCTCCCGCTTCAAGATCGAGGACATCGGCGATCGCGACAAGTGGGAACTGTTCAACCCGGGCTCCGGCGAATGGGGCGATTACTACGCGCCCATCATCGATCACCGGATGCAGGCCGGCGAGATGAACCTGCGCTACATCCAGGGATACTGGGTGCTCGTGATCTTCAACAACGAGACCGGCGCGATCGAGGTCCGCATTTCCGACGAGATCGCCCGCAATTGGAACGACGTGCCGGTGACCACCATTGCCAAGAACGGCAGTTGGGCAAACCCGCAGTCCCCGCGCAACTGGTCGCAGCCCTACGGCGGCTACATCGTCCCCGGCTCGACCATCGACAACTTGGACGTGGTGATCTCGCAGTGGAACACTGGCACCCACAAGCGCTACATGGCCACTCAGTTCAACGTCCGCGGCTTGGACGAGATCTACGGCATTGACGCTGCATCCCTGCCCGCCCTGCCGGAGCCTCCCGTGGCCAACGACATCCCGGGCGCAGATGGAAGGAGCGCCAGCAACAGCTCGCTAAGCTCCGGCATGGACGAGACCACCGAGAAGATCGTCACCATCGTCGGCGTGCTCGGCGGCATCGCCGCGATCGCCGCCATGTCCTTCCCGTTCTGGCGCGACATGCTGCCACCGCAGCTGCGCCAGATGCTCCACATCTAGAGCCAACACGCAAAAGCGCCCCCGGCACCACCGCGGAAGGTGGCCGGGGGCGCATCGCTGGAAGCCTTACTCAGACACGAGGCCCGGCTTTGCGTGCTCCTCTGCGTTTTCCAAGAAGTCGGCCGGCGGGGCGAAAAAGTTGACGCCGGTCAGCGCCTCGGAGAAGTCGAGGATGCGGTCATAGTTGCCTTCGGGCTCGCCGATGAACATGCGGCGCAGCATGCGCTCGGTGATCTCCACGTCCTTGGCGTAGCTCATAAAGTAGGTGCCCTGGTTGCCCAGTGCGTCGCCGAAGGTGAGGTTGTTGCGCACGATCTCAAGCGACTCGCCGTCCTCGTCTTTGATCGAGTTCACGGCCACGTGGGAGTTGGCGGGCTTCGCATCCTCGTCGAACTCAATGTCATCGTGCTTGGTGCGGCCGATGACCTTCTCCTGCTCCTCTACCGGCAGGGCGTCCCAGTCCTTGAGGTTATGGATGTACTTCTGGGCCACGATGTAGGAGCCACCGGCCCACTCCCCCTCGCGGATCAGCGCGGTCTCAATGCCTGCCTGGCCGCGCGGGGATTCCGTGCCGTCGACAAAGCCGAGCGGGTCGCGGAAGTCCTGGTATTGGAAAGCGTGTACCTCGTCGTATTCGGCGACGGCACCGTCGAGTGCGACGTTGATGCGGCGGGCCAGCTCGAAGGCCACGTCGTACTCGTCGGCACGGATGTGGAAGAAGAGGTCGCCCGGCGTCGACGGCGCGTGGTGCTTCGCGCCCTGGAGCTCGCGGAAGGGGTGAAGGCCTTCCGGCTTCGGGGTGTCAAACATGCGGCCCCACAGCTCGGCACCGATGCCAACGACGGCACTGAGCTGCGCCGAAGGCCAGCGGAAGCCAACGCCGTTGACCAGGCCCTGCAGGCCTGTGATCGCCTCGAGCGCCTGCTTCTCGGCGCCCTCCTTCAACGCAATAGTCAAAAAGATGGCGTCTTTGGACTGGGGCAGGATGACAGTTTGCGAAACGTCAGCTGAGTACTTTTCGGTCATGGGTCCTACCTTACCGCTGCGGGACCCAGATCCACCCCTCCTCCGCCACGAGCTCCGCCTGATCAGCGGGCGGGGCGATGCAGCGCCCGGCGCGCACCTCGCGGGCGATGAGGGCGGCGATCACCGCGTCGAGGCAGTCAGCGCTGCTCACTACAAGCGGACGCCAATCGCCCCAGTCGAGCCCGAAGCGCACGCTGAGCCCCGCCGCGATCTCCTCGCGGGCAGCTCGCCCCGCACCGTCCGCGCCCTTATAACCGCGATGACGAAGGCCCCACTGCTTAAGCGCTGCAGCCGGGTACACCTCGGCGACTTTGCCATTCCCGCCGCGGTGCGTATCCACGCCAGCGGCTCGCAGGCGCTGCTCCAGCCCGGCCCAGCGCAGGGCGGGGTGCGCGATCCGCTCGGCAGCCACCGGCAGCGGGGTCACGCCCACCAAGCGGCGCACTTCCAAATCGGTGAAGCGGTTGACCAGCTCGCGCCGCACCTCGCGGTCCGCTCCAGCGGGCAAGCAGTCCTCCCCCGCTGCGTGCGCGTTGAGGAAGAACCGAAACGCCCGCGGCCACCCGAGCGGGATGTCCACGCCGGTGAGTTCGGCGCGGGCAACGTGGGTGGTGAGGTGGTCGTCGGTGGCGGTGCACGTGGCGTCGATAAGCAATGGCCCAGCGGGCGTGACCTGGATCAGCGCAGTGCCGGTCTTGGCGGGGTCGGCGGCGAGATCGATGCCGAAATAGTACTGTTCCACGCGCAAGAGCTTAGAGGTAGAGTGACCCGCGTGACGCAGCAACGATCCCCTTGGGCGGCTCTGTGGAGCATGATGCTCGGGTTTTTCATGATCCTGGTCGACTCGACCATCGTTTCCGTGGCGATTCCCGCGATCACCGCGGATCTCGGCGCGAGCTACAGCTCGGTGATCTGGGTCAACAGCGCCTACCTGCTCGCGTACGCGGTGCCGCTGCTGATTACTGGGCGCCTCGGCGATCGCTTTGGGCCACGCACGATCTACCTGATCGGCCTTGCGCTCTTTACCGTGTCTTCGCTGGCCTGCGGGCTGGCGGGCACGATCGAGGCGCTCATCATCGCGCGCGCCTTCCAGGGCCTGGGCGGGGCGATGGTGACCCCGCAGACGATGGCAGTGATGATCCGTACCTTCGCCCCCACGGAACGCGGCGGCGCGATGGGTGTGTGGGGCGCGACCGCGGGGGTGGCCACCATCACCGGCCCGCTTCTGGGCGGGCTGCTTGTCGACGCCTCCGGGTGGCCCTGGATCTTCTACGTCAACATCCCAGTCGGCATCCTCGGACTCATCCTCGGTTGGATCTTCGTCCCCCGCCTCGAGCGCACCGCGCGCACTTTCGATTGGGTCGGCGTGGGCTTAAGCGCCGTGGGTATGTTCTGCCTGATCTTTGGCATCCAGGAAGCCAACGCGCTCAACTGGGACTGGCGGGCGCTCGCCTTGATTTTCGGTGGCCTCGTGCTGCTTGTGGTTTTCGTCGCCTGGCAGTCACGGATTCGCCAGGACGCCCTCGTACCGCTCGAGCTTTTCAACGATCGCAACTTCTCACTCGCCGCCGTCACCATCGCCACCGTCGGTTTTGCCATGTCCACCTACATGATCCCGTGGATGATCTACATCCAGTCCGTCCAGGGCTTCTCCCCCACTAGTGCGGCCCTGCTGCTTGTGCCGGCCGGGCTGGTCTCGGGCACGCTCTCGCCGTGGATCGGCAAGCTGACGAACACGCATCAGCCCAAACCCTTCGCCATCGCGGGCCTGTCTCTGCTCGGCCTTTCCATCGCGCTGACCGCATGGATCACCGACCCGTTGATCAGCCCCTACTGGCTGGTCGCCATCTCCGTCCTCAACGGCGTGGCCAACTCGATGGTGTGGGGCCCGCTATCCATGATCGCCACCCGCAACCTCCCCGGCGCTCTCGCCGGCGCGGGATCGAGCGTGTACAACACGCTGCGCCAGGTCGGTGCCGTCATCGGCTCCGCCGCTATCGCCGCGCTCATGTCGGCCCAGCTCGACGCGCAGCTTGGCGACGGTGCCGGCGACGCCGCCGTCAGCCCAAGCACGACTGGCGTGATGCCCGAGGCGCTCCACGCCCCGTTCGCGCTGGCGATGTCCCACTCGCTCTTCCTTCCCGCCGCCATCACGCTGCTCGGCGCGGCGTTGGCGTGCGGCTTCGCGCGTACGAAGAGTTGGAACGACTAGGGGGGCGCTCGGCGCGTATTTTATAGTTGGCACGCACTACCCCTGCAAGAAAGGATGCCCCCGTGGCCGATACCCCCGAGATGCGCGTGGGCGACGCCGAGCGTTCTGCAGCCCTTGACCGTCTAGGCACGCATTTTGCCGACGGCTACCTCGACGTCGCTGAGTTTGATGCTCGCACCGCGCAGGCAGCAGGGGCGAAAACGCGCGGCGAGCTTGAGGCGCTTTTCCGCGACCTGCCGGAACCTGCCCACAGCGACGCTTCCTCGGCAAACACGGCTCGCGAGGCCGAGTTGGAGCGCAAGCTGCGCGTGAAGCGGAACTGCGATCGCGCGGCCGGGCTGGTTGTCGGCTTCGGCGCAGCGGTTTTCTTCCTGCTGCAATTCGTCTTTGATGTCTCAATGGCCTGGGTTGCTTGGCCGATCGTTGGCGTGGTGTGCCTGGGAATTTATTCCTTCGCCGATATTTCTGAAGAAGAGTACGACGTGCTGGAAGAGCTTGAGGAGAAGGACAATAAGGAGCGCGCGGAACGGCTCCGGATCGCGTATGAGCGTCGCAAAGAGCTCGGCAAGTAGCGCAAACCTTGGGGCCTGCTGCATGGTGGATCACAATTACTTTGAAATTTATCCCTCGACATAGGCGAGAATCTATTAACCTAACGTTCATCACGTTTCCCGGACCAAAGGACGAATCATGCACACTTCTCGCCCCGCCCTGGCCCTGCTCACAACTGCCGCGCTGATTTTCCCCGCGCTCGCCGCCTGCTCCTCCGACAGTGAGGGTGGCGCAGACGGCGATACCGCCGGCGGCGAAAGCTACTCCATCGGTATCAGCCAGCTCGTGCAGCACCCCGCGCTCGACGCCGCAACCGAGGGCTTCAAGGAAGCCTTTGCCAACGCCGGCGTGGACGTCGAGTTCACCGAGCAGAATGCCAACGGCGAGCAGGCCACCGCACTGACTATTGCGCAGCAGTTCGCCGGGCAGAACCTCGACCTGATCCTGGCCAACGCCACCCCGGCGGCCCAGGCAATGGCCCAGAACGTCACCGACACCCCGATCCTGTTCACCTCCGTGACCGACCCGGTCGAGGCAGAGCTGGTCAACGATTGGGACGCGCCAGGTGCCAACGTCACCGGCACCTCGGATAAGACCCCGCTGAAGGACCAGTTCGACCTGATCGAGCAGCTTTCCCCGGAAACCAAGACGATCGGTATTGTCTACGCCTCCGGCGAGGTCAACTCGCAGATTCAGGTCAAGGACGCAGAAGCTGAGGCGAAGGAGCGCGGATGGACCGTCGAGACGCAGACTGTGACCAGCGTGGGCGAGATCCCGCAGGCGGCAGAAACGCTCAGCGGCGTTGACGTTTTCTACGTGCCCACCGACAACATGGTGGTCTCCGGCATTTCCTCGCTGGTTCAGGTTGCCGAGCAGCACCAGATCCCCGTGATCGGTGCCGAGGCCGGCACCGTCGAGGGCGGTGCCGCGGCCACTATCGGTATTGATTACAAGGAGCTCGGCCGCCAGACTGGCGAGATGGCGCTGCGCATCCTGCGCGACGGCGAGGATCCGGCTGAGATGCCGGTGGAGACCGCCACCGAGTTCTCCTACGTTGTCAACGAGGACGCTGCGAAGGCGCAAGGCGTCGAGATTCCCGAGGAGATCCTGAAGCAGGCTGAGACCGTATGATCCCGGCGCTCGAACTTGGGCTGATCTACGGGGTCATGGCGCTGGGCGTCTACCTCACCTTCCGCGTCCTCAACTTCGCGGATCTGACGGTGGACGGCTCGTTTACCACCGGTGCCGGCACCGCCGCGGTGCTCATCCTCGGCGGGGTCAATCCCTTCGTGGCCACCGCTGCGGGGTTCTGCGCTGGTTTTGCCGCGGGCGTGGTCACCGGGCTTTTACACACCAAGGGCGGGATTGACGGACTGCTGGCCGGTATCCTCACCCAGATCGGTCTGTGGTCGATCAACCTGCGCATTATGGGCGGGGCGAACCTGCCGCTGTTGCGCAGCGACACTGCTTTTACCCCGTTGAAAGATGCCGGGCTGCTCCACTCCTGGGGCGGGGTCGGCCTGCTTGTAGTTTCCGTGCTGCTGCTCGCCCTGGTGGTCTACTGGTTCCTTACCACCGACCTCGGCCTGGCGATCCGCGCGACCGGCGACAACGGGCAGATGATCACTTCTTTCGGCGTGTCCACCGACGCGACGAAGATCCTCACGCTCGCGCTGTCGAACGGTTTAGTCGGCATGTCTGGCGCGCTCGTGGCGCAGTTCCAGGGTTTTGCCGACATCTCCATGGGCATCGGCCTGATCGTGGTCGGTCTGGCCTCGGTCATCGTCGGGCAGGCGATCGTAGGCCAGCGTGCGCTGCTGCAGGCGATCGTCGCCGTACTTGTCGGCGCGGTGGCCTACCGCATGATCATCTTCTTCGCGCTGCAAGTTGGCTTGAACCCGAACGACATGAAGCTAGTTTCCGCAGTCCTGGTGATCGCCGCGCTCCTGCTGCCGAAGGTACTGCCTTCTACCGGGCGCAAGCGCAGCAAGACTGCAGCACCAGCCGCAAGTGCAAAGGCGGACGCATAATGCTGACTATCTCGAACGTGCACAAGACCTTCTTCCCCGGCACCGCCAACGAGCGCACCGCGCTCGCCGGCGTCGACCTGGATCTCGCCGAGGGCGACTTCTGCACCATCATCGGCTCCAACGGCGCGGGCAAGTCGACGTTGCTCAACACCGTCGCAGGCCGCCTGCGCCCGGACACGGGCAGCGTACACATCGACGGCACCGACATCACGCGGATGAAGGAGCACCAGCGCGCCACCCTGATCGGCCGCGTGTTCCAGGACCCGCTCGCCGGCACCGCCCCGAACCTCACGATCGAGGAGAACCTCTCGCTTGCCTACCTGCGCGGCAAGCGCCGCGGGCTCGGCCGCTCCCTGAGCAGCTCCCGTCGCGAGTTCTTCCGCGAGCAACTTTCCACCCTGGAGCTGGGCCTGGAAGACCGCATGGGACACAAGGTGGGCCTGCTCTCCGGCGGGCAGCGCCAGGCGCTCTCCCTGCTCATGGCCGGGTTCACCCAACCAAAGGTGATGCTTCTCGACGAGCACACCGCCGCCCTCGATCCCCAGCGCGCCGACCTGGTGACCACCCTGACCCACAGCATCGTGGAGGAAGGCGGGCTGACCACACTCATGGTCACCCACAACATGGAGCAGGCGCTGCGGGTGGGTAACCGCTTGATCATGATGCACGAGGGCCGCATCGTCTGGCAGGCCGCAGGCGAGGACAAGAGTAAGCTCACCGTCCACGACCTGCTCGCCCAGTTCGCCAAGATCAAGGGCGCAACCTTGTCCGACAAGGCGTTTTTGGGCTAGCACCCGTGAGCCGCGGCAAGCCCCGCGCGCCGAAGCGGCGCATCGAGGGTGACTATCCCATCGCCACTGGCACCGCCGCCATCGTCGCCGACCCGGCGCGCGATGGCGGCTTCACGCTTGAGGTCAACCGTGTGCCCTCCTCGTATGTCGTACTCGGAGCGCCGGAGGTGCTGCACTACGACTACATGCGCTGGTTCGCCGAGATCCTCGCCTCCCACACCCTCCCCGAAAGTTTTTCCGCCGTGCACTTGGGCGCGGGCGCCTGTTCCTTTGCCTCCTACGTGCAGCACCGCTACCCCGATTCAGCCAACGTGGCGGTCGAGCTGGACCGCGAACTTGCTGCGCTGGTGCGCTGGGCTTTTGACCCGCCGGTGGAGCTGAAAGTCGCTGAGGCGCGTGCGTTTACCCACGCGCTTGCGCCCGGATCTCAGGATCTCATCGTCCGGGACGTCTTCGCCGGCCCCGCTACCCCGCGTGCGCTGACCACCGTGGAGTTCTACACCGCCGTGCGCCGCGCGCTGTGCCCCGGCGGGTTGTTCCTCGCCAACATCGGCGATACCAAAGGGCTGCCCACCACCCGCGCCGAGCTCGCTGGGCTGCGTGAGGTGTTCGGGCACACAGTCGTGCTCGCCGAAGGCAACGGGTATGGGAACGTGGTGGTCGGGGCGTCGACAAGCAAGCTCGAGGTGCCTGGGGCCTTGGCTTTAGACGCCCACGAGCACACCCCGCGACGCGACTGATTAAAGTCTATCGGCGTCCGGCGAAGCTACGTACGAAGGAGGCCAATGTTGCACCATTTCAGCCCGCTGTTTCACATGGGGCCCGCCAAGCGCGACCACATTCCGGCGTTTCGCACCGCGCTGGGCGTGGCGATCCCCATGTTTACGCTGCTGGCGCTTGGGCGACTTGACCTTGCCATTTACGCGAGCTTCGGCGCGTTTACCGGCGTGTATGGCAGGCACGCCACACGCGCGATGCGGCTCGAGCACCACATCCTGGCGGGCATCGCGCTGACGCTGTCGGTCACGCTCGGCGCGACGATTGCGTGGTTCAGCCTCAGCCCGTGGATTCTGCTGCTTGTCAGCTCGGTGACGTCCTCGGTGTGGGCGACGATCGCGCTGGCCACCGACATGAAGCCGACCGGGTCGGTGTTTGTGATTTTCTCGGTCGCCGCGGTCGGCTCCCTCGATAATCCGGTGCATCCGCTGCTCGCCTTCGCCATCGCTGGCGGGGCCGCGCTGGTGTGCCTTGTGCTCGGCCAGCTGTCCCACCTCATCGGCGAAGGTCCGGGTGGCGATGTGCACGCGCCCGAGCGACCCAACCGCGCGCCGGACGCAGGCCCCGTGCCGCGGCGGCGACTCCGGGTGGAGGCCAGCCGCTTCTTCTTCTCGCCGCTGCTCGCCGGCACCATCGGGCTGATCTCAGTGACATTGATCGATCCGCTTTCCCACTTTTACTGGGCGATGGTCGCCGCCGTGGCACCACTGGTCAACTCGCGGTTCAAGGTGCAGTACTACCGCGCTATCGAGCGCGTCCTGGGCACGCTGAGCGGCATTGCGATTACTGGCTTCTTGCTCTCGCACTCGCTGCAGGGATGGCAGATCGTGGTGTGGATCGTCGTGTTGCAATACCTCACCGAGATGTACGTGACGCGCAACTACACCATCGCCGCAAGCTTTATCACCCCGACCGCGCTGCTGATGATCCAGACGGTGCAGGCCGCCCCGGTCGGCCCCATGCTGCTGGCGCGAACGGCCGAAACCGCGCTCGGCGCGTTGGCCGCGCTGACCATCATCGCGGTTGGCTACGTGCGCACATACCCCTCGGTGGTGCGGCCCTCCCGCGGGGCTAAAGCGCAATCTCCTCGCCAGTAGCGGGGCGGAAATACACGGCACGCTCGGCGTGCAGCGTCTTAAAGTGCGGGCTGGTGACCTCGGCGAGCGCGCTGATGTAGTCCGGCACCATCGCCTTCGGGATGCGCAAGCCCATGGTCAGGTGTGGTACCCAGCGGGCCCCGCGACCATGCGGGTTCAACGCGCTCAGCGCCCGAGCCGCCGCGTCGAGCTCCTCCGGCGCTTCAAGCAGCCAGGCGACGGTCTGCTTCGACTTCGTGCCGAAGACCACCACGCCAACCCGGTCCAGCCGCGCGGGCAACAGCGGCGGGAGCAGGGCCGCGGCCTCCTCCACGACGCGTTGCTCCATGTGCTGCGCAAACGTCACCGAAATGTGCGGGCGCTGGTGCTGCTGCGGAAAGCCCTGCTGGTGCAGCGCCGCGTAGATCGAACGCACTTCCTCCTCCTCGCGTTCGCTCAGGCGAAGGAGGATATTTTCCGGAGAGCGCGCTGACATACGTATCTGTTAGACGAACTCGATCGAATCAAGCAGCTGCTGGAACTCCGGTGCCAGCTCCTGGATGCGCCCCACATCCGCGGTGAGCACCACCATCACCACCCAGCGCGTGTCCCCGCCCTGCTCACGCAGGATGAGGTAGTTCTGCAGCTGGGCGACCTCGCCCCGGGCACCGTCTGCGGCAGACGCACTCAGCGTGACCTGCTGCAGGCCCGCATTCCCATCCGGGCTGACCTCGCCCTGCTCCACGCGCGGGTTCTGCCCAGCCTGCTCTAGGCGCGCGAGGTTGTCCTTCATCACCGCCTGCATGTCGGCGTCCTCGGCGAGCGTGGCGGTCAGCCCGCTAATCGTCGGTGGCATAAACACGGACTGCTCGGCGTCCGCGGGGCGGGTAAGCAGATAATCCATGTTCGCGGGCGTCGATACCTGCACCCAGTGCTCGTTGGGAAGGGAAAACTTGTACTTCGTGGCCATGGTGCTCAAGGGTACGGCACGGCCGCTTCTCGACGCACGCGCGGAGCCTTAGTGCGATGCGTTCACGTTTCCGCGTCCCCAGACGTGGGTAACCAATACAACAATGTGTTGCATTCCTCCACGCGCGGCGCAGAATACACATTAGGGGCCGCTACTGGCCCGTCTACACACATTCACCCCAAGGGAGCAGACCATGACCACCTCCTACACACCGCGCCCGCGAAGCAGCCGGCTCAGCTCCGCACTGAACTGGAGCATCGGATTACTCTGCGCACACGGAGCAATCGGCCTCATCTTCGGCGCGCTCGTCCTCGCTTCACCCGCTCGCGCCACTGCGGTGCTCACCCCGTTTGTCGGCTACGTGATCGCCTTCTGGCTTCTTGCGACGGGGGCAAGCGAGCTTGCAGTTGTCCTCCGCCTGCACCGCGACCTGCCCGGCTGGGGCTGGGACACTTTCTTCGCGGTAGCGACGATCATCGCCGGCGTCATCCTCCTGTTTGTCCCAGTCGGCACGGGCTTCTTCGCCGCAATGCTCGTACTGTGGTGCATCGCATTAAGCGTGGTGTTCCGCGCCGTCACCCTGCTGCGCACGAGCCAGGGTTGGGGCGTGGGCATTGGCATTATCTACGTCATCTTCGCAGTGCTGATGATCTGGCTCATCGTCTCCAATCCAGCCGAGTCCGTCACCGCGCTGGTGTGGACTGCCGGTATCTGGGGCATCGTCTGCGGCGTAACAAGCCTTGTCCTTGCATGGCAGATACAGCGCACCCGCAGGTCAATCGGCGCGGCATTCGGAGTGCAGCGCTAAACAGAAACGTCCTGACATCTTAGCGACCCCCTGTTTCCATGTTAGCGACGTTGTGTTGCTAACATGTGGTGCGCGGCCGCCCGGTCGCGTACCCACCAGGAATTTCAGGACGTTTCACCATGTATCTCGCTTGGCGCGAAATGCAGTTCGCGCGCACCCGCTTTCTCTTAATGGGCGCCGTGCTGGGGCTGATGTCCCTGCTCGTCGTCATCATTGCCGGACTCACCGCAGGGCTAGTCAACGACGGTGTCTCCGGACTCAAAGCCTTAGACGCCGACGTCATCGCCTTTGAGGACGGCACCCAGACCGACTCGGCTTTTACACGCTCGATCGTCGAGACCGAAAAATCAGCGGCCTTCGCCGCGCTTGACCAGGTCGAAGACGCAGCCCCGCTGGGCCTGACCATCGTCAACGCACACAATCAAAACGGCACTGCCGTCGACCTCACCCTGCTGGGTGTCGAGCCCGACTCCTTCATCGCCCCAGAGGGCCTTCCCGAGATGGCCGCGCAGATTAAGGCCGCCAGCCAGAGCGCAACCCCGCACGACGTCATCGTTTCCGCCACGCTCCAGGACGAGGGCATCGCCGTGGGTGACACCATCACCATCGACCGCCTAGACACCCCGCTCAACGTCGTCGGTTTCGCGGACGGTCAGCGCACCTTCGGCCACGTCGACGTCGCCTACCTGCCTCTCGACGTCTGGCAGGAAATCCACGCCGGTGCCCGCCACAGCGAGCCGGTCAACCCGGAGGCCTACGACGAGACCTCCGTCATCGTGGCCAAAACCACCGACACCCCCGACGCAACAGCGCTGAGCGACGCCTCTGGCCTCGACGTCCGCACCTTAAAGGAAAGCTTCGACTCCTCCCCCGGCTACACCGCCGAGATGATGACGCTGACCATGATCAAGTGGTTCCTCTTCGTCATCGCCGCGCTCGTCACCGGCGCGTTCTTCCTGGTGTGGACCATCCAGCGCGCCAGCAGCATCGCCACGCTGCGCGCCATGGGTGCCACCAAGGGCTTCCTGCTGCGCGACAGCATCGGCCAAGCCGTAACCATCCTCGCCCTCTCGATTGTTACCGGCGCGCTCATCGCCGTTGGCCTCGGCAGCCTACTGGAGCAAACCGCCATGCCGTACGCCACCGAGTTCGGCTCCGTCATCGGCGGCAGCGTCATCCTGTTCGTCGCAGGCCTGATTGGCGCGCTCGTCGCCGTCTACCGCGTCACCCGCACCAACCCGCTCGCAGCCCTAGGAGAGAACCGATGAGCCCCGCACTTGAACTTATCGACGTCACCATCACCTACAGCGACGGCGATGCACAAGTCACCGCGCTCGACCGCGTCAACTTAAGCGTCAACCCCGGCGAGTTCGTTGCCATCGTCGGCCCCTCCGGCTCCGGCAAGTCCACGCTCCTCGCGGTCGCGGGCGCGCTGACCTCCCCGGATTCCGGGCAGGTCACCGTCGCGGGCCAGGAGATCACCGGCTTCGACGACGCCGGACTCGCCGAAATTCGCCGTAAGCACATCGGCTTCGTCTTCCAGTCCTCCGGCAGCCTGCCCTCCGCGCTGACCACCGCCCCGGCAGCCTGTCCGGCGGCGAGCGCCAGCGCGTCGGCATCGCGCGTGCGCTCGTAGCCAATCCGCAGGTGCTGCTTATCGACGAGCCCACCGCCGCCCTCGACCGCACCCGCTCCCAGGAAATCGTCGAGCTGCTCGCCCGCGAGTGCCACGAGTTCAACGTCGCCGGTGTCATGGTCACCCACGACTACGAAGTGCTGGGACACTGCGACCGAGTCCTAGAGATGGTCGACGGAAAACTCAGCGCAACGAAGTAGTACCTTTTCGCAGCGCTAAACTGGGTACATGCCGAAAATCACGGAATCAACCGTGGCCGAGCACCGCGCAATGCAACACCGCGCGGTGCTCGACGCCGCACAGCACCTCATCATTGCCGGTGCCGGAAAGGTCCCTACCCTGGCCGAGGTCGCGTCCGAAGTCGGCCTGGCGCGCTCCAGCGTCTACCGCTACGCCTCCTCCCAGCACGACCTCATGGTTCAGCTCCTCGTCCATGCCACCGAGACCTGGAACGAGCAGCTCGCCGCAGCCGTGGAAAGCGCGCCCCCGGAAGCGGAAGCGCGTATCTGCGCCTACGTGGATGCGATGCTTGACCTGTTCATCCACGGCTCGCACGGGGCGCTCATGACCGCGGCACACCAGTTCCCTGAAGCGTTTGCGAACGAGGAAGTACAGGCAGCGCACGCAGGCTTCGAAGACATCGTCAAAAGCTTCTGCCCCGGCGTCTCCCCTACCGACATCGCCCTGCTCAACGCCGCGATCACCCGCGCCTCGGAGATGGCAGACCAACCAACCGAGCTCGCACACGCGACCGCAACCCTGCACGAGATGGCGAAAGCCCTCGTCGCAGCTTAGTCTTCGGTTCCATGCGAAAAACCCTGCTAGTGCTCAGCGCACTCCCGCTTGCCGCATGTGCGGGCGAGGGTATGCCCGAACCGCCCGCGATCACGACGACAGTCACGTCGACGGAAGTCAGTGCGGAGACCAAGGAGGCGGGCGTCGAAAGCCAAGCTCCTGCGACTGTAGAACTCGCGCCCGACGAGATTGCGCTGACGGGCACGCTCAAGGCCGTGCATTTCCGCGACATGACCCCGGCCGACGTTTACGAGCAGGTCAAAGGTGATGTGGACAACGAGTCGACCTATTACGCAATTGAGCTCGACCCGCAGGTGCCGGTGACAGCGAAGGGCGGGGCCGGCATGATCGAGCAGCACCCCGAGTGGGCGATCGTGGGAGTGAGTTCGCGCGCAGGAAGCATGGACTGGACGCAGTACGAGGGCCACCGCCTGCGCGTAATCGTGCGGCCCGACCAAATGACCTACGGCACCGACATCTCGCTCCCGCCGCTGGCCGTCATGATCCACAACTCCGACTACCAACCGGAGATACTGGACTAAAGAAACAATATCGTGCCTGGTCAGGAGCTATTTTTGGTAGAATGCAGGCAATAGATCTGCACCATCTCTCCCAGAAGGGATTAGCCATGACCACGAACACGCCCCTGCACGCAAGAACCAGAAGCTGTTGAAGAGCAAGATGAATTTCAGCCGCGAGGATCTGGCCGAGCTGCGAGGCACCCGACTCCGCTTTCGCGGTGTCCTAAAGGGACAGAGCCCCCGGATGTAGCAGCGCATCCGGGAGTCCTCGCCTGTCTCGATGTTGAACTAGCTGCGCTTGATGTTTTCCATTTTCTTGCCGCGGGCGAGCTCGTCGACAAGCAAGTCCATCATGCGGATGCGGCGCATGAGGTCATTTTCGACGTCCTCCACACGCACTCCGCACACTTTGCCGGTAATCAACTCCGCGTTCGGGGTAAGCGCGAGGTCGGCGAAAAACTCCCGCAGCGTTTTCTCCGACTCAGCCGCATCCTGGAGCTCCGCGGGACTCAGCTGAGTGAACCAGCCGAGGATGTCATCGAGCTCCTCGCGCGTGTGCCCTTTCCTCTCGACCTTGGCCACGTAGTTGGAGTAAATGTCGCCGAAAGGGTAAGCGAAAACCCGCTCAAGCTTTGCTTCTTCGTTCATTTATGTTCCTCCCTCGCGTCTTCGTGTAGTTGTGAGTGGTTGCCCGAGTCCCCCTTAGGAACGCGAGATGTAGGCGCGCGGCGACCACCTTAGTTCAACCATTACGCATCAGCCGACCTCGACCAGTAACAACTCCAATGACAAAACAGCCGGTCCATTACAAGGTCGAATTCACGGCCCGTGCACGAAAAGCAGCTAAAAACGATGGACCGCTTTGATGCCTGCCTCATCGCCACGTGGATCAAGGACAACTTGAACGGCTGCACCTACGCCTCCCTCCATCACGAACGTAAAGTGGGCGGTATGAACGACCTCACCATCGCGCCCGGGCCAGGGATCCCCTGCGGTGTGGTCATCGCTGCCGCGGACCTGACGGAGCGGTTCGCAAGATCATCGGGGCCCGGCGGCCAGGGCGTCAACACCACAGACAGCAAGGTCCAGCTCTCTCTCGATGTCGCAGCTTGCGCATCGCTTTCCGACGCCCAGCGTCAACGCCTCTTAACCAACCTCGAGCACCGCCTGGACGGCACTGTGCTCACCGTGAGCGCTTCGACTCGGCGGTCGCAGATCCGCAACCGCGCGGAAGCACGACGTCGCATGGCCGCCCTCCTGCGCGAAGCGCTCGCCCCGCCTCCTCCACCGCGGCGGAAGACGAAGCCGACGCGGGGCTCGGTGCGGCGTCGTCTCGAGGCGAAGAAGCGGCGCTCGGAGCTCAAGTCCACGAGGCGACGACCGCAGATTCCCTAGTTCCTCCTTCGCTGATGCAGTGTAGCGGCCAGAACCGGGAATGCCACTGTCACTGGATGGAACCTGTGTACCCTTTGGGTGTCATTGACGCCCCGCGTTTCGCACCGCACCGCTCGGACTGGTCCCGCGCGACGATCGGGCGTCTCGAACGCCGCTGCACCACGGCCTTACTCGCAGCCACGAGGCCAGAATATGTTCCGGTATTGCGCGAGCTCGGCGTGTTTGACCAACTTGCGCACGAGAATCATGCCTTCGACAACACCCTCGACGCGTTCGCCCACGCCCGGCTGCATGTCGCGTGCATTCAGCAATAGGATTTATGCCACACAAAAGCGGGCGCGAATGCATTAAACGTCCTGCCTGCTACCCCCGCGTTCTACCGGTCCGACCACCTGCCGACGCACGATACCTGGACGCCGATGTGAGTGTAATCGCTTGCCGCGTAGCATTGGTGACATGCGCATTTTCACCGTGGGCCACTCCAACCTCGAGTTCGAGGACTTCGCTGAAATGATCAAGGCTGCCGGTGTGACATCCATCGTGGATGTGCGCAAGCTGCCCGGGTCCAGAAAGTACCCGTGGTTCAACGGCGACTACCTTGCCGAACGCCTTCCCGCATGTGGCATCACTTACAGCAGAAGCGAAGGCCTAACCGGACGACGCAACGTGTCCCACTCGGTCGGGTTTTAAGTTCAATGTTAGCTAAGGGCCTTATTAAAAGCGTTTGGCAACACGCGCTCCTATTTACCTTCGTATCTCGCGAGACGCTGACGTGGATGGCCTCACCATCGACCGGCAGCGTCAGGACTGTGAAGCCATTGCAAAGCAGCGTGGCTTGGACGTTGGACATAGGACATAACTACGTCGATCAGTCCATTTCCGCGTCAAAGAAGAATGTGGCTCGCCCCGACTACGACGCCATGGTGGCATCCTTTGAACGCGGCGAAATCGACGCGATCATCTGCTGGGACCTCGAACTACCCGCCCCACGTCGGTGGGTAGTCCGATCAGTCGGACAAAACTACTCCCGCACCACAGCGTAATAAGGGGTGCACCTTAAAAACATCCGGAGGTGGGGGTAACTCCCCCTCGTTGCCCAGAGACAAAATACGCCAGTGGCGTCTGTACGACGAGCCGAAGGTAGGACAAATTCCAATCCAGAGAGGTCTTGCACTGTTGCGGTGCGGTTGTCTTCTTTCTCACCGTATTGGACCCTGCGAAATTAATTGGATACGATAGGCCCATGTTGATTTCAGGTTCCGTTTTCATGCGGCCGCTCACCAGCCGCTAAGGCGGTTTTCTCCCTCCCGCAGGTTAGAAACCGCTCCGGTCCTTTAGCCGGGCGGCCATTTGCCATGCCCGGCTCCGTTTCAACTCCACGGAGCACACCTGATGTCTACATACGGATACGGCCGTCACGAACATGGCCAAAATTTTCTCACAGACCACAAGATCATCAACTCCATCGTCGATCTTGTAAAACAAACCTCCGGCCCCATCATTGAGATCGGGCCAGGAAGCGGTGCCCTCACTCACCCGATATCCCACTTGGGGAGGGCAATAACGGCAGTTGAGGTAGACGCAAAACTAGCTGCCAAACTCACAAAAAAGACCGCCTCGGCGTCGGTCGAAGTGGTCCATGATGATTTCCTTAACTTCCGGTTACCCGCCACTCCCTGCGTCATTGTGGGAAACATTCCCTTTCACCTCACCACTGCCATTCTTCGAAAGTTGTTGCATGCGCCGGCATGGACTGACGCTGTACTCCTCATGCAGTGGGAAGTCGCTCGCCGCCGGGCCGGGGTAGGTGCAAGCACGATGATGACAGCTCAGTGGTCCCCATGGTTCACGTTTCACCTTGGTTCCCGAGTACCAAGGTTTGCTTTCCGGCCACAGCCAAACGTTGACGGGGGGATCTTAGTGATCCGCCGGGTGGGTGACCCGAAGATCCCGATAGAGCAACGCAAAGCCTTTCAGGCGATGGTGCACACCGTTTTCACCGCCCGGGGACGCGGGATAGGGGAAATTCTCCGAAGGGCAGGGTTGTTTTCATCAC
>OJLW01000324.1_pt1 | contig 25781 bp, 7 predicted proteins | sample 1597021 | NCBI WGS metagenome assembly OJLW01 (sample SAMEA3904676, study PRJEB24821) | metagenome | biome: Builtin; feature: hospital; material: surface | place: USA | collected 2013-06-03
GAGATAGCGTAGCGTCTCGTGGGCTCGGAGATGTGTATAAGAGACAGATCATAAGTTTTATTTTCACAAAAAACTGGAACCAATTAATCTTGGCTCCAGTCCTTATTAATTCTATCAATAACTCTATTTATAGATTTGAATTAGGCTTCAAAACCTTCCTTTTTTCTAGCTACCAAAGCTACAGCAAGTAACAACATTAATCCACCTACAAATAGCATATCTTCTGATTGTCCAGTCTTTGTTGCCTCTGGCTTATCTTTTTGATTATTCTCTGTTGTGTTATCTGGAGATTTTGTAGTATTGTCTGTATTTTCTGCCAATTTCCATTGGGCTGTGAAAGTATGATCTTCTTCAACCTTATATTTATCTCCTGGATAATACTTAGAGCCTTTCCAGTAATCAAATGTATAGCCATCTCTTACTGGAGCTGCAGGAATTTCTATTATGCTTCCTTTATCAGCAACAATTACTTTATCCTCAGTAGATCCATCTGCCCATGTACCTTCATTTAGTGCGAAGACTAGTTTAAACTTCTCAACATCCTCTTCGTTAGTGTTGTCACTATCATCTCCCGGATTTTCTGGGTCGATTGGATTCTCTGGCTCACTTGGGTCACTAGGTTCACTCGGCTCACTTGGGTCACTTGGTTCAGTAACTTCACCATCGCCAGGTTCTTCCGGCATTTCAGTCTCGCCACTTTCTACGTTAGTTACATAAACAGGACTCTTTTCAACTGCACCATAAGGATCTGTTAGCTCCAAGAACCAACTAATACTTTCTGCTCCTTCAGGTATATCTGCTTTAACAGTAGCGACCTCACCACTCTTAAGTTCAGCAACTTCTGCAAGAACTGTATTAGTATCTACACTCAAATCTAATGAGTTTGTCTTGAGAACTTTTCTCTCTGGATTAATATTTATATCGGCATAAGGGATAGTGAATGTCTCTTCGCCTTTAATACCTTCACCATTAATTCCTGGATAATCTTTAGCATTGTAATCATCTAGACTTGGGGAGTAAGTTCTTACTTTAATTGACTTAGAATCATTATCAAAGTGCATGAGTCTAATATATCCCATACCACCTTCCTTCAATCCTTGATAGTCAAATAGCATTTGGTAAACTACTCTGTCATTTACGCCATCACCATTATCGTCAAGCTCAATTGGAACAGTAACAGCATTGTGGTAGTGACCAGAAAAGATCATTTTTACATTGTGGTTCTTCTTAACTACTTGATTATAAATAGCTTGAGGTTGTTCACCTAATCCACCACTTGCCAATAAGTATTCGTGGAAGTTCAAGATCGCTACTCTCTCAGGATATTTAGCTAGGACATTATTCATCCAGTTTATCTCTGCTTCATTAATATTCCAACCCATGTACATCATAATAAAGTCGATACCGTCAACAGTGATTAAATCATAGTGACCACGATTGTTCTTGTATGAGCCAGCAAAGTGCTCTTTGTTTTCAAATCTGAAGTCTCCGAAATATTTTCCATAGTTGGTATAGTCATTGCTTAAATGATCTACGTCATGGTTTCCTGCCAAAACTCCATAAGGAAGTCTAGCGTCATCTAGCAATTTATAAGCATTATCTGCATTTGTCCATTGACCTATCTCATCTGCATTATCAATAATATCTCCTGTGTGGAATAGATATTGCAAGTTAAGTCTTGGTCTATTCGCAATTAGCCAATCATGAATATCTAATTGATATTGGTATTTACCGACTATATTAGGATTTCCTACGTAATCTTCATTATAGTATTGAGTATCTGATTCCCAAGCAAAGGTGAAATCATATGCATTTCTATCAGTATCATCAGCGTGAGATGTTGTAATGTGAGCAAGTGTAGGCTGATTTGCTGGTGCACCTGCTTCGAACTGTTCTGGAGTGAAACCTTCACCATTTTGTACCATTACTTGTACTTTGTTCTCTGCATTAGCATAAGTGCTTGCTACAACTGTTGCTTCTAATCTAACTTCTGACTCTGAGATCTTGCTCATCTTAGCGTTGAGTTTGTCCCATGAATTAGTCTCTGGATTTAGAGCATATAAGAAAGTCTTAGTATTATTACTCTCTCCAACCCAATTAATTCTTAGACTATCATCAGCATTTAGGTTCTCGTCAGCATCCAAGGTAAACACTTCGTATGGCAATCCATTGATATCATCTTCGGCGAATTTATCTTCTGCTACTGCTGCTTGATTACTTCTACCTTTTTCGACACTCACTTCTGGGGACTCTAAATTATAGTTCTTGGACAATTTAATTTGAGCTTTCATTGTGTCATTTTGAAGGTCTTTACCCTCGATAGTAAATTCGATCTGATTGTCTACGACCTTAGCGCTTACATTGTTGATTGTTGGCTGTTCTTCTGGAATTGTGAAGTTTATTTCTTTAACTTCTTCATTGCCTAATTTATCTTGAGCAACTATTTTTAATGTATGACTCTTAGCTTCGTCTTTTGTTGAATCGAAGGTCAAAGGTAGTTCGACCAAATTGTCATCTAGATAAGTTCTTGTCTTCTCTTCATCTAGACCAATACCTTTATCTGTCAAGGAAACTTCTAAGTCTTTTTCGCCTCTAATTTCCTCATTGTCTTCTATATTAATATTTATCTCTGGACCGTTGTTGTCTACATGTAAATTAATTTTTGTAAGTTCAGAAGAGTCTTTTTTGCCAGAACTTAACTCATAAGTACCATCTTCTAATTCTGTTGTATCTATTAGAGTACCAATGGCGTTGTACATTTCATCTGTTAAAGTGAATTTTGCTTCTAAAATCTCTATTTTTCCAGCTGAATCTCCCATTAGAATAATCTTATTAGGATCTTCGAAACCTTCAGCTCGTAATGTATAACCATTAGGCAAAATCAAACGAATATTTCTTACTGTGAAGTCATCATTATTCTCTTCGTTGTGTTCCAAGACATTAGCCTTGTTACCTGCATGCATATCTACTTGTAGTGTTTCTCCAGGCTTAATCGCTGCTAAAGGCACATCAAATGTATATGTTCTCCAATTGGCATATGTACCTTCATCAAATACGCCAATTACATCATTTCCTATAGCTACTGCATTCTTGAAGAAAGCATCTGTTTGACTTGTTTCAAAGACAAATTTTGCTTCAGAATTAAGTGATTTGTGAGTTTTGTCTGTTATATCTTTAGCACCTAGATATAAGCTATCTCCAGTGGTACTTACGAAAACTGAATTATTTACATATTTTTCTGATTCTAAATTGAATCTAATGCCATCATTATTTTTGTTCTTAGACTCAACTCTTTTTTCTTCTAGTTTTATTTCTTGAGTACCATCGCTTAGTACATAGTAGTAGTCATAATAATCTTTACCGGTTAAATCTATAGCGTCTAAACTATAAGAGAAGACAGCCGGATTATCTTTAGATCTTTCTACATTAATAGCTTCAAATTCAGTACTTGTATTGTCTTTAATAAATAATTCAACTGTTTTTATTGCTTCACTATCTGATGAAACTTCAATAGCAAAAGTGAGACCTTTGTCATTATCAAAGCTTGACTCTGTATGATCTACTACGCTTATCTCAGATTGAGGAGCTTGGTATTCAGAATTAATACTTCTGATATCTTCTGGTACGAAACCTGGAGTTGGCAAAGCATCATTTGATACCTTTTCTACAGCTTCTGTTGTTGTGTTGTATTGATAAACTATGGATCTATCGGCAGTTACTTCTTTGCCATCCATATTGTATTGAACGTATGAATAAACATCACCAACGTTACTCTTAACATACATTCCACGAGGACCGCCATTGGCCATACCACCGACGAAAATTTCAAATATATTTTCATTGAGTGTTAGATTGGAATTAAAATGATTATTAAAATCGTCAACTGTAAGTTCGTCGTTATAGCCATTTTTTACCCAGAATACTAAAGATGCACCTGGATCAACAAATAGATCTTCCCTGGTTTGGAACCATAAAACGTTACTATCTGGGCCATCATCTGGGTAATTGTATAGCAATTGATAATCCTTGAAATTAATTTTTGCATCTGAGTTATTTGTAACTTCTATGTATTCATAAGCATCTGCTGAATTTACATTACTTGTGTCAGGAATTAATTCAGTAATTATTAGTGAAGGAATGTTAGTTTTGTCAAACTCGCCTTGCTCAACTTTAACATTCAATTCTTTGGTAAGAGTGTCTGCAACTCCGTCGAATAATACTGCTTGTCCTTTAAAATTCTTAAATCCAGAAACGTCCTGGAATGGAACTTCAGCTATTAATTCTCCATTCACATAACTTAGAGGGTAAGAAATTGTAGTTTCATTTTCGCCAACTATTTTTAATTGGGCAGCTAGAATTAAATTATCACTGTCTAGAGAAATTTTATATTGCCAATTATTATTGAATTTAACAAGGTTCTCTGCTACTACTTTTAGCTCACCTTTTAGACCTGCAAATTCATAGTTGGAAGTTTCTATTTGATTATCTTCTAGAATTCCAGCGGAGCCTTTTGTATCATAAGAAATTAGTTCTGAGCTTGTTGCACCAGTATACTTGTACTTGATGCCTCCGTCTTTTACTACTAATTTTACGTCATCATGGTTATATCTTACAGAATTGAGTAATTGCCAAGTTTTGGTATAAATTTCCAAATCTCTTTGGCTACCATTAGCAAAACCACCACTATTTATAGTTGCTAGGTTATCTCCCTGCGTTAACTCACTACCCCAATATGCATTAAAATCTGAAGCTGTTAGCTTGTCATTTTTACCATTAAGGATCCAGACTACTAGAACTTCTTGAGGCTCCAAAACAATTTCCTCATTTAATGTCCAAATGTCCTTATTGTTGTAATAGAGAATGTAATCGTTCATGTTAATACTTTGATTACTTACATTCTTGAGTTCAAAGAACTCATACGCATCAGAACCAGATACATTATCTGTGTCCGGAACAATCTCTGAGATTACTAATGGACTTTTGGCTGGTTCTTGAGCTTTGACAGTAGTCATCAGTGGACTAACGCTTAAGCTAATCGCCAAAACTACTGCAAAAATCTTCTGCAAAAAACTTTTCTTCATAATTACTCCTTGCTATCTTGCTATTTAGCTAAAATATTCTTCAAGGAAAAACTATAAAATCCCAATGTTATATTTTCTTTAAAAAGTCTTTAAAAATTATCTAAAAGCTAAAAACTCACCAAGTTAATCTGCAAAATCTAAGAATATTCGTCATTATCATCGTTTGAAGATATTTGTAAAAAGTAGTATACTGTGCACATCAAATTGAGAGGTAAAAAATATGGACAATTGCGACCCCTATCGAAGTTGTAGCTTAAATCGAAGTTTTTTCGGTAACCAAAATTTAAATATCAGTTGCAATTGTTCTCTCTTATAGAACAATTTAATTCTGTATTTCGTATGCTGGTACCGCAAAGACTAATCTTAGGCGGTATTTTTTATTAAGGAGGCATATGAAATGGAAAATTCAACATACACTGCAGAGTCACTAAAAGCACTACAAGCTCACATTAATACAATGGACCCTGTTGACTTAGCTGAAGAGTTCCGTGATTTAACCATGACAGAAATTGCTGTCAGGATGAAAATCATGAACAAAGATCTTTTGGCCGACACGTTCGCTCTTTTACCATCTGAGCAAAAACAAGAAATCATCGAATCTTTATCTGATGAGAAAACAATGTCCCTTATCCAAGATTTGGATGAAGACGAACTTGTTGATACTTTGCAAGAATTACCAGCAAACATGGTTAGAAGAATCATGAATTACTTGGTAGATGACGTCCGTCGACCAGTCATTAATAAATTATTGGGCTACCCAGAAGATAGCGTTGGCTCGATAATGTCAGTTAACTTCATGGCTGTGAAGAAAAACGTTTCTCCTACACAAGCATTACAAAAAATCATGAGTTCCGATTTGGATGCTAACCGTTTGGAGCAAATCTGGGTAACAGATGAATCTTTGGTATTGATTGGTTATGTTTACTTAGCTGACTTATTGCGTAATCAAGATGCACATTTAGTAGATTTATTAAACTCTTTCCCTGCAAGTGTTTTGGCTACAGATGACCAAGAAGACGCCGCAAAAATCGCACAAAAATATGATATTTCAGAGATCCCTGTTACTGACTCCGAAGGTAGATTAGTCGGTTTCATCCCAGCTGAGTGGGCGATCGACATCCTGCACGAAGAGTATGAAGAGGATATGGCTAACATCCACGGTATTCAAGAATCTGATGATAGTCCGGTACCTTACCTAGAAAAATCAAGTTTCCGTATGGCCAAAGACAGAACAACTTGGCTAATCATATGTCTAATAACTGCAACATTCACCGGTTTCATCATTCATCGCTATGAAGACTTACTTTCAGCTGCTGTTGTACTAACATCATACATTCCAATGCTAATGGACTCTGGTGGTAATGCCGGAACTCAAGCATCTACAACAGTTATTCGAGCCTTGTACGCTGGGGAAGTTGGTTTTAAAGACACATTAAGAGTAATACTAAAAGAATCTACTATTGGTTTAATGACTGGTGGTGCACTCGTTGCTGTTAATATTGTACGTATGCTAATTCTAGAAGATGTTAATCTAGCAGTTAACTTAACAGTTGGTATTACACTATTAATTACAATTGTTTTATCCAAAGTTATTGGTGGTATCATGCCTCTAATTGCTGATAAATTCAATATTGACCCAACAGTTATGGCTGGACCAATCATTACAACTATCGTTGATACAATGGTTCTACTTATCTACTTCGAAGTTGCTAGCTTCTTGATATTCTAGGATTTGGGTTAAATGATTTACTAAGTTGCCGGGATTATTTAATGTTGGATTATTTATTGTTGAATTATATATTGCCGGTAGATTTACAATTTAATATAAGCATAAAGGAAGGCCACTCAAGAATAATTCTTGAGTGGCCTTTTGCTTGTCGCTTAGAGTTTGTTTTCTCTTGAAGAGAAATTACTGCAATTTTTAGCTAATTCGCTTTAGTGATTTTCACTAAGACTTGAGCCTCCTTACTCCTCACGTTTTTTCTTAACTACTATCAATACAGCTGCTACTGTTAGTAGGAATACTGATACTCCGATTGAAATTTCAATTCTCTCACCTGTCGTTGGTGGAACAGTTGGAGTTGTTGTAGGTCCTGTAGTTTCTTTTGGAGTACTTGGTGTAGTTGTCTCCTCTGGGGTTGTTGGAGTAGTCGTAGTGCTTGTCGTCTCTTCTGGAGTGGTTGAGGTAGTAGTCTCTTCAGGTACTTCCTCATTGTTAATTACAAAACCATTCTCCTTGTCACCTGAGTAAGTTACTGTATAAGTATTACCATTTACAGTAATCTCCAATTTATCTTCACCAACTTCCTTGACAGAATACTCAATCTCTTTACCTGCCTCATATACAGGAAGATCTATGAATTCTCCTGACCAGTCATTGTCGGCATTTAGACTTAGCTTATTATCTAGAGCTTTACCATTTGCTAAGAGTTCAACTTCTATACCTTCAGGAAGTTTATTGTCCTTGCTGCTGGTCCAGGTCTTTTGAACCTTGATATTTGTTGTTGCAGGAGTGTGTTTGTTTGTTATAACAAATCCTTCTGTAGGTGAACCGCTAATAGTTGTTTCATAGTCATCGACTTTGACCTCTTCAATGGTATATTCAACTTTTTCTGTAACTTCAACACCATCTTTTACTACAGTCTTTTCGATTTCCAAGTCTGTAAATACATACTTCCAATCGTTCTTAGCTGTGAGTTTGACGGTTTGTAAAACTTCGCCATTAGCAAGGAGTTTGACTGTAATCTCTTCAGGACGTTTACCATCTTGGTTTTCGTTATCGTCCCAAACTTTCTCAACTGGAATATCCATCTTATTGACAGGGTTATTTACCACTATACTTTGAGATGAATCTTCTGTAGTTAAGATAAATTTATACTCATTATCTTCCAGGATATAACCATTTGGAGCTTTTGTTTCTTTAACAATATATGTTCCAAGCTCAAGGTCTCTAAACTCAATGAAACCTCTTGCATCTGTTTTAGCTACTTTGAGTGGTTCTTTTTCTTTATTTCCTTCAGCATCTACTTTGTACAATGCGAATTCAGCGCCGGCTAAGCTTTCCTTCTTATCTTCGCTGTACTTGGAAATAATTATTCTACCTTTTTGTAACTCATTTTCCATGTAAGCAGAAACTATACCGTTGAAGTTTTCTTTCTTAGTTTCATCTTTTAGATAAATCCTAATTGGTTTTTGGTCTAATCGATATGCTTCAATCGTTTTTGTTTCTACTAGCTCATAGTTGTATTTTTCCTCAAACTTGAAGCCTGCGAAGTCTACCTTACCTTCAGCGTCTGACTTGAATACACCTTTTTCTACTCTTTGACCATCTTCTAGTGCGTAAAGAGTAAACTCTACACCTGCTAATGGTTTATAGACTGTGTAGATGTCTTGACCTACTTTCTTGTATCTATAGCTTGGGTTCTCTTTAACGTAGGTTTCTGCTTTCTCAAGATCTACGTTTTCCATGATAGTGTCACCCTTAACTACATCTACCTCAAATGGATTATTGGTGTAGCTAAATGCGTATTTGTGGACTATCTTGTCTGTTTCAACATTAAAGGCTGAATTTACCAACATACCTTCATTTGGTATTTCTTTAATTTCGAAATAATGCTCTGCATTTGACTTGTAGTAGCCCTTAGGAGCTTGGTCTTCTTTCAAGATATACAATCCACTTGGCAAGTTATCAAATATTGCTTTAGCTTTGCCATCAACTAGTTTAGTTTTAGCTGCTAAGAATGGTTTGTATTCTCCACTCTCTCTATCATATTTTTCAAGATTGAAGACTGCACCTTCTAGTGGATTCTTCTCATCATCTAATTTCTCAACTTCCACCTTACCTAGAATTGGTTTCTCAGGGTTTGGAATGTTTAGAGCATTTTGTAAGAAGGCCTTGCCGTTTTCATCTGTTACTTCACCCTTATCATTCAGCTTAAATCTGTAGGCATTAGTGTTATGTAGGTACAAAGTACCTTCCTTCTTAACTTCTGTAATTGCGTAAAGTGTATTAACTTTTAGACCAGAAGCAATAGTGTAACCTTCTTTGCCTGTTGGTTCAGTCTTAATGACAATGTCAGGGTTCTCAACTTCTCTAATCTCAAACTCGAATCCTGCAAGTTTAACTTTTCCGTAGTCTGTCAATCTATCAATAGCTGAGAGATCGAACTTATTAGCAACTAGAAGTTTATTAATTACAATCTGTAGACCTTCGTTTACGATTGCTTTATCTCCTGTAAAGTCAATTACTCGATGATCTGCATCAATTGTAAATTCTATTGGCTCAATTGCTTTGTAGCCTGACTTGCCTTCCTCGACAATTTCACTTAATAAGTATTTACCTTCTAAGAGATTATCTACGCTAATGTTACCACTAGTATTTGTTAAGAAGTTTCTATTGTAGTCCTTGTTCCATTCGTTCATTCCTCTTAGGTTAAATCTGATGTAACTCAAAGCTACCTTATCTTCATTGATCTTATTCAACTTCAATGATCCATAAACAGGTTTAACGTTAAGGAATTTGTCTTTACTGTCCTTATCTGTAATTTTTACATCAAAGCTATTGTCAGCTTTATTGTAGACAGTCTTGAAGTCTTCATATCCAACTTCTATGGATTTATCAGATACTTTATATCCTGCTGGAGCTTCTATTTCAGTGATTGTGTATTTTTCTAAGATAGGTAGATCTGTGAACTTAACTACACCATTTTCGTCTGATGTAGCAAAGTAGAAGTTGCCTTTACTATCTTTTGCTTGGAATTTAACTCCTGCTAATGGCTTAGACTCTAGATTTGGATTATTAGCTACCAAACCTTCTTGTCCAAACTTAGTTAAGGTTACTGTACCTGTTGGAGGTGTAAGTGAGTTCCAAACTTTGTTAGGCTCAACAAATCTAATTGTCTGATCATCATTTCTTACAAAGGAGTTCCAAGCTCTCTTACCAGATAACTCATAATCATTTGTTATATCATTCTTTGGAGCTAGCATTGGAACTTCAACATCAAGTCTACTGTTACCTGCAAGTTTTGTACCATCAACTGCAGTAATCCTAATAGCTCTTGTATTTGCTGCTGGAGCATCTGACCAGGTCAATTCTTCTATAATTGCATCGGCAGATTTACCCTTGTAGTCAATAGGAGTATCTGAGTTCCAGTATGTGACCTTGTATCCTTTTGGAGCCTTAACCTCTCTAGTTAGATCAAATTTGTTTTCAAACTCAGTGCCTCTAGCAGGTCTCTTGCCATTACCAATATTTTCTTCTTGAATGCTTACGTCATTTAAGTATGGTAAGAAGTCAACAATATCAATATTAGTTCTTTCGGAATCAAGGTTATTGATTAATGAAAGTTTGTAATCAAATTTACCTTCAGATTCTGTGTATATACCATCCATTGACCATGCAAGGTCAGTTTCTTTCTTGATGTATTTTCTTGCTGACATTTCTCTGACTTTTTGCATTCTGAAGCTAACTTCATCATGTAGCCATTCACGACCAGAATCATCACCAACTGGAGATTTTTTCACTCCCATCTTAGTGATCTTGTCATTATCGAAGGTTACATAAACTTCATTTGTTACATATCCTTCTGGTGTCTCATAGTCAACCATAGTCTTGATTGTAGCTATATCATAAACTTTAGCTTTCAAGGTCTCTGCAGTGAATTTGATAGCAGTTCTACCTGTACCTTGATAGTCATTTATGATTTCATACTTACCACCACTTTGGGCAAATCCATCTGACATAACTATTCCGTCATTTTGGATAGCTATACCTTTTGGTAGTAGGTCTATCATTTCAAAATTATCTAGTGGTTGATTTACAACATCACCATCAAAATCAGTTCCCTTGACTCCTGGGGATAATCTTAAGTTATAGTTTCCAGTCTCTAGTGGATAAACTGCTCTGTGGCTAGTCTTAGGATAAGTCTGAGTTTTAACTACGCTAATATATCCTTCATAGTCTCTAACTTGGGTTTCAGATTTGTCTCCCCAAATGAAAGTACCTGGTATATTATCCCATTCTTCTTTATATTCACTTACAAGTCTACCCTTATCATCTTTAATGTCACCACGTCTTGATACTATTTGGTCAGTACCTTTTTTGTAAAGGTTACCTGCCATAACAGCATTGTTGACAAAGATATTCTTATTAGAATTTGCTGTCGGATCGTAAACACTATTTTCTGGATTTCTCAACTTAGTATTTATATCTACTTCCAACGCAGCAAATAGTATGTGATCTTCAGGCAAGATTATGTGGATATAATCAATATCTTTAGCATGTGTACTATCAAATACTATTGAATTTTTGGTATCAGCAGTGATTTTATGTTCTTCAAGAACTGTGTCATTTGCTGGGTCCAACTTCTCGCCATTTTGTTTCATGGCTAGAACTGTTAGCTCAACACCACCAGCTGTGTGATCATTTCTTGGGAATGATACTCCATAGTAATATAGTCTCTCATCTAGATCATAGTCTGTAGCTGTAAGATCTTTAAAATCAGTCAGTCTAGCTCCAGATGAAATTCGTATTCTATAAGGTATAACTTTTGCCCTATCTTCTGGTGTGTCATAGAAGTAAGCATTGATACCATTGGATCTAGGACCCTTACTCATCTTATCTAATCTAGGATCACCATCTTCTTGTATAGGTGCATAGAAACCTGTATACATGCTTAAGTCATCAGAAGATGTCATATTTTCTTCTTTATTACCTTTGTCATAAGGTACAAGTTCTACTTCAGCCTTATTGTATACGTTGTATCCAGATTTCAGATCTGGGAAACTTAAGTATAGCGGCTCAAAGAAAGTACCTGGATTCAGGGTTTTACCAAAGTGTTTGTTTTGTGAGACTTTATCTCCATTCAAACTCCAAGCTGGGTTCAACTCTGGATCAAATACAGCAGTTCTTTCACTTTCTACTCCATTTTTATCAACAGCTATATAAGTTGGTAGAGTATCAGTGATAGTTCCACTCTCTACATATCTCTCTAAACTTGATATTGTGAAGTAGTACTTGACTGGTCTAGCTTCACTTACATGGTAGCCTCTTTTACCTGATTCCTCGACATACTCATCCAATACACCCATGAATCTAGGTCCATTGTCATAGTCTCTTAAACCACCATAGTTATAGTCTGGTAAGTTTAATGGGCTTCTCTTAACTAGACTTGGTTTGTTGTAGTAACCTTCTAGATAAATAGGTTTAGCAACTGAGTAAACTTCACCGTCATTCTCGAATAGATAATTTATCTCTTCTCTATGCTTATCTGGAGTTACATACTTTTTGAATTTCCAGTTGATAGGTATATCTAATTGATCACCACCAGAAATTTGAATTAAATTAATTTCTATAACACCATCTTTTACTTCATAGTTTTTGATAGTATTTGCAGGTGGGATACTAATAGAATCTTTGTCTATAAATTTAGGGTCAAAGAATATCTTGAGCTTGCCTTTATTATATGAGGTATCTATACCAGTTAAATCGAGATAAGCTCTAGTAGTCATAACCTCGCCGATATAGTATTGCTCTTTGGCTGCACCTGTATTCTTATCAATTTCGTTAGTTTGGAATATTTCTATACCATTAGTTTGTTTATTCTCATATCCTAATTTAGTATAAGTAAATTTAACATGGTTAATTTGTCTGTTATCAGGTACTGTGATTTCTTCCTTATCAACCTTGTAATTGAACTTATGAATTGCTTTATAAGTTTTTTCTTCTAGGATATATTCATTTATAGTTTCAGCTATCTTGTTTCCTTCAGTATCGACATAATCGACTGTTACCTTAGTTGGGTTAACAATATGTTGACGTTGACCATTGACAATACCATCTTTCAGATCATGAGGATTCTTGTAATCATCTATGAAGATTCTAGTTTCTTGCGCAATTGAGTTTTTAGATCTATTACCATTGAATGCATCATTAGCTAAATCAGTTAATTTATCACTTACATAGACTTCACTGATCTTGTTGTTTGCAAACGCACTTGAATCAATTTTCACTAAATTCTTTTGGCTCAAGCTAGTCAAGCTGTTGCCAGCTAGTCCTCTATATCCAACTTCTTCTAACGCTGTTGAATTTATCTCTGGAATTTTATTTCCATCGAGGGCACGTCTTTTTACCACTCTAAGTTTAGGAGCGTTTAGATCTTCTATCTTACTTCCTGCAAAAGCTAGGTCTTCTAAGGTATCTAGATTAGGAGCATCTAATTTCTTTAGTCCTTTATCTTGATATCCATTTATAGTTCCCTCTGGATAGCCTCTGTTTGATGCATTAGCACTAGATTTTCTAATTCTAGCAAATGCTGCAAGTCCAATATTTTTAACTTCAGGAAGAGAAAGTTCTGTTAATGCGTTATCCGCAAAAGCTTCTTTACCTATGTTCTCAACTTTAGGTAATTCTAAAGAACTTACAGAGTTAAACTCAAAAGCTTTCTCCTCAATATTTTTAACACTAGGTAAATTTACGCTTGCTATTTTATTGCTTGCAAAAGCTTCTTGAGCAATACTTTCTACTCGATCTAATTTAAGATCTGTTAAGTTGTTTCTTTCAAAAGCATATTTACCAGATATCTTCTTCAAATTAGGGAAGCTATTATTAATATCTGTTAGTTGATTATTATAAAAGCCTGCCCACTCTATATCTTCAATGTTTGGTCCATATACAGACTTAATTTTCTTAGCTTGGAAAGCACCTGGACCTACTATTTTTGCTCTAGGTGGTAAAACTAATTCAGAATTATTCTCTGCTAATCTTAAAGCACCAGTATTGCTTAAACCTGTTACTCTCTCAGGATTTTCTGGATCCCAAGTGAAGTCATCTTCAGTCCAAGCACCACTTTCAAATTTCTTAGGATTAACTATATAGGTACTTCCGCTCTTTATTGATTTTTCAGCCCAAACTACAACCTTATTATCCCACTCTTCTGAACCAGGATTATTGACAAAGGCATCGCCTGCTATTTCTTTAACCTTTGGTAGATTAATTTCTTTAATATCTCTACTTGCTAAAGCTTTACTTCCCAATTGCTCTAAATTAGGGAAATTTAGATCCATAACAGAATCAGGATTGCCACTAAATGCAGCTTCTAATACCACTACATTTGGTATTTCAATTTTTGTTATCTTGTTGTTATTGAAAGCTCTTTCATCAATATATTTCAAATTAGGGAAATTATTTTGAGTAACTTCTGTAATTTGGTTGGATAAAAATGCTCCATTTCCAACTTTTTCAAGCATAGGGAAATTAACATCTGCTATTTGGTTTTCCCAGAATGATACATATTCAGCCTCTTTAAGTTTAGGCATATGAACTTTTGTTAGTTTATTATCTACAAATCCTAATTGACCCACATATTCAACATTAGGTAAGTCAGTTGATTCAATTTTTTCTATCTGGTTACCTTGGAAAGCATGGTGTCCAATATAATTAAGTTCTTCCAACTTAAGTTCTGTAATTTTATTATTTTGGAAAGCATAAGAACCAATTCTTTCTACATTCTTCAAATCAATAGTAGAGATGCTATTGCCCTTAAACGCACCTTGAGATCTATAACCTGAAATCCAGTTTGCACCTTCACCTTCGATTACTTTAATATTGGATTGATAATCGCTTACTGAAGTTAAGGCTCTACTTCTAAAGGAATTGTTCTCATTGTTGTCAGCAACTGTATCAATTACAGTACTACCATCATTTGGATTTATATGAGGTAAAACAAGTTCCTTTTGGGTTTCAACTTTTTTCAAACCAGATTCGGAGAAACCAATAACTTTATTTCCATCATAGGTAAAATCGCCAAGGACCCAACCTTTTCCAATTGGGAACTCAAACCAGTCTCTACCAATACTGAAGGTAATTTCTCTTTGTGCTACATTTCCATAATCATCTTCTACGCTATAAACAACTTTATATTTGGCACCATCTACACTAGTATCAACACTTTCTGTATTAATTGTGATTCTATCACTGATGTCCTTGCCATCTAGATCAGTTGCTTTAACGAATGTTAAAAGATTTTCTTTTGAACCATCACCATCTTTTGCAATATATGGTCTCTTTGCAACTTCAATCTTTGGTTCTTGTTTAACATTTTTATATTCAACAGTAATTTCGTAGTTCGTTGAATCTGGGGTGAATTTAATTTCTTGCTCAACAGCTACATAACCAGAAATTTGATCAGGCTTAAATGTTTTCTCTTCTCCTAAGAAAATTATTCCATCTAATTTGTCATAGTCATCACCAATTACAGTATCTGAAATAATTTGCTCTTTTGTATCTTTATCTACATGGTGAACTGTAACAAGTACAGGATTTACGACTTGACCAAAAGCATTTTCTATAGCCTCTGTTTTAATAAGTGGATTTTCAGTTTTTACTAGTACATATCTGTTGTTGTTAGCAAAAACTCCTGTTCCGTAAGTTTGTACGCTTCCACCTATATTTACACTCGTTAAATTATTATGGCTAAAAGCATAATCGCCAATTGTAGTGACTTGTCCAACAACTATATTGTTTAGCTTGTTATTTGCAAAAGCACGCTCACCAATTGTTGCAACAGCTTTTGTATTTAGATCTGTAAGTAAATTATCTCTAAATGCAGAATTTCCGATTTTTTCTAATCTATCCGTGAAATTCAAGAATGAAATTTTATTACCTGCAAAAGCTGATTCTCCAATTTCTTTAACACCTTCTCCAATTTGGACGCTTGTCAATTCTTTTTGGATAAATGCTTTATCAGCGACTTTTACAACAGGTTTTTCTTCAATAAAAGAAGGTATGGTTATTTCTTTTCTCTCCATACCATCCTTAAAACCTGTTATTACTATGCCCTCTTCAGACTCTTGATATGCAAAAATATCTTTAGGCTCTACAATATCATCTAAAGCTATAATTGTCTGAATAGGTAAAAAATTTAGCGTCATCAAAAAAGCTAGTAAGAATGACACTAAACGTTCTCTATTTTTATTCATTTTTCGCCCCCCTATTTAACCTCTAGGTTAATCGTTAAGTTATAAAAACGGTTGAACTTTGATAAGATCAGTATAGTACAACGATTTTTTATTTTCATTTTTAATTTATTTTCAGTCTAATTTTGACTATGATGTAGGGCCAATTTTTTCTCTTAAAATCTATGCCTAAACATCCAATTAAGGTAATTTTTCAATTATTCCTCAACAAATACAACAAAGAAATGTTTTCATTTTTAGTAATTCTAACGATTTTTCATTTAGTATAAATTTTAGAAATTTCAGAGTAAGACATCATAAAAAAGATAATCTATGTTTCCAATAAAAAAGAGCAGTTATTAACTGCTCCTCATATACTATAAAATCAACTTTACACATTAAAAGTCTCCTGCTCTAGAGCATTTTCCAAAAACTTCTCATAACCGTTTTTATAGATTTCTACTAACTTTGCTTCGTTATCTATAAGAATAAACATACCAGTAATGGCAGCAAACTTGTCAAAAAAGTTTCCCGCACTTGCTTCAGTCATAAATTGTTTTTGTTTTTCTGGATCTTTTTCCTCAAGTGCAGTATTAAGTTTGGAAAGGTTACGTTGATAATGCTCTTCTCTGAAATTCTGATAATTTGCTTTTAGAATATCATCAACACTTAAATAGTGGGCAAAACCTTCATCAAACACTAATTGCAAAAGCTCATCTTGATAAGCAGCATTAGCATCTATATTAGCTTTATCCTCCATATCCTGGGCATCTCTAGAATCTTTCGCATATAATGCATGAAATAGTTCATGAGTAACTAAGCGTCTAATACTCATAATCAGGTTATCTGGATCTGAAGTATTAATCCTATTCAGGTCAAAAATTATAACTTGCTCACCATCTTTTATCCTTGTCATAGCATCAAATGGATAAGGGCAACCAACGATTAATCTAATATTCAAATCATTTTCAAAAGTATTTCTCCAATCAGGAAAAATCTCATCAAAAAACTCTTGATTCAACGGTCTGAAATTAATCAAGTTGTCCTTTACTAAATCATTAAGGTCCATAAGTTCATATCGAGAAACTTCTGGTTCTTCAAATTTATGCTCTCCAGGAATTAGATTATAAAAAATCCAATCTTGTGAAATATCTTGTTCGCTCAGGTAATCCAAAATCAAACTATCATCTATTCTCATCTTAGTCTCATTTCTATACATTTCTATTTCTTATAGAATAGCAAATTGGAATAATTTTGTAGTAGCTTTGCTGATAAAAACTAAAATAAATTAAGGGTGGCTGATACCACCCTTAATCATTCTATAACTAATGATTTGTTAAAGTACTACTCTTCTGATTCTTGTTTCTTTCGTAACAAGACTAGTTGTACAACAACTAGAGTTATTGCAGTTGCAAGTATTAATACTATGATAGATTCACCAGTTTTTCCAATTTCTTTTCCGGAATCTTTTCCAACATTTGAGGTTTTACTTGAATCAGTAGTGTTATGTGAAGAACTTTCCGTAGTTAAACTTTCACTAGTTGAGCTATCGCTTGATTTCATGTTTTCAACAATGATTGATGTTTTTGCTACACCAGCCAAATGCTTAACACTTGCTCCAAAGATAAATTCTACTGTATGTTCTCCTCCACTCAATGATTCTAGGAACTTAGGTTTTAGTACGACTATAGTACTTCCCTCATATGCATCGTAATTTACTTTATCGATCTCTACTCCATCTATTTTTAGAGCTTTGAAGCTTGCAAATTCACCATTTGATATAAGCTCTAAGCCTTCTTCGTTTCCTTTAATCCATGTGTTTCCAGCAACAGCTCGAGCATATAACTCAACGTATTCTGAGCTTTCTCCTGGTGTTACAGTTTCAGATGATGAAGGTTGAGGTTCGGAAGGTTTTGGATCTATTACTTCAGGCTCTGTTGGTTGAGTAGGTTGAGGTTCAATTTCCTTAGTTGTCTCTGATGGTTCAGTCACTTCAGGTTTAGTTGTTTCTGAAGGTTCAGTCATTTCAGGTGCTGTTGTTTCTGATGGTTCGGTCACTTCTGGTCCTGTTGTTTCTGAAGGTTCTGTTGCTTCAGGTCCTGTTGTTTCTGAAGGTTCAGTCACCTCAGGTTTTGTTGTCTCTGATGGCTCAGTTACTTCAGGCTCTGTTGTTTCTGAAGGTTCAGTTGCTTCAGGTTTTGTTGTCTCTGACGGCTCAGTCACTTCAGTCTGAGTTGATTCTGATGGTTCAGTTGGCTCAGTCACTTCAGGCTCTGTTGTTTCTGATGGTTCAGTCACCTCAGGTTCTGTTGTTTCACCAGGCTCCTCAGGTGTTGGTTCTGGAAGTATATCTTCTAGATTGCGTTTAATATCTTTAAACTTAACTTCTATATTTATATCTTCATTACCACCAGTGATTGCAAAGTTAGCAGTAAGATTATCTACTTCTGGAGCACGTTGTACCAACTCTTGATTCTCAGTGGTCAAATCTTTCTTATACACTCTCTCGAGTACTATTTCTGCATTTTCGCCTGTCATTACAACGAATCTACTCTCATTTGGATCTAATGGAAGTGTTGTTGCAATTTCTATATTCTTGCCATTTGCACCCTCATACTTGGAGTTAATTTTAACTTCACCATTTTGTCTTGTGATATAAACAGTTGCTTTTGCATCTGTCATAACGGATCTCAAATGATCATTTGATTCTATATTAGTCTTCCATAAATCACCTGGGATTACTCCTAAGCCTGGCCAGTTATCACCATAACCATCTGCTCTTAGCATTCCGCCATTGAATGGGAACTGACGTTCTGCATTTGGTGCATTGGAGAATACGAAGGCGAAGTTTTGCCAATTCTGCTCGGCTTTTGACTTATTACTAATCTCGAAAATTAGTTGCTCATTCTCTTTTAGCTCATAGCCCTTAGTAAATACTGACCACCACGCTAGATTCTTATCTGGTCCACTCATTCTAAATACTGGCTGATTTGTAAACTCGACTTCTTGTCCGTTCACTAGAACTTTATCGATTTCTTTATCGCTAGGTATATTAACTTTATACTCTAGATTATTGCCAGAAGTAAATTTGTCTGGACCTTCAACTACTTGTGGATCAAAATTAGCATTTAGTTTCTTATTAATCTCGAATTTATCAATTAGCTTAGTTCCACTAGGTTCTATAGCATAAGCTTCGAAATACAGACGATCTTTTTCTGTTTTTAGAACATTAAATACAGGATTATTATCGTCATACACTACATCTTGCCATGGTCTACCATTGGCATCTGAGTCATAATATTTACCACCAGTAGATGTACCAGTTACCACGTACTTGATACCATTCTCATCTTTTTGGCCATTGTACATTGTGGTTCTATTGTATATGTGGTCGTGTCCTGACAATACTAGGTCAACTCCCATTTTTTCGAACTCTGGTGCCAAGTCTCTTATGAATTGCTCATTGTACATCATAGGATATGCGGATCTATGCATTAGAACAATACGGAAGTCTTTGTCGCTATTATTAAATACCTCTTTCATTTTTGCTACTTGTTGGGTAAAGCCTTTATCATAGTCAAAATATGCTTCAGTATCTAAGTTGTAGATTACAGTATTGCCTAGCTCTATCCAATAATTACGAGAGCTACCTGCTCTACTACCATTCTTTGGTCCATTGAAAAAAGCTGTAAAATTCTCTGCATCACTTCCAGAATCATGGTTACCTACAGCTGACATCCAGATTTGAGATCCACCTAGTTGTTCATCAACTGCTGCAAAATTCTCTGCAATAGCTGACCAATCTGCATAACTATTACTTGTATCGGCAACGTCTCCAGCTATAATATTAAAATCTATTTCTGGATAAAGCTTCAATAACTCTTGATATGTTTTAGGATATTGATCGAATTTACCTTGTAAATCACCCATAACAGCAACAGTTAGATTATCTGAATCTTTCACTGTACTGAATTGTTTAACTTCTGAGAATTCATCTCCTTGACCAACTGTGTAATAGTAGGTTGTGCCAGGTTCGAGATTATTTAGCTCTGCGTGCCAGGTCAAGCTCACTCTATGTCCATCGTAGAAACTATTAACTTTTCTCGAAGTAGCAGCTACAGTTTGATAATCACTTAAGTCTTGTGATTTAGAATATCTTACCTCACCTGCTTCAACAGATGTATCTGTTTCCCAACTTACTCCAACTCCTGTCTCTGGATTTGCTCCAGTTGTTAGGTTAATTTTATCTGGGGTTCTACTTCCTAAACTTGCTTTAACCTCAAATTCTAGAATATTAGATGGCTCATTAAATTTGTTTATTGCATATATCTCATATTTAGTACCTGCTTCGGCTTGAACCAAGGTCTCATTGTATAATTCACCTTTTTCATTGGTCTGGCCTAATTCAATATCATCATCGGCAGTTTTTTGGTAAATTGTTGCTCCGGCAATTGGAGCAGAGCTTGAATCCTTGAGGCTGAACACAACATGCTCACCACTAGTTCCACCAGTGAAACTTAAGATATTAGCTAAAGCAATCTCTCTATCCGCACCATCTAAGTGTAAAACAGTTTCCTTGACATCATTTATTTCTTTAACGCTAGCTTCATTTACCACAATACCTGTTCTACCTGAACTAGTATTCTTCACTGTAAAGTTAAATTTAATCAGTGGCTGTTCCTCTGACATTTCAAAGTCTGACATCCCTGAAATATTGTATTTAACATTTCCATTTTCTTTGTCATGTTCTTCGCCATTTATTGTTAGACGCTCATCTACTTCTATATTGTTCAGATCAACATAGGCTGTATCATAGTTTAGATCTAGATTAAATTCTTCAAAATTCTTATAATCTTTCGCATTGATTATGTAATCAAAGTTTTGGCCGGATGTAACGGTCTCACTTTCTGGGGTTTTTTCTGTCAATTCTACATTATAGCCTTCAACATTGAAGCTCCAATTGAAGTATGATTTATTTCCAGCATTATCTTCAACCCTTACTCTAACTTTGTTTTCTCCAGATCTTAATAAATCCACAGCTGAAGGGTTATATGTAATAGTTACAGAACCATCTTGATTAGTGGTATGTTGGATATTTTTCTTCTCAAAACCATTAATTTTTAGATATGTTCTTTCGGTATTTATTCCAGTGAAAGCTTGTCCTTCAATTTGAGGATCTTTGACAGTTAATTTAATTGCAGCTTCCTTAGAAATCTCTGTAGCTTGATCCAATGGATTAGTATCACCAACTAAAACTGGTGCATCTAAGTCATCATTCTTGAAATCATAAACGGCTCTTAATTGATCAACATAGATAGTACCTTTTTTACCAGCACCTGGACCATTTGGAAGTCCTAGAACTCTGATACCCCAGACTAGTTCATATGGATAAGGTACACTATCTGGAATTTCAGTTTCAATATACTTCCAACCTTTCCAGTCAACGTGAGTATCACCGGCATATTTACCACCATTCATTTGGATTCTTAGCCAGACACCACTACCATCACCATATACCCAAACACCAATAGCTTTTGGCTTACCTTCTAATGAACCATATCCTTTTTTCGGACCAGCTTCTAAAGTTACAGTACCTGTAATTGGGTTTGAGGCATAATCATAATCAATTCTTAATGATCCATCTCCACTCTTAACATATTTTTCATCATAGTTTATTGAAATTCTTCCATCCCCACCACGTGTTCCATTAGCATTGAAGTATCTCCAAGTCCAATTATCTTCTTCAAGTGGGCGTTCAAAATCATTTAATACAATTGGTAATTTACCAATTTCTACTGGTATCTCAATACTTACATCTTGGTAACTAACCTTCAATGTACCTGTTCCTTGGCCAGCTGTAGCTGTAAACATTCCTGACTCATCAATAGTTCCAAGACTAGGATCAGATAATTCAAATTTTAATGATTCATTACTTAGACCTATCTCTGTTCCATTGTACATACCGGTAAATTTCAATTGCAATTGACCTTCCGGAGCTACTGAAATAATAGAGTGTTGTGAGTTTAAACTATCTAACTTATCTACTACATCAACAACTAATTCTCCAATAATACCGGCTTCATTTTTTGCCAAAATCTTACCGTTTGCTTCTTCTTTAGCTGCAGTAAACTTACCTTCTGCATCTACTTTTCCTATATTTCCATCTACTGAATATGTAATTGTTTCATTCTCTAGTGAAGATGGATAAAAGTTATTATCACTTGCTAAAGTACGAATGTTAATTGTAGAACCTTGTAAAACACTTATTTTACTTGCGTATTTATCATCTAAATTAGGATAGACATGTAATTTCTCAACTGCTTGATTCTCGCTAGGCTCTAATTCTGAAACGAACAAAATCGCATTAGCATTTGATCTTTCATGACCATCTGAAGGTATATTGAATGGGACTGCATCCTTTTCACCAGGCATTCTAATGGATAAAGTCGAGCTTCCTCCACCATCAAGGTTAAAGACAGAGACTGCACCTAAGTTACTTAAGAAATCTACAATTTCTTGTTTTTCCAAACCTATAGCATGATTAGCTTGACGACCATCACTTTGCATTAAAATTATTGAGCCATCAGCCTTGACACCAACAGCAGATCTAGGGTGGATTCCCTTAGCAATACCATTGTCAATTTCTGCTGGTAAGCTTTTACCATTCAACATCAATGGTTGGAATACACCAATTGCTTGACTTGCTTTTGACCAATCTACATCAGTGCTTAAATTACTTACGCTGATTGTGATTTCATAACCACTTTCCATGTTTTTAAATAGATCGTATTTTGGATTATCTTTGTGCAGTGTTAAGACTACTTGGCCAGCATTTATAGCAGTTCTATTTCCAGAACCATTCTCAGAAACTTCATGTACTTTTTCTACAGAAGCAGTAATCTTATCGCCTATTACTAAACCTGAATAATTATCTGAAGTAACATTAAGCACTACTTCCAAACCTGCTTGACTAGAGTTTGTTATTTTACCGAAGTGCTCTGTCAGCAAGTAAATCCCATTTTTATCTATTTTTCTCTCTTTATTAACATGATTAATAACGATATCTTGATTATCAATTTTTGTTCTAACATCAATCTTGGATGTACCATAAATAAATTTATTTCCTTCAGCAAACCCTATCGCGTAATAATTTCCATTTTCTGGAGTTGAAATAAGCTTGCCATCTTGGATCATCAAACCCCTAGTATTACCATTTGAAGTATCATAGGCATCACCATTTAGGGCAAAAACTACTTTATCACCTGACTGCTCAAAGTTATTGATCATAGCGGATAAAGTATCACCACCATTAGTCGCTTCACCAAAAGCTACATGAGGTCTTAGTTTTTTCGTTTCTGGGTTAAAAGTTACTGTAGAAACAAATTGTGGTCCATTCTCATTAGTACTCCTTCTACTAGTGAGTTGAACCTCATCATAAATCTCCCTACTCCATTCGGTAGAAATATCTCCTATACCTGTATCACTTTCTTGGGCATAGGCAGCACTAGGATTTACTAAACTACCTAAAATGGTAGAAAATAAAATTGTTGACGCTAAAATACCCGCTTTCAAACGTTGTTTACCAGATTTGATAAACTTTGGAAGTATGATTTTATTCATAGATACGCTCCTTAATAGATTTTTAAAACAGATCAAAAATATCTAATGTAAAGCGTAACAATAGTGAGTTAATTTTTTTCTATAGCATCATTAAAATATCGTTAAATGAAAAGTTGGCATTAGCTAACTTAATTCGAAGCTGGCATTTAGCCATTCATTAATCACGAGCTGTAATTAAGCTACCATTTTCTAATTTATATATTGAATTACAAATAGAAAATGCCTCTTTTCTGTGAGAAATTATTATAACCATGCCTTCATACTCTTTAGCTATATAGTCCAAAATTATATTTTCATTAACAGCATCCAGGTTACTCAACGGCTCATCCAAAATCAATAAATCTGCTGGGTGAATTAAAACTCTAGCTAAGTCCAAGCGCTGCTTTTCCCCAGCTGAGAATGGCATATTATCTGGAACCATAATGGTATCAAGTCCCTTAGGCAAGCGACTAACACGATTAGATAAATCTAATTTATCTAGTATTTGCCATATATAATTGTCAGAAATATCTTCTTTTTCTAACAATATATTCTCACGCAACGTAGCAGAGAAAAAATCTGCTTTTTGAGGCATGTAGTTAATGTTATCTCGAATACAAGTTAATTTAAGATCATTCAACTCAATATCATTAAACTTAATTGAACCATTTTCGTAAGGGTACCATTTCATTAAAATCTTGGCTAAAGTTGATTTGCCTATACCACTAGCACCGTAAATACCTATCCTATCGCTACTGTTCATGAATAAATTAAAATCATGCAAAACTTTTTTGCTTCTACTTGGATATGTAAATTCTAGGTTATTAATTTCTATTTTATCCAAGCTTCCCTTACCATCGATTGTTCCTTTTTCAATCAATACCTCTTGGTCAACAAAAGCAAATAATCTTTTGGCTGCATCAATTCCAGTACTTAAAGTCATAGGCAAATTACTTAGAGATTTATATGGTTCGAAGCAAAATGGGAATATAAATAGATATGCTAAATTATTAGCGAAGCCTAATCTCCAGAAGAAAATTATTGAAAAAAGTATAAAAGTAAAATAAATATAATTCGTACTTAGATCTACACTAGTTTTTTGAGCATTCGCTTTATCCGCTGTACTTATTTCAACCTCAGTTTGTATCTTCTCTAAATTGGTCAAACTAGCATCAACTTTACCCAATTGTATAATGGTGTCCTTGCCTTTTGCATACTCTATTAAAGTCGAGTTTAATTTGTTCTTGGCATTGGAACTAGCTATAGTACTTTCCTCGAGCTTTGCTTTTTTAAATCTTGGGAAAATAAATAAATACATCAGGCTAAAGATTGTGACAAAAATAGCTAATACCCAGTCTAGCTGCCAATACATTATAAGTATAGATATAGCAAAGGTAATTACACGTCCAATAGGAACTATGGTATGTGCATAAAATACTTCAATATGATCAATATCTTGACTCATTAATTTTAAAAGACTGGCTTTATCATGGCCATCTAGACTTGCAGGACCTAAATCTCTAATCTTTTCATATACTAAAATTCTAAAATCGGCCAAAACCTGAAATGCTACATCATGTCCTAAATAATGCTCAATAGCATTACCTATTCCAGTTAATATAGCAATTACAAAAAGCAAGTAAAACTTCCACCAAGGAAACATAGAATTATTAAATAAATTCAACTCTGTAGCACCTTGGCTCAAGATTAAATCTTTGAGGTCAAAGATAATATTAAAGGCATAATAAAAAATTAAGACATGTCCAAAGGCATTAAAGAAAGCTCCAAGTAAACTCCATAACAATTTTAGTCTTAAATTTTTGCTATAACTAAATAATCTTTTGAATGTATCCATATGTTTACCTATTAATTTTCTAATTTCTCTGTTTCTGATTTCTCTGCTTCTAATTTCTCTGCAATGTCAAATAACTCACGATAGTTAAGATTATTTTCCAATAAATTATCATGTGTAGATTTAATCAACTGCTTATTATCCAAGAATATAATTTCTGATATTTGCTTAATGTCCGTCCAATTGTGGGTAATATTTATAATGAGATTATCGTGACTTAATTTATGCAAAACATTGAGCATTATATTTGAATTCTCTTGGTCAATATTAGATCTGTCTCTTATACACATCTGACG
>OJLW01000326.1_pt1 | contig 25727 bp, 25 predicted proteins | sample 1597021 | NCBI WGS metagenome assembly OJLW01 (sample SAMEA3904676, study PRJEB24821) | metagenome | biome: Builtin; feature: hospital; material: surface | place: USA | collected 2013-06-03
ACGTGCGAAACGTTCCCTAGGGATTCCCCCTTGAACGAAGGGATATGTTTATAATAATCATTTATTATGAGATGATATTACGAAGGATTAAAACTTATAATAATATTATCTTGGATAATAAAAAAAAGGATTTTTAGGGGATGCCCCTAAAATAATTTTATCTTGGATAATAAAGAAAAAAAGAATATAATATCTGATAATGAGGTAAAAACAAAAAAGCGCCAGATCCCTTTGGGATGACGAGGGAGGAAGTTATCGAAAATTCGGCGGGAGCTTCCTGGGTTCACAGCCCTAGTGTTAGACAAAAGCAGAGAGTAATTTCTGTCACAGAGAAGACACCGTGGCCTCATTAAAAATTTAATAAGGAGGCACTATGTGCGGAATAGTATGTTATAAAGGAAGTCTTAATGCTAAGGATATCATTCTTGATGGTCTTGAAAAGCTAGAATACAGGGGTTATGACTCTAGTGGTATAGCTATTATTAAGGATGGTAAGCTTGAGATCCACAAGGAGAAGGGCCCTATTGCAAGTCTTAAGGGAGAAATAGCAGGAAAAGATTTATCATCTCACATCGGCATTGGCCATATTAGATGGGCTACCCACGGTGAGGCTAGCAGGGAAAATGCCCACCCACACACATCTGCCGATGGCAAGATTGCTATAGTTCATAATGGTATTATAGAAAATTATAAGGACCTTAAGGAAGAATTAGTCAAGGAAGGCTATGAATTCAAGTCCCAAACAGATACAGAACTTGTTTCCATTTTACTTGGCAAATTTTATGAAGGGGACCTTCTAAAGGCATTAATTAAAGTTAAATCAATGATTGAAGGATCCTTTGCTATAGGGGCAATCTCAGAAGATGAGCCAGACAGGCTTGTAGGCATTAGGAAGGATTCTCCTATGGTCCTTGGTCTTATGGATGATGGCTTTATCCTAGCATCTGACAGCCCATCTTTTATCAAATATACCAACAAGCTTATCTATCTAGAAAATGAAGATATAATAGACATCAAGGGCGATACTTACAAGATTTATGATAAGGACTTAAAGGAAGTAGCAAGAGAAATAAAAACCACAACTTTTGGAGCAAATGATGCATCAAAGGAAGACTACGACCACTTCATGATAAAGGAAATTGAAGAGCAAGCTCATGTTATAGGAAGCTTGGCTCAAAATCATATAAATAGGGAAGATTTTAGCCTAAAATCTCAAACTTTTACTGAAAAAGAAATAAAATCCTTTAATAAAATCTACATTGTAGCCTGTGGTACAGCCTACAATGCTGGCATAGTTGGCAAGGCTTTTTTTGAAAAATATTTAAGGATACCTGTTACTTGCGAATTGGCTTCAGAATTTAGGTACTCTGACCCACTTGTAGATGAAAATACCTTGGTAATTTTCCTATCCCAATCAGGAGAAACAGCCGATACCCTAAAGGCCCTAGATCTTGCAAAAAGCCTAGGAGCCATGACTCTTGCAATTACAAATGTAAGAGAATCATCAATTGATAGGCAGGCAGAAAGAACAATCTACACCGAGGCAGGCCCTGAAATAGCGGTAGCATCAACCAAGGCCTACACCAGCCAACTTTTAAACCTCTACATCCTAGGCCTAGAATTTAATGAAGTCTTAGGAAAATTTGATGCTAAGGAGATTATCGAAGAAATATTTGCCCTTCCTCAAAAGATAAAAAATATCATCGATAGGAAAGAAGAGCTAAAATATTTTGCAAAGGAGATTAAGGATAAGGAACATCTTTTCTACCTAGCAAGGGGACTTGATTATCAAACAGCCATAGAAGCAAGCCTTAAACTAAAGGAAATATCCTACATCCACAGCGAGGCCTTCGCTTCTGGAGAGCTAAAACACGGCACCATTGCCCTAATAGAAGAAGGCACACCAGTTATAGGCATCCTTAGCCAAAAAGACTTGCTTGATAAGAGCCTATCAAATCTAGAAGAAGTAAGGGCTAGAAAGGCAGAAGTCTTTACCATAACAAATCTAAAGGATAAGAGAATAAGTGATATAGGAGAGGCAAGCTTTATCTTTGATGAGACCATAGACATTCTAGCCCCAATCCTTTCAGTAGTTCCTTGCCAAATACTTGCCTACTACACATCCCTAGCCAAGGGCCTAAATGTAGATAAGCCAAGAAATCTAGCCAAATCTGTAACTGTTGAATAAAATATAATTATATATTTCATTATCTACTTGTAAAAATATTAAAATATATAGGAGTTACCTATGAAACATAGAAAAATATTCATGGCAATTGGGCTAATATTTATAATGTTTTTCACGGCGAGAGCTTATTTTATATACCAAGACTTAAATATTGAAAAAGAAATAAGGGAATACTTAAAGGATAATAAAGCTGAGATAGTGTCTTTCATAAATGATGCTGATTCTAGCTTAGATCAAAAATTCAAATACAAAAGTTTTGAACTAAGAAAGTTTGATAAGTTTCCAAAGCTTGCTAAATTTGTCTATAAGTCCAAGGGCTTTGGATCTGCAGCTATTTATTATGGATTCTATTATATAAAAGATGACGATCTGACTTTATTGGGACTTAACAAACTTGAGCCTAAGGCAGATGGTGAATATTTTTATAAGGAAAAAGATTCTGACAATCAGTTAAGGCTTAAAAAGATAGAAGATGAGATTTATTATTTTAAAGAGGTCTACTAAAGGAGAATCTTATAAAATAACAAAAACCCCAAAATCCGTAATACGGATAGAGGGGTTTTCTATGTTTTGAGACAAAAGAGCTTGTTTTTAATTTTCTATTTGTTTTTGCATTGCTTCATCTTTTACCAGATCTGGTATCATTTTGTTTGAAAAATATATTAATAAGATTGTTATAAGCCCATCGTCAAGCCAACCTAGGAAGGGTAAGACATCTGGCAAGACATCAGCAGGGATGACTATATAGGCTATGGCAAGGAGGGCCAGGATTTTGGAAGATGTTGGTGTATTTTTATTAAAAAGAGCCTTTAGATAAGCTGGTAGGGTTTTTCTAATTTTGTTCATAAAATCTCCATTTCTTTTTAAATTATTAATATTTATTTTAATAATATTAACTTCTATCTTCATTATACTTGGAAAAATTAAAAGTCAAATTAAATATATTAAAATCAATCCCCGATAAGGAAGAAATTTGCTTTTGTGATATAATACTAGTAAGAAGGAGGGATTATGGGATTTAGATTTAGAAAAAGTATAAACCTTGGCAAGGGTTTTAGAATAAATATGAGTAAGACTGGTCCGGGATTTTCTTGGGGCGGAAAGGGCTTTAGGATAACTCGCACCGCAGGCGGCAAGATTAGAGGATCAGCTTATATACCAGGTACAGGCCTTTCCTACCAAAAAGAATTTTCAAATCCTTTAGATTCTGTCTTTAAGGGAGAAAAGAAGCCTAGCCCAAATACAGGAAATCCTAGGGAAGATTTTTCTACTAAGCATTATGGCCTAGACTTTAAAAATATAAAATCAGATTGCCTAGAAGATGTCCTAAGTAAGACAGGCAGGATTTATCCTTTGAGAATGCCGGGACTTTTGGTCTTTATAGCTGGAATCATATTGACTTTTATCCAACCATATTTGGTAATTGTAGCTATAATCGGGGCTATCATGTATTTTTACAAGAAGGGGACAGATTCAATAAAAATCGACTATGATTTTGAAAATGATGCAAAAGATGAATATGATCTAACAAATAAGCTTTTGGAGGGAATTTTAGAATCTGACGCTGTTTGGCTTGTAAGGAAAATGGAAAGGGACAATGACGATAATATAATCAGATCTAGAGAGTCTTTGGCCATAAAAAATGACATAGAAGGCCCGCTTGATACAAATGTCAAGGTTAAAAGCCTAGCAGCTAAGAATTTTACTATGAGCTTCTTGCCAGACTGTCTGCTTTTATATCAAGATGGGGATTACAGGGCTCTTTCCTATGAGAATTTAAAAATTGATCTAAGAGCTGAGACTTTCCTAGAAGAAGAGAAAATCCCTGATGCGACCCTAATTTCAAAATCCTTTCTCCATGTAAATAAGGATGGGACCCCTGATAAGAGATACAAGGATAATCCAGAGATGTATTTGGTAGACTATGGGATTTTGGAGATAAAAGCCGATGATTTAGAACTTCTAATCGTATTTTCAGATACGGTTATTGATGGTAAATAATAATTAGTTACAAGGCCCTTTTTATTTTAAATTTAAGAGGGTATTTTAGACTTACAAAAGGAGAGAAGATGCAAGTCGACTTAAGAAATAGAAATGTAATAGCCTTAAAGGATTTTAGCGAAAAAGAAATCCTATATTTAATAGATGAGGCAGCAAGGTTTAAGGACCTAAAGGCTAAGAGAAAGCCCCACAAATACTTGGAGGGACAAAATATTATCCTGCTTTTTGAGCAAAGCTCTAATAGGACTAGGACTTCCTTTGAGGTGGCAGCTTTTGACTTAGGCCTCGGTGTGTCCCTAGTAGACCTAAGATATAATACCCTAGGAACTAATGAATCATTAGAAGATGCCATCTCAGTCTATGATAGATACTATGACGGGATAGTTTATAGGGGGCCTGACCAAAAGCTTCTAGAGTACATGATAGATTTGACAGAAATACCTATCTATAATGCTCTCACAGACAAGTTCCACCCAAGCCAGATGATAGCTGATATGCTTACAATCAGGGAAAAATTTGGCAGACTTGAAGGCCTTAAACTTGTTTATTTGGGCTATACAGGAGATAATATGCCATCATCCCTTGCCATTACTTGTGCTAAGCTTGGGATAAATTTTGTAGGCTGTGGGCCACTTGAATATGCTGCCGATAAGGATGTAGTAAGTCTTTCTAATATGTTTTCTCAAAACCACCACTCAGATGTAATCTATACTGACAATGTCAAGGAAGCGGTTAAAGATGCAGATATAATTTATACAGACATGTGGATTGGTCTAAATGAAAAAGATAACGTGCCTGTAGAAAGGATTAAAAAGCTTTATCCATTTAGGGTTACCCAAGAGATTATGGATATGACTAAGGAAGATTCGATTTTCATGCACTGTTTGCCAGCCTTCCACGATAAGAAATCGACCCTTGCCCAAAAGGTCATAGAAAAGCTACCTGGCGATATGGACCTAGACGGGATGGAGGTAGCAGATGAGGTCTTTAGGTCTGAAAAATCCATGGTTTTTGACCAAACTGAAAATAGGATTGGGGCTGTAAAGGCGATTTTATATTCAACTTTAAGATATGAATAGTCTACGGCTATCTTATGAAATATTATTCATATGAATCGAGTTGAAAAAGATTGAATTAATTAAATGAATTTGATAATCATTTAAAACAAGAGGAAAACAACGGTTTTCTATTGACTTGTGATAATAGATATAATATAATATAAGTATAATATTTATACAATATAGGAGGAGTTATGATTAATAAAAAAGTATTAAGAATAGGTGCAGGAGTTTTAGTTGGAGCTCTTGGAGGAAAGGTTCTTACTTCACAATTAGCAAAAAAAGCAGCTGTAGGAGCTGTTGCTGGCGGATTAAGAGTAAAGGAATCACTAGATAAGACAATCGAACAAGTTAGGGTTTCAGCTGATGACATAGTTGCAGAAGCTAAGGAAGCAAACCTAAAAGAAGATTTAGAAAAAGCTCAAAAAGAAGCTGACCTAGATATAGAAAAGGTTGCAGAAGATGACCTTAAAGAACAAATAAAAGAAGAAATTAAGGCAGAACTTAAAGAGGAAGAAGATAAGTAATGAGGGCAAGTTTAGCCCATAGGCTAGATACTAGGGCTAGGTTCGTCTATGAAGAAGACCTAAGCTTTGATCTAGCCAATAACTTAAAATATCTAATTGAGGGTGTAAAGGGGGTTAATCTTTGTAAGATTAATCCTCTGGCCAATTCATTTACAGTATATTTTGAAAAGGGAAGCCTAGCTAGGCTTGCTAAATTTATTTTAAATCTTGATATAAATGAGGTAAAAGAGCTAGAAATTGATGATCCTGACTTCTACCCTCAAGAAGAGGAAGATGTATTTAGGATAGTAAGAGATGCCCTTTATAGGAGGGCCTTTTTTAGGTACCTCATTCCAGCTCCATTAGGCTCTTACCTAATCTTTGTTAGGGCCTACCCATTTATTAGAGATGGAATCAAGGCTCTATGGAAGAGGAAGCTAAATGTAGACCTCTTGGATGCTACAGCCATTTCTGTATCTCTTGCAACAGGAGAATATGGAGATGCTGCCAACATCATGTTCTTGCTAGACCTTGGCGAAAGGCTAGAAGAATATACCCTAAAGAAATCTCAAGATGACCTAGCCCATTCCTTGGCCCTTAATATAGACAAGGTATTTGTTCAAGAGAATGGCCAAAAGATATTAAAAGCTCTAAAAGATGTAGAAATTGGAGATTTAGTAGAGGTTGAGATGGGATCAACCATACCAGTTGATGGGGAGGTTGTAGAAGGTCTTGCCATGGTAAATGAAGCATCATTTACAGGAGAAAGTGAAGCTGTTAAGAAAAACAAGGGATCGGTAGTCTTTGCAGGTACAGCCCTTGAAGAAGGTAATATTCTTATAAAAGTTTCCAAAAAATATGACGATTCAAGACTAAGCCACATCATAAATCTGATTTCAGAAAGCGAGAGAAATAAGTCCTTATCACAAAAAAAGGCAGAAAATATGGCAGATTCCCTAGTTAAATACTCCTTCATAGGAGCAGGTTTAACCTACCTACTTACTAGGAATTTCACCAAGGCCAAGTCATTTTTAATGGTAGACTTTTCTTGTGCCCTAAAACTAACTATTCCAATAGCTGTCATGAAGGCAATTAGCCAATCATCTGACATGGATGTAATTGTAAAGGGCGGTAGGTTTTTAGAAAATCTTTCAAAGGCTGATACCATAGTCTTTGATAAGACAGGAACCCTAACCAAGTCTGAGCCAAAACTTGCAAAGGTCATTGCCCTAACAGACATAAACGAATATGAGTGTCTAAGGATTGCTGCTTGTCTTGAAGAGCACTTCCCACACTCCATAGCCAACGCTGTAGTAAAGGCAGCCAAGGATAAGGATCTTCACCACGAAGAGATGCACTCAAAACCAGAATATATAGTAGCCCACGGTATAAGGTCATATATAGTCGACAAGCCAGCCCTAATAGGGTCAGAGCACTTTGTTCTAGAAGATGAGGGAATAGAAATATCTGACCAAACTAGAGCTATGATAGATGACCTTAAGGAACACTATTCACTTCTTTATCTAGCCTTCTCAGGCAGGTTAATTGCAGTTTTATGCATAGAAGATCCAATAAGAGAAGATGCAAAAGATGTAATAAAAGAGCTTAGAAAACTAGGCTTTAATGAGATAGCTATGCTAACAGGCGATGCAGAAAACGCAGCAAGATCAGTAGCAGAAAAGCTAGGCCTAGACCATTACCAATCACAAGTCTTGCCAGAAGATAAGCAAGCCTATGTCAAAAAGAAAAAGGCAGAAGGCAGGACAGTAATTATGATAGGCGATGGAATAAATGACTCAGTAGCCCTATCTGCAGCAGATGTAGGCATAGCCATGCACCAAGGAGCAGATATCGCCAAGGAAATCTCAGACATATCTATAGGCACAGATAGCCTCTACGGCCTAATAGATGCTATAAAACTAGCCAAGGCCATGGACCAAAGGATAAAAGATGATTACAAAAAAATCGTAGGCATAAACTCAAGCCTAATAGCCCTAGGAGTCCTAGGATATCTCACAAACACAACATCATCTCTAATCCACAACCTATCCACAGTCATGATAGGTGGTCAAAATATGAAAGATTATAGAATTTAAAGCTTGCCCATCAGGGCAAGTTTTTTTATGAAAGCTATTTATATTCATACAATCACTATAAAATAGCTCTTTTCAAGACTTTTTACTAATAATTATCAAAAATTACAAATAAAAATTTGACAAAAATTATATCCTGTTGTATTATCTAACTAACAAATAAATGTGATTACAGAAAGACAGTTTATATGAATTATTTTAGAGAAGAGACGCTTGGTGAAAGTCTTATAAGGATTATCTACTTATTCCCTCTGTATGCAGAATAGCCGAAATAAGTAAGCTATTACGGAAGCTACCGTTATCAGAAGCAAGAAGTTGATAGACTTCTGTTAAGGTAATCTTTTAGATTATAAACTTAGGTGGTACCACGAATTTACACTCGTCCTATATGGACGGGTTTTTTTATTGGCAAAACCTTAATCTATCAAATAAATTTTAGGAGAAGAAAATGAAAAATATACTCAAAAAAATCACAAGCCTAGCCCTTGGTGCAATCTTACTTGCTTCTTGTGGAGCAAAATCAAATGAAGAAGCAAAAACAGATGCAAAAAGCGGAGAAAAGCTTACAATTGGAATAGTCCAAATAGCTGACCATCCATCCCTAGATGCTGCAAGAGAAGGCTTTATAGAAAAGCTAGATGAGGCAGGTCTTGCTTATGAACTTGTAGACCACAGGGCAAATGGTGATTTGGCCCTCATTCCTCAATTTGCGTCAGATTTAAAAAACAAAAAGGCAGACTTAATCTACACCATAGGCACACCAGCAGCCCAGGGAGTTGCCAATGCCATAACTGACCTACCAATCCTATTTTCAGCTGTTACAGACCCGGTAGGAGCTGGTCTTGTAGATGAAAATACCAAGTTTGGGGCAAATATTACAGGTGTCAGCGATTATGTAGAGCCAGGCAAGCTCATAGATGATTTCTTAAAATTATATCCAGATACAAAGACCTTTGGTACAATCTATAACACCAACGAGCAAAACTCTGTAGTTCAAATAGAAGCCTTAGAGAAGGCCCTAGATGAAAGAGGACTAAAGCTTGAAAAACAAGGAGTTTCAACTATAAATGATATCCCACAAGCCATCTCATCTCTAAAATCTAAGATCGATGCCATGTTTACGGTTACAGACAATGTCGTTGTAAATGCTATGCCAGTCCTATCTGAAAATTTAAACAAGGACAAAATCCCATCCATTGCCTGCGATGAGGGGTCAGTAGAAAATGGAGCCCTAATTTCAGAAGGAGTTAATTATGAGGACTGTGGCAAGAAAGTCGGTGAAATGGCTGTTGCTATCTTAAAGGATGGAAAAGCTATAAAAGATATCCCTTATCAAGATGCCGAAAGCCTAAAAACTTTGGTAAATAAAAAGACAGCAGAGATCCTAGGACTAGACTTAAATAAAGAAGTCCTAAAGGATGCAGAATATATTGAAAAATAAGAAAGAGAGAAAAAATGACAGGACTATTAGGGTCCTTGGCCACATCAATAGAGATTGGATTAATCTTTGGAATCTTGGCCATGGGCTACATGCTATCATACAAAATATTAGAATATTACGACCTATCCCTTGAAGGATCCTACCCAATGGGAGCCTTCCTCACAGCGGTAATAATTGCAAAAGGCTTAAATCCCTATCTCGGCTTAGTCTTATCAAGCATAGGCGGGGGCTTGTCAGGATTTTTGACCTATATCTTATACAAAAAAGTCAAAGTCCAACCCCTCCTAACAGGTATCCTTACCCTAACCATCCTCTATTCCCTAAATTTGAGGATAGGCGGGGCAAGCAACATTCCAATTGCCCAATATCCATCTATTTTTGGAAATCTTCCTAAATGGACAGTCCTTCTAGGCCTTGTAATCATAATAAAACTTAGCCTAGACTACTTCCTAAGAAGCGAGCAGGGCTATCTCTTAAAGGTCACAGGCAATAATAGAAAGCTAGTAAAATCCCTAGGTAAGGACCCAGATACCTATATCGCCCTCGGCCTAATCTTATCCAACGCCCTCATAGGACTTTCTGGAGGACTTATGGCAAACTACCAAGGTTTTGCAGACATAGGCATGGGCACAGCCATGATTGTAACAGGAATCGCTTCAATTATAATCGGCGATACTCTTGGTAAGAATTCATCAAAACTTAGAGACACCACCAAGGCAATCATAGGTGCCATAATTTATAGGATAATATCAGGAATTGCAATCTACCTAGGCCTAAACCCAAACGACCTAAAGCTAATCACAGCCCTAATTGTCATAGCCTTCATAGCCTACAATAACTACCTAGCAGGGGCTAAGCATAGAAAGTTGGTAAAAAATGTTGGAAATTAAAAATATTTCAAAGACCTTTAACCCAGGTACAGAAGAAGAAAATACTATATTCAAAGACTTCTCCCTCAAGGTAGAAGAAGGGATAGCCACAACAATTATAGGCCCAAATGGCTGTGGCAAGTCCACCCTCATGAGAATAATCTCTGGGGCCCTTCCTGTAGATAGGGGGTCAATTTTAATCGATGGGGAAGATGTGACAGGCCTTAGCGAGGAAAAAAGAGCGGCCTACATTGGCAAGGTAAGCCAAGATCCCAAAGATGGGGTGGCGACAAACTTAGATATTTACGAAAATATGGCCCTATCCCTCAAAAAATCAGGCAAATTCACCCTCAAATCCCTAAATAAAAACGCTGATGAAAAAGAAATTATAGCAAGGCTAAAATCTCTAAACCTAGGCCTTGAAGATAAGCTTCACACCAAGACTGGTCTTTTATCAGGAGGCCAAAGGCAATCCCTAGCCCTACTTATGGCTACAAATATCAGGCCTAAACTCCTCCTTTTGGATGAACACACAGCAGCCCTTGACCCAAAGACAAGTAGAAATGTCATGGATAAGACCAGGAGCCTAATCGACACAGAAAAAATCACCACCCTATTAATATCCCACAATCTAAGAGATGTAGTAAGATATTCCGATAGGATAATCATGCTAAATAAGGGACAAATTGCCCTAGATGTGAGGGCCAAAGATATAACGGAAGATGAACTTATAAGATCATATAAGGAAATTCTTGGAGAAAATAATTAGAAAAACTGGCTAAGCCCTTAATCATTTTGATTAGAGCCTAGCCAGTTTTTATATAAAGGGGTAAATAATTTATCTTATAAAAATAAGTTAAGTCTTGAAATAAAAGGAGGGTTCAAGTTATTTACCTATTTTTTTGAAATTTTCTTATATAGAGCAAATATCGCCATTCCCAAAATTGCATTTACTACTATAGCGCCACCTGGCTTGATATCAAAATGGTAAGACATGATTATTCCCACCATCATGTAAATTACACCAAGTATAGTAGTTATGAAAAATGTCTGCTTGTAGGACTTAGCAACTATAAGGGCTGTAGCCACAGGGAGCACTATCAGGCTTGTAACCATCAAAGCTCCGATTATCTTAACAGAAAGGGCTATTGTTATAGCTGCAAGTAGGGTAAAGACAGCATCAAGGGCTTGAACTTTTACTCCAGAAAGCCTTGCAGTATTTGGATCTATAGCTATAGCCAAAAGGGCTGAATATCTGCTAACAGAAAGGATAATTACCAAGATAAATACTAGAGAAGTATTTATAATATCAGCGCTTGTAACCGATGAAATCGAACCAAAAAGATAGGATTCAAAGGAATTTCCGCCTGGTGCAAAATCTGAAAGAATTGCTGCTATACCAAGGCCTGTTGACATTATTACAGCTGTTGCCATATCTCCATATTGGGGGAATTTCTTTCTAATTAATTCAATTAGGAAGGCTGCCAACACACAAATAATAGCAGATCCTAGGAGTGGATCAAAACCAAGAATTAAACCCATACCAACTCCAGCAAGGGCGGTATGTGATAGGGCATCGCCTATCATAGAAGTCTTCCTATTGACCATGACAATTCCTATAATAGGAATCATAATTGAAAGGAGGAAGCCCAAAAATAAAGCTTTTCTCATAAAGGCAAATTCTAACATTCTACTAGCCTCCCTTCTGACATTTCATATTTTTTCATATTTAACTTAAGACTTTCCATTTCCTTTAATTCATGAGTAACCATAACTATAGTAATTGAGAATTTTTCTGAAAGGATGTCTATAGTTTCAAAGAAATTCGTCTTACTTTCCTTATCAACCCCGGCTGTAGGTTCGTCTAGAATTAGGATTTGGGGATTATTAATCATTGCCTTGGCGATCATAGCTCTTTGAGCAAGGCCGCCAGACAATTCATTAACTGGTGTGTTTATATAATCTTCCATACCCATCTTAATAAGGATATCTCTAGCCTTTTGGTAATGGTTTTTCTTAGGGATTTTAATAAAGCCAAAATCCTCATAGAGGTTTAAAGATACAAGTTCTAAACAAGTTATAGGAAAGGATATTTTGTTGACTATATTTATTTGTGGAACATAACCTATATCTTTGTATGACTTATAATCTTCGATATTTTTCCCCAAAATTTTAATACTTCCTGTATCTTTCTTTAATTCTCCCAACATCAATTTTATTAAAGTTGATTTACCGCTACCATTGCCACCAAGTATAAGTGCTAAATCTCCCATTTCTAGACTAAAATCACAAGATTTTATGACGGGAATTTTATTATAGGCAAAGGTAAGATTTTTTATTTCTATCGCTTTCATTTTTCCTCCTCGACCATAGAATTGTAGAGATTTTCTAGGTTCATACGCATCAAATCAATGTAATTTTGGTCTTTGTCTTTTTGCTCCTTGCTTAAAAACTCCATTGAGGCAAGGGGAGAAACCTTACCGCCAATTTCTTCTGCAAGGGCTTTTGCCTGTTTAGGATTTTGTCCATATTCATAAAAGACTGTTGAGATGTGGTGATAATCAGAAAAATCAATTGCCTTTTTTATTGTCTTAAGACTTGGGCTTTCAATACTAGTTAGACCTTGGAGAGGGTACTGGGTTAAGTCAAAGTCTCTAGCTATATAGGCGTAAGCATAGTGGAGGGTTAGGAAATTTTTCCTTGCCTTATCAAGCTTAGAGAACTTCTCTTTATATTCTGCATCTATATCTGTCAACTGATCTACGTATTTTAATTTGTTTTTTCTGTAAAGTCTTTCATTTTCTGGATATTTTTCTACTAGCTTTTCCTGGATTGCATTTAGGTATCTCTTGGCATTTACAATAGATAGCCAAGAATGGGGATCATAGGTAATCTTATCAAAACCTGATGAGGATCCTTCCATAAGGGATTCTTCCTTGCCTTCATCTTTTAGGATATTACCCTTACCATCCATTAGATTATAAGGTAGCAAATCTTCACTAATCCTATCTGAAATGAAAATCCACTTGCCTCCTTCAGGGAAGTTGAAAAATACTTCGCCAGATTCATGACCCATTTCAATTCCATAAACCTTGCCTTCCTCTACATCATTGGTAGATTTTTGTGGGACAAGTTCACCTTTTTGGCTCATAATTTCCTTAGCCTTCTTGACTAAGTCTTTTTGATTAAGGCCCTCATCTTTAATAAAAGCAACTCTCATCACATCTTCATGAGTATGACCGAAGTCGATTTTATTTTTGCCAGCTTCTACTTCAATTCTTGATAAGTATTGAAAATCACCGATTGCTGCAGCACCCTTATAGGTAATAAGGTCCACAGAATCTGAAAGCTTAAGGATATCAAGATTTGGAAGATTTTCCCTAACAGTATCAAGCCAAGGCTCCATATTTGCCCCATTTACAACTAATAAATCACATGAGGCTAGTTTTTTCATATCCTTTGGACTAGGTTCCCAAATATGGGGATCCTTATCCAAAGGCATAAAGCTTTTAACATTGATAGTATCTCCACCAATCATCTTCGTAAGGTCATTTACCGGATAAAAGGAAGTGTAAACTAAAGGGGAATCACCTGTTTTTTTAACATCCTTAGAACATCCGCTGACAAGTATTAAGACAAGGAGCGAAAATACTATTGAAAAATTCTTCTTAATTCTACTAAGATCGAGGGATAGTATCCTATTCAGTAATTTCATCTATAATTTGTTGGTCTGTTGAAGTAGGTTTTACAAATGTTGGGTACCAGCCTTCTTCCTTAAGTAGGCTATCCTTGTCATCACCATATCTCATATGGAAGTGGGTTAGAGTTTCTTCACCGTGGATAGGCATCATCATAAGAACCTTGTAAGGAGCATCTTCGCTTGTAGCTTCAAATATATCCCATTCAAGTTTGTGTCCACCGTGCTCTACTTCTACTTTTTCTTTGTATTTGTAATCTGCTTCACCTATTACCTCGCCCTTAGCTTCAGGGAATTCTTTTAGGAATTTAACATGGTCGCCAGAAATTTCAAGACCGCCAAAGTCACATTTTCTCTTCTTAAGATAAGCTTCCTTAGCTGATGCTTCATCAGTATTTTCTTTTTCTGCTAAAGTCTTGTAAGCTTCTTGGATTTCAGGTTTTTCTAGATATCCGCCCATGCCGTTCCATTGGCCTTCCCAATCAGCCATGCTTACTTCTTCAGCAGGCTTTTCAGCTTCTTTAGCTTCTTCAGCTGGTTTTTCTTCTTTAGCTGTTTCTTCAACCTTTGTTTCAGCCTTAGTATCTTCTTTGGTTTTTGTATCAGCTGCATCTTTTTGGCAAGCAGAAAGAACAAGTCCTAATGAAAGTAGGGCTGCAATAGTGTATTTATTTTTGTATTTCATAGTTTCACCTCATAAATTTTTATTAATTGTTAATCGATTAACTGACATTGATAATAATAACACTTATCACCCGAAAAGTCAAGAGTGATTTGCATTATTAGTTAAAATTAATATTTTAACAAAGAATATTAATGCAAAAAGACCTTTAGAATCTTGTAAATAAGCTATATAGCCTAAGTTAGAATAAAAATCATGTCAGATCTTAAACTTTCTTAAGTTTAGAAAATATATTTAAATATAGTAATAGTTTATATAATAATAAGTATGAAAATCTTCTTATTGATAATTAAATACTAAATAATTATTAGAATATCACTGAATAAATTTATAGGCAAGCTAGGATAATAATTTATTTAGGAGGAAGTTAAATTATGAAAAAGATAAAAATAGATTTGATAGTTAGAAAAATTATTATTTTTATATTTTACTATCTTATCTAGATTTATTAAAAGTGGTGATATATTTTTGTTGAAATTAATGTATTTGATTATTCTAGTTGCAGGTGGAAATTATTTTTTGAGAAAATCACAGATAAACACAAGGCTACTACTATGCAAAACAAAGTAGAGAATTTTATTTGATATTAACTTATTAAGATAAATTTAGTAAGTTAGGTCTTATAATTATTTTGGAGGCAAATATATGAAAAAAGATAAATTAAAAATTATAAAAGATAAATTGTACTTCTTTTCCATCTTTGCTATTCTTTCTTTATAATTATCAAAAACTCACAATTTTCTTGAAAAATTAATATATTCCATACTATTTGTGGCGAGCGGATTTTATTTATTTAGCAAAGGTGATGAGAATTAGTAAAACTTAGCTAGTCTTCATGATAAAATAGTAAGAATCAAAAAAGACAGAATTCTTAATGAACCTGTCTTTTCTATCTCTAAATTTATTTTCTCATTAGGTAGTTGAAAGCACCAAGGGCTGCTGTTGCGCCAGATCCTGCTGCTATTACTATTTGTTTGAAGAGCTCTTCTGTCACATCTCCTGCTGCATAGATGCCTTCTACATTTGTAGATCCATCTGCAGATGTGATGATTTCTCCTCTTTGGCTTAGGCTTACTTCAGTTTTTTCTAGCCATTCTGTATTTGGTACAAGACCTACTTGGATAAAGCAGCCAGCTATATCAAGCTTGTGGTCTTTTCCAGAAATCCTGTCAGTATATTCTAGGCTTTCTAGCCTGTTAGAACCGTAGAGGCCTGTGGTTTGGGCATTGGTTATGATTTCTACATTTGAAAGGGATTTGACCTTCTTTTGTAGGACCTCATCAGCCTTTAATTCTGGCAAGAATTCTAGGACTGTTACATGGTTAACCATGCCTGCTAGGTCGATTGCAGCCTCAATTCCTGAGTTACCTCCACCAATTACTGCTACATTCTTGCCCTTAAAGAGTGGGCCGTCGCAGTGGGTACAATAGGCTACACCCTTGTTTCTAAATTCAGTCTCTCCAGGAATGCCGATTAGTCTCCACCTAGCTCCTGTGGCAATTATTGCAGTTTTTGATTCAAGCTTAGCACCATTATCTAGGCTGATTTCTATATTTCCATCTTTCTTTTCAATATTTTCTGCAAGAGCACCTGTCATTATCTCAACATCTAAAGCCTTAACTTGCTCTTTCATTTGATTCATAAATTCAGGGCCTTCTGTATATTTAAAGCCTGGGATATTTTCTATAGAAAGAGTTTCATTGACTTGGCCACCAAATTCGCTGGCAATGATTCCTGTCTTGATTCCCTTTCTAGCTGCATAGATAGCCGCTGTTGCTGCTGCTGGACCGCCACCTACTATTAGGACATCAAAAAGTCCCTTATCAGAAAAGTGGTCAGCGTCTATCTTTGAGCCTAGCTTATCAAGGATTGTCTCGATTGATTGTTTGCCGCCCTCAAAGAAGTCCCCATCCTTAAAGATGGCAGGAACTGCAAGGACATCACGACCTTCTGCTAGGTCTTGGAACATAGATCCTTCAATCATGGTGTGATTTATAGAAGGATTTAGGATGGCCATGATATTTAGGCCTTGGACAACATCTGGACAATTGTGGCAAGAAAGAGATACAATTGTTTCAAAATTGCATCCGTCTAGGGCCTTAATCCTAGCCTTTATGCTTTCATCAACCTTTGGCTCTATTCCTCCAACTTGTAAAAGGGCAAGGGCAAAGGAAGCAAATTCGTGGCCTAGTGGAAGGCCTGCAAAGACTATATTACCGTGGTCAAATTCACCCTTAAGGTCAAAGGATGGATTGTAGGTGAGGTCTTTTTCCTCAACCTTTATCTTTGATGAAAGGCTTGCTACATCGTCTATAAATTCCTTAACTTTTTTGGAATTTTCGCTATTATCAACAGAAAGCCCAATAGTGACCTCCCCTTTGAGGAGGTCAAGGTATTGGGCTAACTGGGTCTTTAGATTATTATCTAACATTATTAGATTTTACCTACTAGGTCAAGTCCTGGTGTAAGGGTTGCACTTTCTTCTGATTCCCATTTAGCTGGGCAAGCTTCGCCTGGGTGAGCTGCTATATATTTTCCAGCCTTAACCTTGTTAATATTTACATTAGCCTTTCTACCTATTCCATCAGCGTTGATTTCAACAGTTTGGATAACATTTTCTGGGTCAAGAACAAGGGTAGCTCTGTGAGCCTTGCCTGAATCATCAAGTAGGTCTAAAGCTCTTGTTAATTCCTTGTTAGAATCACCAATCATTGTGTATTCAATCTTGCTAATAGCATCACTATTATCATGCCAAGCCTTGTGAACAAAGTGTGTATCAACAGATACTGAGTAAACCTCAGCACCAAGCTCTTTAAGCTCTGCGTATGATTCTTGCATATCTTCAAGCTCTGTAGGACATACAAATGTAAAGTCAGCAGGATAGAAGATAAGAACAGTCCAAGAACCCTTTAGGTCCTCATCTGTAACCTTTATAAATTCTTCCTTAGCTGGGTTGTATGCTTCAAGTTCAAATTTTGGTAAAGTTTTTCCGATTAAAGCCATAATTTTCTCCTTTTTATTTATATTCTATAATAATAATTATAATCATTCTAATTTAAAAAGTCAAGGGAAAGAGTTTTTATAAAAATAAACATAAAAAAAGCCTTCGCCTAAGGCGAAAGCTAAAATTATGCTCTTTTCTTCTTGGTATTTAAAATTAAAGACCCTGATAAAACTAAAATCATACCGATAGCAAGATTTGTAGTAAAAGTCTCTCCTAAGATTATAACTGATAGGACAGATCCAAAAAGTGGGACAAAGAGCTTGTAAATTCCAAATTCTCCTGCTGAGTGGTTCATAAGGACTATTGTCCAAATGCTAAAGGCGGTAGCTGAAATAAAGGCAGCATATAAAAGTAAGATGGCAGCCTTGGCTGTAAAGACCAGACTTCCTTCCTTAAGTATGGATCCTGTGATTATAAGGATGGTAGACCCAATCAAAAATTGAACCCCTGTCATAATATAGGCGTTTTGGCCCTGGCCATATTTTCTAACAAGGACTGTACATAGGGCATTGATGGTGGTAGATACAAGTATCAAACCCTCACCAGTTAGTCTTAAGGGACTATCACCTGCTTCCTTGCCCATATTTGTGACAATAATACCGGCAGTACCCATGATAAGGGCAATGATAATTCTCTTGTCAATCTTATCACCTGGAAGTAGGAAAAATGAGATGATAACCACTATAAAGGAATTTGCTGACTGGATAATAGATGACTTAACACCCGCGGTATTTGATAGGCCTATATAGTAGCACATATATTGGATAAAGGTCTGGATAAGACCCAAAATTATAATGAATTTCCAGTTAATCTGACTCTTGTCTACTTCATCTTTATTAAAAATCTTAAAATATATAAGGGTAATAACCCCTGCCATAAAAAACCTAATTCCCGCTATAAGAATCTTAAGACCAGTATCAGTACTTGCCACAGCAAGCTCTATATAGGTAGTCTTAATAGTAGGAATAGCCGATCCCCAAAGGAACATGGCAAAGATAGAAAATATAATAGCTGTTTTCTTATTTTTTAACAAATTCTCCTCCTGAAATTAATAACTTACTATTTAACTTTACCAAATAAAGAGAATATAGCAAAAATTAACTAATTTTAAAGGGGTATGAAATATCTTGGTCGCAAAGCTCCTTCGACATGACAGAGAACAAGCCAGTCCGGCTTATGAGGACCATTGTTCTTTATATTATAGGGTTTTGTAAGTACATCGGCTATATGTGAATATAAAAAAATCTCGAATGTGCAAATTATATTTTAAAACTATGAAAATAAGCTATTTACCAAACAATGCGACTCATAAAAATCAATAAAAAGCTTAGTTAATGTAAAAGAATAAAATTCATGGCTAGAAATTCACTTAGAATCAAAGTCATCCCTTTTCGATCGAAGTGAGAAAACTCATGGTTAACTATATGTTGGGTTTTGTGTATACATCGGCTACAGGTGCTTATTAAAATTGTCTTAAACCTACATAACTTATGTATTAACATCTTTGGAAATATACTGTTCATCTACCCATGCGACAACATACTATTTGTCTATCCATGCGACTCACAAAAATCAATGCTCCTATTCGTCGCATTAATTTTTATTCGCTGCATAAGGTTTCTCATACATTTAGGCTTCAGGACTCCGTCCTTTGCTAAATGTTGAGAACCGCAAAAATATTGCTTACAATATTTTTGCTACCATTAAAGAAAACCATTAGGGATTTCCTAATGGTCTCTAATGGTTGAAATCATATGTAGATTTCATGAGTTAAACAGCGAAAGTTTCTTAACCTTCTTATTTAGTATAGCAGCAAATAGCTTATTTGTAAAGCTTTTTGCACTTATTTTTGAATAAGTCCTTTTTCTTTAATAAAATTTAATTTTCTAGGGTATATATTATAAGGATGGGAGATAAGATGAAAATATTAATTGGAATTGATTCTATAAAAACTTTTGAAAATTCCGTTGAAATCGGAAATGTTTTTAAAAATAATATGAATGAAGATGTTACTGTCATGCCCTTTTTGGATGGGGGTGATGGGACTGTTGAAGCTATGCAGGCTGTGATTAAGGGGAAATATAAATATGTCAATGTACATAATCCCCTAAATGATGTGATTACAGCTAGGTACATACTTAAGGATGATTTGGCTGTTATGGAGATGGCTGAGTCTTCTGGAATTAGGCTCCTTTATAAGGAAGACCTTAGGGTTATGGAGTCTTCTTCTCTTGGTTTTGGGGAGATGATTCTTGATGGCCTTGATAATGGGGCCAAGTCCTTTTATATAGGCATCGGAGATACCGCTACTAACGATTTGGGTATGGGTATGCTCTATGCCTTGGGGGCGAGATTTTACGATTTGGATGACAATGACCTTAACCCTATTGCAGAAAATATGGAAAGAGTGGCTAGGGCTGATATTTCTGGCCTTGATAGGAGGCTTAAAGATGTTAAGATTGTCATAGCGACCTCTACCTTTAAGACTCTTTTTGGTAAGAATTCTTTCCTTGAGGATAGGGTCTACAGAAAGGGCGCTAGCGACCTTGATACGGCTAGGCTTTTTAAGGGGTCTAAGAATTTTAAGAGGATTATCGAAGATGAACTTGGTACAGGCTCTGTCGATATGCCAGGTCTTGGTTCTGGTGGTGGAGTGGCTTGGGCCCTTTATCTCTTCTTTAAGGCCAAGATTACTAAGTCTATGGACTTTATGATGAAGACCCTTGATTTTGAAAATCTAATAAGGGATAAGGATGTCCTTATTTTAGGTGAGAATGTCGAGCAATTTGGGGCCTATTCATCTCAAAACGTGGCCAAACTTGCCAAAAGATACAATAAAGACCTTGAAATTATCTTCCTTGAAGACTCTACTAATAAGAGGGTTGAGGATAAGGGAGATTTTGATAAGATTATTTCCTATGAGCTTAGGGATACTTTTGATAGGCAGGATATGTATAAGGAAATAGGCTTTCTTGCCAAAAGGGTTGAGTCCTTACTTTAATTGAGAGGATAAGAGGTATAATTATCTTATGAATATTAATTTAGAAAGACTTAGCCAGGCTAAGGTTACATCGGCTTTGATGATTATTAATGTGATTGTCTTTGTTCTGATGAGTCTTAGTGGTGGTAGTGAAAGTATTGAAAATTTGATAAGATTTGGTGCAAATTCCAAGATTCTCGTAGGAGAAGGGGATTGGTGGAGGCTTTTTACGGCTTCTTTTATCCACATAGGATTTTTTCATATTATGTTTAATATGTATTTCCTTTACAATATCGGTCCTATATTTGAAAGGCTATATGGATCTGTTGGATTTCTTATAATCTACCTAGTCTGCGGGATTTTTGGCAACCTTGTTTCTTACGCCTTTGGGGATGTCTATACGGTATCTGCTGGGGCATCTACTAGTCTTTATGGGCTTTTGGGTATAGCTATCGGCATGATGCTTGTCTATAGGGATGATGCCATCCTCCATAGTTTTGGGGCAAGCTTTGTGTCAATAGTTGTAATTAACGTGATTTATTCCTTCCTTATGCCTGGAGTGGGCGTTCTTGGCCACTTGGGCGGTTTTGTGGGAGGATTTATCCTTGCCAATGCCTTGCCAGTTGTTGGAAGGGATTTATCTATTCCTAGACAAGTTGTAGCAGGTCTAGCGACACTAGCCTTGGCCTTTATCCTAATAAGGATAGGCAATAAGTCGCTTTTAGGAGTGTAATATGAAGAAAATATTGATTTTGGGCATTCTTTTGACTTTGACATCTTGTGGTTTTGAGTCAAAGGCAGAATTTGAAGCCAAAAACACTCCTAAAAAATCTGAAGAGATTGAATTTCCAGAGATAAAATACCTGCCATCTACAAATTCAGGATCATCCAGCCTTGATTTTGAAGAAACTTATGGCAGGGGCAAGATGGGAAATGCAGTAGCTATAGAAGATGCTATGGGTTTTTTGAAGGATTTTGGCCTAGGGGATAATTATCTAGGCATATCCGTTCTTGAGTCATCATATTCACCAGACTCTTTTTCTGCTGTTTTATCTTTTGAGAAAAACGACCAATTGGTAGAAAAGGAATATGGACCGGTCATAAGTCCTGACGGAATATTCTCTAAGGTGTTATTTGATGTAATAGAATCTGACTCCGGCCCTATGCTACTTGCTAGCCAGGTCGTGATAAATGAGGATTCTACATCTTCGGCATATTTTCTATACAATAAATATATGTCGCTGATAGATTCCTTTAAATTCGAAAACTCAAAAGCAGACCCTGCAACCAAGGTTTATAGACTAGGAGATTTGTTAGAGAATAGGGATGCTTCTTTAAATGATCTTAAAAGTCTTATAAAAAATAGGCTAGAGGCAGAAGATGATTATTTGGGAGAAATCCTAACAGCCTATAATATAAAATACAAAAAAATAAAGGCAAGCCTAGATGGTGATGAGATTTCTGTAGGAAATATTCCAAGCGACCCTAAAAATAAGATATTAACTGTAAAATATGAAGATGAAAAAGGTAAAATATTAAATATAAAATAGGAGGATATTTAATGCAAAGAAATGAAATAGAAGAAAGATTAAAATGGGATACCTCATCCATTTATGAGAATGATGAAGATTTTTATAAAGATATTGAGGAGATAAAGGCTCTTGTAGAAAAGCTTACATCCTACAAGGGAAAAATTACATCAAGCCTGGAAAATTTTAAGGACTATCTCGAATTGGATGAAGAATTTTCTAGAAAGATGGAAAAGGCCTATGTATTTTCATCCCTAAAATCAGATGAGGATACCAGGGTAACCAAATACCAAGAGATGAGCCAAGTAGCTCAAAATACATGGGTAGGAGCATCAAGCGCCCTTTCTTTCGTACAACCAGAGCTTTTATCAACAGATAAAAAAGTTATAGATGAATACCTAGAAGATAGTGAAATTTCATACCTAAAACACTATTTTGACGATATTTTCAGAAATAAAGACCATGTCTTAGATGAAAATGGGGAAACAATCTTAGCAGCCTTCGGCAAACTAAAGAATAACCCACAAAACACCTATATGATCTTTAATAACGCCGACCTATCCTTCCCAAGCGTAGAAAAGGATGGCGAAGAGATAAGATTATCTGATGCTAACTTCGTAACCCTCCAAGAAGACCCAGACAGGGACTTTAGACGTGAGGTTTATGAGAAATATTACAAAACATACAGACAATACTCAAACACCCTAGCATCAACCTTAGACGGTGAATTTACAGCTCATAACGTAGAAGCAAAATTAAGAAAATTCTCATCAGCAAGAGAAATGTCACTTTTCAAAAACAATCTTCCAGAAGAAATCTACGACAACCTCCTAGAAGTAGTTCATGAAAATAGTGACATTCACAGAGACTACACAACTTTAAGAAAAGAATACCTCGGTGTAGATGACCTAGGCTTCCACGATATCTATGTGCCACTAGTAGAAGACTATGACAGAAAAATCGAATTTGATGAAGCAAAAGAAATAGTCCTAGCAGCCATAGCACCACTTGGTGAAGAATATGTAAAGGTAGCAAGAGAAGGTTTTGAATCAAGATGGTTTGATGTTATGCCAAACGAAGGTAAGAGATCTGGTGCCTATTCATCAGGATCCTATGACACCCAACCATTCATATTACTAAACCACACCAACACCATAAATGACGTATTTACAGTAGTTCACGAGCTAGGCCACTCCATGCACTCCTACTACACAAGATCCACCCAACCATATCAATATGGTTCATACTCAATCTTTTTAGCAGAAATAGCATCCACAACCAACGAGCTTCTACTCCTTGACTACATGCTAAAACATAGCCAAAGTGAAGAAGAAACAAAATATCTCCTAAACTACTTTGTAAACCAATTCAAATCAACAGTATTTAGACAAACAATGTTTGCAGAATTTGAACACAAGGTAAACAAATTAGTAGAAGCAGGAGAACCAATCCCAGCAGAAAGACTACACGCAATCTACAAAGAGCTCAACGAAGAATTATTCGGCAAAGACATAGAAGTAGATGACTATATAGCATCAGAATGGGCAAGAATACCACACTTCTATATGTTCTACTATGTATTCCAATACGCAACAGGCTTCATGAGCGCAGTAGCCCTAAGCCAAAAAATCCTACACGGCACAGATGAAGATAGAAAAGCTTACCTAAACTACCTAAAAGCAGGCGAAAGCGAATATCCACTAGAAGTTCTCAAAAAAGCAGGAGTTGACATGACAAACAAAGAAGCCATGCAAGCTGCAATGGATGTAGCAAGAGATGCTATGAAGGACTTAAGAGAAGCAATATTATAAGAAAGATAAAATATCCTACTTACAAGCCAGCAAGCGGGATATTTTTTATTTTACTTTCACCTTATAGAATAAAATTATCTTACCTACAATTATAGTATTTACATAAGTTAATATACTTATTTTTTTAAATTTTGATGGATCTTTGTTAAGTGGTATAATCATTTATAATATCAATTTATTATAATAACATAATATTGGAGGTTATTATGTACTGTATAAAATGTGGAAAACAAATTAAAGATAATGCTGCTTTTTGTCAATATTGTGGTACTAAAACCTCGCACTCTAGCGATGTCATGGAATCTGAATTAAATTGCAAATCTGAAAATACACAATTAAGTAAAACAGAAATTAATAAAAAATTATGTAAGTTCGATGAATTCACAGAAGATATAATTTGTCCTAATTGCGGATATGAAGGTCATATGGGTCTCGTTAAAAAGAATGTATCTCCTATTGGCAAAAGGGTACTATCTTTTTTGTGTGCTATCATAACAGCATCAATTGTTTCGTTTATGTTTGAAGCAGGAATTATTATTAGTGGTATTTTTTTTGCTATTGCATTCTCTTTTTTTGATAGAATTTTTAGGGCAAAAATACGAAAATTTGTATGTCCAAATTGTGATAGTGTTTTATTTGATAAGTAATCATTATCTAAGTTTTTTATAACCAATTTAAGGATTATAATATTATTGCAAATTTTAATAAAAAATATATATCTCTTATTGATATGAAATGCTCTTTATGGTTATTAAAGTGGTTTGGCCATTGTATAATTTTCCATTTTACTTAATCTTCCTGTGGAATAATTGCATAAAATTAGCATAATAAAAAAATGGAGTTAAGTATGGCTAAATATACACAGATTTATAGAGATATTTTAAATAAAATAAAAACGGGATGCTATGATATAAATACCAACCTGCCAACTGAGAAAGCACTTGCTGAAGCTTATGCTTGTTCCAGGGATACCATCAGGAAGGCCCTAAATATTCTCCTTTTAAATGGCTATATCCAAAAGATTAAGGGAAAGGGGTCTCTTGTTTTAGATTTTAATATCATAGAATGTGCTGTCTAAGTCAAAAGGAAATAGAAATTGAAATAAAAGATATAGTAGACTATAAAACTCTCTTATCTAACTACAAAGAAGATAAGCAAGAAAGAAAATAAAATTAAAAGCTTATGAATCAATAGTTTTATTTAAAAATTAGAAAGCTATAATACCCCGGACAAATAAGAGGTCCGGGGTATTTGATTATTAAAAGTAAATACATATTTTATTATATATAGAAGGAATAAAAAAATAATAAGAAAATATAAAAAAATATCAAAAATTATTTGACATGAATAAAAAAGCTAGTACATTATATAGGCACGAGATATGGAAGTGCTTACAAGTCAAAAAAATATTTACAAAAATATTTGACAAGCAAAGAAATATATCGTATACTAATATTAATGCTGCTGAAGGCATTTATCGAAAAAACTTAAATTTTTTGAAAAAACTTCAAAAAATATTTGACAAGATAAAAACTTCGTGGTATTATATAAGAGTCGCAACAAGTTAGCGACACCGAACCAGAATAAAATATAATAATAAGATAATCAAGGTTAATTATTAAACTTCTATTATATATAGAAAAAAATAATTACTTTGGAGAATAACAACTATAACCTAGTTAAATTTCTTTACAGTAATGATTCTTGATATACAAGAATATAAATCACGCATTTGATTAAGTCAGATGTAAATGAATAAGAGTCTTGATCTAAGGCTTTCATACAAATTTTTTATGAGAGTTTGATCCTGGCTCAGGATTAACGCTGGCGGCGTGCATAACACATGCAAGTCGAACGATGAAACTTAA
>OJLW01000330.1_pt1 | contig 25558 bp, 41 predicted proteins | sample 1597021 | NCBI WGS metagenome assembly OJLW01 (sample SAMEA3904676, study PRJEB24821) | metagenome | biome: Builtin; feature: hospital; material: surface | place: USA | collected 2013-06-03
CGCTCGTCGGCAGCGTCAGATGTGTATAAGAGACAGGTTTGAAAGGTTTGTAAATAATTTTCATTTTTCGGACGAAAAAAGTTTGAAGTGAAGTTCATATCACTTGGTAATTTACTATTAAAGATGAAAATTATTAGGAGACCAACAATGCAGTCGATTATAGGATAAGTATTCTCGTGAGAAAAAAACTTAAAATATTATAGACAATCGAAAATTATTTTGACTTTGATTTTTTCGCGGATTCGAAAGTCGATTTTTTAAATAAAAGTGAAAGAAACCCTTGCTTTATATGGATTTGTTGGTTATAATATTCCTTGTGCCAATCGCTAGGCTACTAGCGAAAAAGGTTACAAAGCCGATAAGAAAGGCGTTAGCGATGAAACGAGAGGTTGTGATACGCCAGGGCGAGTTGCCTATACCTGGTGTTCAGAAATTCTTGTTGAGCTAGTCTACATTCAAATGAGACGAAGGAGGAAAAAATATGGCAAAACAAAAAATTCGTATTCGCTTAAAAGCATATGAGCATCGCGCGCTCGATGTTTCAGCAGCGAAGATCGTTGAATCAGCACACAGAACAGGGGCTAAGACTTCAGGTCCAATCCCGCTTCCAACAGATCGATCTGTTTATACAGTCATTCGTGCAACGCATAAATATAAAGATTCGCGTGAGCAATTCGAAATGCGTACACATAAACGCTTGATCGACATTATTGAACCAACTGCTAAAACGGTTGATGCTTTAATGAAGTTGGATTTACCATCCGGTGTTGATGTAGAAATTAAATTATAATAAAAAGAAAATGGAGGTGTACTCATGACCAAAGGAATCTTAGGAACAAAAGTCGGTATGACACAATTCTTTACGGAAAACGGCGAGTTAATTCCCGTAACAGTAGTCCAAGCTCCAGCTAACGTTGTTTTACAAGTGAAAACAATGGAAAATGATGGCTATGAAGCTGTTCAAGTTGGATATCAAGACCTTCGTGAAGTGTTATCAAATAAACCGCATAAGGGTCATGTAGCAAAAGCAAACGCTACTCCTAAGCGCTTCGTTCGCGAATTTCGTGATGTTGAGCTAGGAGAATATGAAGTAGGGCAAGAAATCACAGTCGAAACATTCGCAGTAGGTGACATCGTTGATGTAACGGGTACATCCAAGGGTAAAGGATTCCAAGGTGCTATTAAACGCCATGGACAATCAAGAGGCCCTATGGCTCACGGTTCTCGTTATCACCGTCGCCCAGGTTCGATGGGTATGGCGTCTGATGCGTCTAAAGTATTTAAAGGTAAAAACCTACCTGGACAAACTGGTGGCGAACGCGTGACAATTCAAAATCTTGAAGTTGTATCAGTTGACCCAGAGAACAATGTAATCCTTATTAAAGGAAACGTTCCTGGAGCTAAAAAATCACTCGTTGAAATTAAACAAGCTATTAAAACAGTTAAATAATTAATAAGGAAGGAGGAACGAGTAAATGCCAAAAGTTACATTATTTAAACAAGATGGAACACAAGCTGGAGAAGTGACTTTAAACGAAGCGATCTTCGGTGTTGAACCTAATGAAGCGGTCATTTTTGAAGCGGTTGTTATGCAAAGAGCTTCCTTGAGACAAGGAACTCATGCTGTCAAGAATCGCTCAGCAGTTAGCGGTGGTGGGCGTAAACCATGGAGACAAAAGGGTACCGGACGTGCTCGCCAAGGTTCTATTCGCTCGCCACAATGGGTAGGCGGCGGTGTGGTATTTGGGCCAACCCCTCGTTCATATAGTTATAAATTGCCTAAAAAAGTACGTCGATTAGCACTTAACTCTGTGTTATCTCAAAAGGTACTTGACCAAAAATTTGTTGTGGTAGATGAGTTGGTATTTGAAGCACCAAGAACTAAAGAGTTCAAACAAGTGTTGGCTAACTTAAATATTAACAGCAAAACCTTACTAGTATTAGAAGACGATAATGAAGCGGCATATTTATCAGCACGTAACATTCCAAACGTTAAAGTGATCGATGATGAAAATGTTAATGTGTTAGACGTAATTAACGCCGATCAAGTTCTTATTACTAAAGCAGCACTTTCTACAGTAGAGGAGGCATTAGCATAATGCACTTATCAGAAGTTATTTTAAGACCTGTTGTGACTGAACAATCCATGTTAGCAATTGATGACAACAAATATACTTTTGAAGTAGATCGTCGCGCTAATAAGACACATATCAAACAAGCGGTTGAAGCGATGTTTGAGGGAGTTAAAGTCGCAAAAGTAAACACAATTAATGTTGATGGTAAAGCTAAACGCATGGGACGTTATCAAGGCTTTACTCGTAAATACAAGAAAGCAGTTGTCACTTTAACAGCCGATTCGAAACGGATCGAATTGTTTGGTGAAGATGACGCTGAGTAAGAATACGATAGGAGGGTAATAGAGTGGCAATAAAACACTATAAAGCGACAACAAATGGTCGCCGTAATATGACAGGTTACGATTTTTCTGAAATCACCACTAAAACACCTGAAAAGACATTGTTAAGATCTCAAAAGCAAAAAGCCGGACGTAATGGTCAAGGAAAAATGACAGTACGCCACCAAGGTGGAGGTAATAAGAGAGCTTACCGCGTAATCGACTTTAAACGAAATAAAGACGGTGTAGTCGGAACAGTAGCTACGATTGAATATGATCCAAACCGTTCTGCCAACATTGCTTTAATCCATTATGAAGATGGTGTTAAAACATACATCTTAGCACCTAAAGGTTTAAAAGTTGGACAAAAAGTTGAGTCAGGCGAAAATGCTGACGTTAAAGTTGGAAACACATTGATTTTATCAAACATTCCTGTAGGTACTGTAATTCATAATATTGAATTAAAACCTGGTAAGGGTGGCCAATTAGTTCGTTCAGCGGGAACTTCTGCTCAGGTTTTAGGGCAAGAAGGAAAGTACACACTGGTTCGTTTGAATTCAGGCGAAGTCCGTATGATTTTGGCTAGTTGCCGTGCAACTATCGGAACAGTAGGAAATGAACAACATGAATTGATAAATGTTGGTAAAGCTGGACGTAACCGTTGGAAATCAATTCGTCCAACTGTTCGTGGATCTGTAATGAACCCTAATGATCACCCACACGGTGGTGGTGAAGGTCGCGCTCCAATCGGACGTCCATCGCCAATGACACCATGGGGCAAGAAAGCAATGGGTGTTAAAACACGCAACGCTAAAAAGAAATCTAGCAAGTTAATTATTCGTGGTCGTAAGAAGTAATAATCCATAATTTGGAAGGGAGGCTACAGTGTGGCTCGTAGTTTAAAAAAAGGACCTTTTATTGATGAACATTTAATGAAAAAGGTTGAAGCTCAACAAGAAGCAAGTAAAAAACAAGTGATTAAGACTTGGTCTCGTCGTTCAACAATTTTCCCTAACTTTATTGGGTTAACGATTGCGGTTTATGACGGACGCAAGCATGTCCCAGTTTATATTCAAGAAGATATGGTTGGACATAAATTAGGTGAATTCGTCCCAACGCGTACTTATAAAGGACACGTAGACGAAGATAAGTCAACCAGAAAACGCTAATTAAGAGGAGGGTATATAGATGTCAGAACAAGTAACATCTGCTAAAGCAATGGCAAGAACCGTTCGTATTGCACCTCGTAAAGCTCGATTAGTCGTTGATCTTATTAGAGGCAAGCAAGTTGGAGAAGCAATGGCGATTTTAAAGTTCACTCCAAAAGCGGGATCTCCCATTATTGAAAAAGTATTAAAATCAGCAATCGCAAATGCTGAACATAACTTTGACTTAGATTTAGAGTCTTTATATGTTAGTGAAGCCTATGTTAACGAAGGACCTACTATGAAACGTTTCCGTCCTCGTGCTAAAGGATCTGCTTCACAAATTCTAAAACGCACTAGCCATATCACAATCGTGGTGGCAGAAAAAGAGGAGGTTTAATTCATGGGTCAAAAAGTACATCCAATTGGAATGCGTGTAGGAATCATCCGTGACTGGGATGCTAAATGGTATGCAGACAAACAATTTGCTGATTACTTACACGAAGATTTAAAAATCCGTGAGTACTTATACAAGAAGTTAGCAGACGCCTCAATTTCAACCATCCAAATTGAAAGAGCGGCTAATCGTGTTGTGGTTTCAATTCATACCGCTAAACCAGGAATGGTTATTGGTAAAGGTGGTTCAGAAGTTGAAGTGCTTCGTAACGGATTGAATAAATTAACTGGAAAGCAAGTACATATTAATATTGTTGAGATTAAAGATCCTTCATTGGACGCAAAACTTGTTGCAGAAGATATCGCTCAACAATTAGAAAACCGGATTGCTTTCCGTCGTGCACAAAAACAAGCCATTCAACGTGTGATGAAAGCTGGCGCTAAAGGCGTTAAAACACAGGTTTCAGGCCGTTTAAACGGAGCGGATATGGCTCGGGTTGAACATTATACAGAAGGAACAGTTCCATTGCATACATTACGCTCAGATATTGACTATGCATGGGAAGAAGCCGACACACAATATGGTAAAATCGGCGTTAAAGTTTGGATTTGTAGAGGTGAAATTTTACCTACTAAAAATTCAAATGAAGAATCTCAGAGAGGAGGGAACTAATCAATGTTAGTACCTAAACGTGTAAAACACCGTCGTGAATTCCGCGGTAAAATGCGTGGAGAAGCTAAAGGCGGAAAAAATGTTGACTTTGGTTCTTATGGTTTACGAGCAACTGAATCAGGTTGGATCTCCAACAGACAAATTGAAGCAGCTCGTATCGCAATGACGCGTTATATGAAGCGTGGTGGGAAAGTTTGGATTAAGATTTTCCCTCATAAATCCTATACATCGAAAGCTATCGGCGTTCGTATGGGTAAAGGTAAAGGGGCACCTGAAGGATGGGTTGCACCAACAAAACGTGGTAAAATTTTATTTGAAATTGATGGTGTAAGTGAAGAAATTGCTAGAGAAGCATTCCGCTTAGCCTCACATAAGTTACCAATTAAAACTAAATTCGTAAAACGTGAAGAATATGGTGGTGAATCGAATGAAAATTAATGAAATTAGAGAATTATCCACTGCTGAAATGTTGGAAAAAGAAAAAGAATTCAAGCAAGAATTATTCAACCTTCGATTCCAATTGGCAACTGGACAATTAACCAACACTGCCCGTTTACGTCATGTACGTAAATCGATTGCTCGCATCAAAACAGTCTTGCGTGAGCAAGAATTGTCTAAGTAAAAACGACAAAGGAGGCAATTAATCAATGACTGAACGTAATCAACGTAAAGTTTACCAAGGGAGAGTTGTATCCGATAAAATGGATAAAACAATCACTGTTCAAGTGGATACGCGTAAAACTCATCCAAAGTATGGTAAGCGAGTTAAATACTCTAAAAAATACAAAGCTCATGATGAATTAAATCAAGCTAAAGAAGGCGATATCGTACGTATTATGGAAACTCGTCCATTATCTGCTACGAAACGCTTCCGGTTAATAGAAATTGTAGAAGAAGCAGTAATCATTTAGTAACTACCAATCGGAAGGAGGATAAAAAATGATTCAACAAGAAAGTCGATTAAAAGTTGCTGATAATTCAGGAGCTCGTGAAGTTTTAACAATCAAAGTCTTGGGCGGATCTGGACGTAAGACAGCTAACATTGGAGACATCATTGTCGCAACGGTAAAAAACGCAACGCCCGGCGGCGTTGTTAAGAAGGGCGATGTTGTCAAAGCAGTTATCGTACGTACTAAGTCTGGTTCACGTCGCAAGGACGGATCTTACATCAAGTTTGACGAAAACGCGTGTGTTATCATTCGTGACGATAAGAGCCCACGTGGAACACGTATCTTTGGTCCTGTTGCGCGTGAATTACGTGACCATAACTTTATGAAGATTGTTTCACTAGCTCCAGAAGTTTTATAAACAAGAATAAAGGAGGAGACAATTCATGCGTATTAAAGCAGGCGATAAAGTTTTAGTCATTACAGGTAAAGATAAAGGCAAAGAAGGAACAGTACTTAAAAGTTTGCCAAAATCAAATAAAGTAGTTGTTGAAGGAATCAACATTGCAAAGAAACATCGTAAAGCAAGCCAAGGCCAAACAGGTGGAATCGAAGAGTTTCCAGCGCCAATCCATGTTTCAAATGTAAAATTAATTGATCCAGAATCTGGTAAACCCACTCGCGTAGGATATCGCTTTGAAGACGGTAAAAAAGTACGCTACGCTAAAGTATCAGATAAGACAATCAACTAAGAGGGGAGGCTAAAAGATGAACCGTTTAAAAGAAAAATATATTAACGAAGTAACACCTAAGTTAGTGGAACAATTCAATTACACGTCAATCATGCAAGTTCCAAAAATTGATAAAATTGTAATCAATATGGGTGTTGGTGATGCAACAGGGAATGCTAAAAATTTAGACAAAGCTGTTGAAGAATTAACCCTTGTTTCTGGTCAAAAGCCAGTGATTACAAAAGCAAAGAAATCAATCGCTGGATTCCGTTTGCGTGAAGGAATGCCTATCGGAGCAAAAGTAACTCTTCGTGGCGATAGAATGTATGATTTCTTAGACAAATTAATCTCAGTATCACTTCCACGTGTTCGCGATTTCCAAGGAACAAGTAATCGTTCATTTGATGGCCGTGGTAATTATACACTTGGTATCAAAGAACAATTGATCTTCCCTGAAATTAGCTATGATAATGTTGATAAAGTGCGTGGTATGGATATTGTTTTTGTAACAACAGCCAACACTGACGAAGAATCTCATGCCTTATTGAAAGAATTAGGCATGCCATTTAAAAAATAATATAAGGAGGCATTATCTTGGCTAAAACATCAATGAGAGTTAAAAACCAACGCAAACCTAAGTATAAAGTTCAAGAATATACCCGTTGCGAACGTTGTGGTCGTCCGCACTCTGTATATCGCAAATTTAAACTTTGCCGTATTTGCTTCCGTGAACTAGCTTACAAAGGTCAAATTCCAGGTGTTAAAAAAGCAAGCTGGTAAGAATTCGAATAACTAAGGAGGTAAAAACACATGGCAATGACAGATCCAATTGCAGATTTTCTAACTCGTATTCGTAACGCCAACAGCGTAGGACACAAAAGTGTCACTGCACCTTCTTCTAATACAAAATTAGCGATTGCTGAAATTTTAAAAGACGAAGGATTCATTAAGAATTACGAAGTTATTGAAGATAACAAGCAAAACCAAATTAAAATTACGCTTAAGTATGGCCGTAACAATGAGAAGGTCATTACAGGAATTAAACGTATTTCAAAACCAGGTTTAAGAATCTATGCAAAATCAGAAGATGTTCCTAAAGTACTAAACGGCTTAGGAATTGCAATCATTTCAACATCAAACGGTGTTATTACAGATAAACAAGCACGTCAACAAAATGTTGGTGGCGAAATTTTAGCCTACGTTTGGTAGAATATATATTAAATTAAAGGAGGTGCAGCCCTGTGAGTCGTATTGGTAAATCACCCGTAACAATTCCAGCAGGCGTAACCGTAAGTTTAGACGGTCATACAGTGACCGTAAAAGGACCAAAAGGTGAATTGACACGTCAATTGAGTCCTAAAATTTCATTAGAAATTAAAGATAACGAAATTGAATTTACAAGACCTGACGATTCCAAAGAAAACCGTTCACTTCATGGAACAACACGTTCAATTGTGAATAATATGGTTGTTGGAGTTTCTGAAGGATTTAAAAAAGAGTTGCAATTAATCGGGGTTGGATATCGTGCTCAAAAGCAAGGTAATAAGCTCGTATTAAATGTGGGTCTTTCTCACTCTGTTGAATTTGAAGCCGAAGAAGGTGTTGGATTTGATGTACCTTCTAACACTTCTATTATTGTAGAAGGCTTCAATAAAGAAAAAGTTGGAGAACTTGCGGCAAATATTCGCGCTGTAAGACCACCAGAACCTTATAAAGGAAAAGGTATCCGTTATGTTGACGAATACGTTATCCGTAAAGAAGGTAAGACAGGTAAGTAATCTAGTATTAACTTACACCCTAAAAATTATAAAAAGAGGTGACTATTGTGATTAATAAGCCAGATAAAAATAAAACACGTCAAAAAAGACATCATCGAATTCGCAATAAAATTTCTGGTACTGCTGAGTGCCCACGCTTAAGTGTATTCCGTTCGAATACTAACATCTACGCTCAATTAATTGATGACGTAGCGGGTGTGACGCTAGCAAGTGCCTCTAGTCAAGATCAGTCCGTTGAAAAATCAAACAAGATTGACCAAGCAAAAGCAGTTGGTAAATTGATTGCTGAACGTGGTGTTGAAAAAGGTTTGAAGCGTGTTGTCTTTGATCGTGGTGGATACTTATATCATGGACGTATCAAAGCTTTAGCCGATGCAGCTCGTGAAAATGGACTTGAATTTTAAAAGAAGGAGGAAAGCTAAGAATGGTATATATTAACCCAGATAATTTAGGCGAATTAGAAGAGCGCGTAGTTGCCATCAACCGAGTTACTAAGGTTGTTAAAGGTGGACGCCGTCTTCGTTTCTCCGCATTAGTCGTGGTTGGTGATAAAGAAGGCCATGTTGGTTTTGGTACAGGTAAAGCTCAAGAAGTACCAGAAGCAATTCGTAAGGCAGTTGATAATGCTAAGAAGAGTTTAGTCAAAGTACCAACAGCTGGAACTACAATTCCTCATGAAACAATTGGTGAGTTCTGTGGCGGACGGGTAATGTTAAAACCTGCTCAAGCTGGTTCTGGGGTTGCTGCTGGTGGACCAGTCAGAGCGATCATGGACTTGGCTGGAATTGCCGATGTAACTTCTAAGTCATTAGGATCAAATACACCAATCAATATGATTCGTGCGACAATGCAAGCAATCCAACAACTTAAAGTTGCTGAAGATGTAGCTGATTTACGCGGAAAATCAGTTGAAGAATTGTTAGGTTAGGAGGTATTTTATGGCTAATTTAGAAATTACCTTAAAACGCAGTCTGATCGGTCGCAAGAAAAACCAAGTTGAAACAGCGAAAGCACTCGGCTTGACTAAGACTTATAAGACCGTTGTTAAACCAGATAATGATTCTATCCGAGGAATGATTTCCGTTATTTCTCATTTAGTAGAAGTCAAAGAAGCTTAATTTTAGTATACTAGTACAAGGAGGTGCCAATGATGAAATTACACACTTTAACCCCTGCAGAAGGTTCTCGTAAAGCGCGTAATCGTGTAGGCCGTGGACAAGGTTCAGGTAATGGTAAATTAGCTGGACGTGGACAAGGTGGTGCTAAGCAACGCTCTGGCGGAAGCACTAAGTTAGGTTTTGAAGGGGGACAAACCCCTCTATACCGTCGTTTGCCAAAACGCGGATTCAAGAACATTAACCGTAAAGAATATGCGATTGTTAACGTAGAAAGTCTAAACCGTTTCGAAGAAGGCTCAACAGTGGATGTGGATGCTCTATTTGAAGCAGGACTTGTTAAAAAAGAACTTTCAGGAATTAAAATTTTAGGTGAAGGTAAATTAGAGAAAAAATTAAGTGTAAAAGCACATAAATTCTCTAAAGCAGCAGAAGAAGCAATCACTGCCGCTGGTGGATCGATTGAGGTGATTTAATGGTCACTTTTATTAAGAACGCTTTTTCTTCTAAAGATGTAAGAAATCGTATTTTCTTTACACTCTTTATTTTAGCTATTTTCAGACTTGGGTCGCATATTCCAGTTCCTGGAGTGAATGCCAATGTTTTAGACACCCTAGCTTCCCATGGCTTGTTGGGGATGTTAAATGCTTTTGGAGGGGGCGCACTAAAACGTTACTCCTTATTTGCTATGGGTGTTTCACCTTATATTACAGCATCGATCATTGTCCAATTGCTTCAAATGGATATTGTTCCAAGATTTACTGAATGGGCAAAGCAAGGTGAAGTCGGCCGGCGGAAGCTTAATCAATGGACTATCTATTTAGCGATTGTCATTGGTTATATTCAATCATTAGGGTTATCCTTTGGTATGAATCGAATGTCCCACTTGAATTTAATAAAAAATCCAAGTACAGCCACTTACTTGATCATTGCGCTTGTCTTAACAGCGGGTAGTTTACTACTTGTCTGGCTAGGTGAGCAGATTACAAGAAAAGGGATCGGTAATGGTGTTTCCATTTTGATTATGGCGGGGATTGTTTCACAAGTTCCGGTTGAAGTTAAAACGTTCATTAAGACAATGATTATTAATGCTGGAGATAAACTAACTCGTAATCTGTTGATTATGGGAGCCGTTATTTTAGCGCTATTTCTAATGACTGTGTTTGTGGTTGTGATGGAGAGGGGACAACGTCGTATTCCTGTTCATCATGCTCGTAAGTCAGGCGGTCGTCATATGGCTCATTTACCATTAAAGATTAACTCAGCTGGAGTTATTCCAGTAATCTTTGCTAGCTCATTTATTACAACACCTCAAACGATTATCGGGTTAGTTAACCCAAATCCAACAGGTAGCGTAATGCAATTCCTAGTTAAATTATTTAACATTCAACATCCATATGGAGCAATCTTCTATACTATTTTGCTGATCGGATTTACTTTCTTCTATTCGTTGATTCAGGTCAACCCAGAAAAAGTTGCTGAAAATTTGCAAAAGCAAAGTGCTTATATCCCAAGAGTTAGACCAGGTAAAGATACCGAAAATTATTTAACGAGCTTGATCAATCGATTAAGTGGAGTTGGGTCAATTTATTTAAGTATCGTTGCTCTATTACCGATTGTTGTTGGATTTATTTGGAAAATTCCAAGTAATATTGCCCTTTCGGGTACTAGCTTGTTGATTGTTGTCGGCGTTGCAATTGAAACGGCTAAACAAATCGAAGGCCGGATTGTTAAACGTCGTTATCAAGGTTTCTTGCATATATAATGCGTTAAGACATAAAAAGGATGAGAAAAACGATGAATATCATATTAATGGGTCTACCTGGTGCAGGTAAAGGGACTCAGAGTGACCAAATTACTCAAGATTATCCAATGGTTCATATTGCAACAGGAGATATATTTAGAAAAGCCATTAAAGATGAAACACCTTTAGGTTTAAAAGCTAAGTCTTATACTGATCATGGGAATTTAGTTCCGGATGAAGTAACAAATGCCCTTGTTAGTGAACGGCTTAATCAAGATGATGTGAAAAAGAATGGCTTTATGTTAGATGGCTATCCACGTACCATCGACCAAGCTCAAGCACTTAGTCAAAACTTAAAAGAACTATCGACTCCAATTGATGCTGTCGTATATATAGATGTTGATCCACAAGTGTTAAAGGAACGATTAAGTGGTCGTTTCTCTTGTGCGAAATGCGGAGCAAGTTATCATAAACTGTTTAATCCACCGAAAGTGGAAGGTATCTGTGATAAATGTGGCGCAAGTGACTTCTATCAACGTGAAGATGATGCCCCTGAAAAAGTTTCTCACCGTATTGATCTTCAAATGGAATCAATTCGTCCAATTTTAGATTATTATGATCAATTAGGTCTCTTACATCGCGTTAATGGACAGGATTCAATTGAGAATGTTTATGCGAATGTTAAAAGCATTTTAGAAAAATAATTGGATTGATTCTAGAGAAGGGAGCATACTATTCGAATGTCAAAAGATGATGTAATCGAAGTAGAAGGCACTGTCGTAGAAACCTTGCCAAATGCAATGTTTAAAGTAGAATTAGAAAATGGCCATGAAATTTTGGCTCATGTTTCTGGTAAAATTCGAATGAATTATATTCGCATTTTACCCGGCGATAAAGTGACAATCGAATTGTCACCTTATGACTTAACTCGTGGCCGGATTACTTATCGCTTTAAGTAATCCCCTAAGTCAAATAAGGAGGTAAATGATGAAAGTTAGAGCATCTGTAAAACCAATTTGTGAAAAATGTAAGGTAATTCGCCGTAAAGGTAAAGTAATGGTGATTTGCCAAAACCCTAAACACAAACAACGTCAAGGATAATTTAAAAAGGAGGGAATCGTATGGCTCGTATTGCTGGAGTGGATATTCCACGTGATAAACGAGTTGTGGTATCGTTAACCTATATTTATGGTATCGGTAACTCGACTGCAAAACAAATCTTAGCTCAGGCTAATGTGTCGGAAGATACACGTGTTAAAGACTTAACGAACGATGAAGTTGATCGTATTCGTGAAATTGTTAATCATATTAAAGTAGAAGGCGATCTTCGTCGTGAAGTCAGCATGAATATTAAACGACTTCAAGATATTGGTTCTTACCGTGGAATTCGTCACCGTCGTAATTTACCAGTACGTGGTCAAAACACAAAGAATAATGCCCGTACTCGTAAAGGCCCTAAAAAACCAATTAGATAATTATTAAGATAGAAGGAGGGAATAGTCATGGCAAAACAAACACGTAGAGGACGTCGTCGTGTCAAGAAAAATGTCGAAAAAGGTGTAGCACATATTCGTTCAACATTTAATAATACGATCGTTATGATCACTGACGTTAATGGTAATGCGATTTCTTGGTCTTCAGCGGGTTCATTAGGATTCCGTGGTTCTAAAAAATCAACACCATTTGCAGCTCAAATGGCTTCAGAAGTTGCCGCTAAAGGTGCAATGGACCATGGTATGAGAAGTGTTGAAGTAACCGTTAAAGGCCCAGGTTCAGGACGTGAATCAGCTATTCGTTCACTACAAGCAACTGGTTTGGATGTTACTGCAATTCGTGACGTAACACCAATTCCTCATAACGGATGCCGTCCACCAAAACGTCGCCGTGTATAATTAATGCTCATTAAGTCGGTTGTGTTTGAACGATTGGCGCGACAAACGTTTTGAAAGGGGCAGAATAATCAATGATTGAAATTGAAAAACCAGAAATTAGAACAATTGAAATTAGTGACGATGCGAAATATGGAAAGATAGTCGTAGAGCCGCTAGAACGTGGTTATGGAACAACCCTTGGTAACTCATTACGTCGAGTGCTATTATCTTCATTGCCTGGAGTGGCAGTAACGAGTATTCGGATCGAGGGAGTACCTCATGAATTCTCGACCATTAAAGGGGTTGTCGAAGATGTGCCCACAATTATTCTTCAATTAAAACAGTTAGCTTTATTGAAACATGCCCAAGAAGATAAAGTCATTGAATTAAATGTGACAGGTCCCAAAACAGTGACAGCTGCAGATATTATTCATGATAATGAAGTAGAAATCTTAAATCCAAACTTATACCTCTGTACCATTGCAGAAGGTGGCAGCTTGAATATTAAGATGAATGTCGCTAGTGGCAGAGGATTCGTAAGAAGTGAACATAATAAGACAGAGGATATGACTATTGGTGAAATTGCGATTGACTCAATTTATACACCAATTACTAAGGTGAATTATCAAGTAGAAAATACACGAATAGGTCAAAGAAACTCTTATGATCGCTTAACTCTCGATATTTGGACCGATGGCTCAATCAGTCCTGAAAAGGCCCTAAGTTTAGCAGCAAAAATCCTAACAGAACACTTGAATACTTTTGTCGATTTAAATGATGAAGCACGTCAAGTAGAAATTATGGTTGAAAAAGAAGAAGCAGAAAAAGAAAAATTGTTGGTTATGACCATTGAAGAATTAGACTTGTCTGTTCGTTCTTATAATTGCTTAAAACGTGCGGGTATTAATACAATACAAGAGTTAACTAATAAAACGGAATCAGAGATGATGAAAGTTCGCAATCTTGGACGGAAATCACTGGATGAAGTAAAGAATAAATTAACAGGTTTAGATTTAAGCTTACGCGAAGAAGATTAATGAGTTGCAAAGGAGGAAAGAATTATGTCATATCGTAAATTAGGACGTAAAAGTGCTCAACGTAAAGCAATGTTACGTGATTTGACCACAGATGTGATTATTAATGAACGCATCGAAACGACCGAAGCTCGTGCAAAAGAGGTTCGTAAATCCGTTGAAAAAATGATTACTTTAGGTAAAAAAGGCGATTTAGCATCACGCCGTCGTGCAGCATCATTCTTACGTAATGAAATAGCTGATGCTCGTATCGAAGACGATCAAGTAGTTATTGAGTCTGTATTAGATCGTTTATTTGATACTTATGCAGAACGTTATGCAGAGCGTAACGGAGGATATACTCGAATCCTTAAAAAAGGTCCACGTCGCGGAGACGGAGCACCGATGGTTATTATTGAATTGGTTTAATGATTAATCAATTTATTTCACTTTTATGATGAAGAGTGTTATGATTTCAAGGATGAAGTCTAGCTCTATAGCAAGTAAGCCATGAGTTTGGCGGATTAAAGCTGGTTATCCGGCTTTAATCCTTGCTATCATCTTAAAGTGCTTTTTTTTTAAACAAAAATAAATTCAGCCGTGAATAGTTAGGAGTTCGTAAAGTGGAAGCTATCATAAACGTTCAAGATCTTTCTTTTCGTTACCCCAACGCCAACCGGGATGCTTTAAACTCGATTTCTTTTTCTGTTAATAAGGGGGAGTGGTTGGCAGTTATCGGACCCAATGGTTCTGGCAAATCAACCTTGGCTAAAATGATCAATGGTCTCCTGGCTCCTTACCAAGGGTCGGTGGAGGTAAACGGCCGGTTATTGAACGAGGATTCCTTGTGGCAGATCCGAAAAGAAGTAGGGATTGTCTTTCAAAATCCAGATAATCAATTTGTAGGGGCAACCGTCGAAGATGATGTTGCATTTGGTTTAGAAAATTTGGGGATTGATCGCCAAGAGATGGTTCAACGAATCCATGAAGTCTTAAAACAGGTAAGAATGGAGGCTTTCTTAAAGAAAGAACCCGCTAAGTTATCTGGCGGGCAAAAGCAACGCGTCGCAATAGCAGGCATACTTGCTTTAAGACCTGATGTAATTATTTTAGATGAGTCGACGTCGATGCTGGATCCGCTAGGAAGAAAAACAATTATCAAGACGGTCCGTGAGCTTAAAGAAAAATACCAGCTCACGGTTATTTCGATTACTCATGATATTGATGAAGCTAGTCAAGCAGATCGTATTTTAATTCTTAAGGAAGGGAAAGTGATGAAACTCGCTTTACCGGAAGCGGTATTTTCTTTGGGAGAAGATTTAATCGAGATGGGATTAGATTTACCCTTTGCTGAAAAATTACGTCTTTGTTTAAAGGAGCAAGATGTTCCTGTTCCTGACAAGTATTTAACCGAGGAGGAATTAGTAGAATGGCTATCCCAATCGTATTTGACCAAGTAGGTTTTACTTATTACCCGAATACACCTTTTGAGGTACCCGTTTTAAAGGATATTAATTTAAGTCTCGGTCAAAAAAATATAACGGCAATTATCGGACATACCGGTTCTGGGAAATCGACTTTAATTCAACATTTGAATGTTCTTTTAAAGCCAACTAGAGGGAAAGTAATTATTGATCAACGAGAAATTACTGCTGAAGCCTCTCAAAAGAATTTGAAAGCTTTAAGAAAGAAGATCGGTGTTGTCTTTCAATTTTCAGAAGCTCAATTATTTGAAGAAACGGTACTTAAAGATGTTATGTTTGGGCCCTTGAATTTTAAGGTGAGTCAAGAACGGGCGAAGGAGATCGCTATTAAATGCTTGAAACGTGTAGGGATTTCAGAAGCCTTATTCGATCGGTCTCCTTTTGAATTGTCAGGAGGGCAAATGCGGCGTGTAGCGATCGCTGGAGTCCTAGCCTTGGAACCGGAGGTTCTGGTTTTAGATGAGCCAACGGCAGGTTTAGACCCACTTGGTCAATGGGAAATCCTACAGATGTTTATGGATTTACAAAAGCAAGAAGGGCTATCTTTGATTTTAGTGACCCATCAAATGGATGATGTGGCGCGTTATGCTGATCAGGTCATAGTCTTAGAAAAGGGACAAGTCATTAAAGTCGCTACCCCTACAGAAATTTTTTCCCAGCCAGATTGGTTGGAGGACAAGCAATTAGATTTGCCACATAGTTTATTGTTTCTCAATCAGTTAAAAAAGCGTCTTGATCAAACAAATGATCACATTGATGAATTAGTTCCATTGACTCATGAGGAACTCGCTCAAACTCTTATTCAATGGCATGATCGAAGATTAGATGGAGGACAGATATGAATCAATTAATTATTGGGCGATATATCCAGATGGATTCCTTGGTTCACCAACTTGATCCTCGGACTAAATTATTAACGACTTTTTATTTTATTCTTATTGTGTTTTTTGCTAATAGTCTAGCTTCTTATGCGGTCTTATTAATTTTTATCTTATTGGGTGTTAAGCTGAGCCGAATACCTATTAAATTCTTTTTTAAAGGTTTAAAGCCGATGTTTTGGATTATTTTGTTTACGGTAATTTTTCAATTACTGTTTACCCAGGGTGGAAAAACTTATTTTTCATTTGCCTTTATATCAATTACTTCTTTGGGTTTACAAAATGCTTTTTATATCTTTATGCGTCTATTTTTGATTATCATGATGTCAACCTTAATGACTTTAACGACTGCACCGTTAGAGTTAACGGATGGTATTGAACATCTAATGCGACCACTAGCAAAAGTTGGTTTTCCTGCTCACGAAGTCGCGCTGATGTTATCGATTGCCTTAAGATATGTACCAACACTCATGGATGAGGCCACTACCATTATGAATGCCCAACGGTCACGAGGGGTAGAATTTGATGAAGGGTCTATAATGCAGAGAATGAAGGCGGTCGTTCCAATCTTAGTTCCTTTATTTGTATCAGCTTTTAATCGTGCGGAGGAATTGGCGACGGCCATGGAATCTAGGGGCTATCACGGATCAGAAGGTCGTAGTAAGTATCGCCAATTATCCCTTCAGCGGGCAGATGTTCTGGTTGCTTTGTCACTTATATTATGGACGGGGCTGGTTTTCTTTTTTAGGATTTAATCTAGATTCATATAAAGCTAAGTTGTTTGGATAGGAGAATAGTATGCCGCGTTATGTCATAAAACTTCAATACGATGGGACTCGTTACGTGGGCTATCAGGTTCAACCTAATGGGCCATCGATTCAGGGTGCCCTGGAGACTGCTTTGTTAAAGATTACCAAGCAAAAGTCAGATCAAAAAATAGCCACTTCTTGTTCGGGCCGAACAGATTCGGGTGTTCATGCTTTGGGTCAGGTTGTTCATTTTGATTTGAAATTAGATTTACCTCCAGAAGCAATCCTTAATGCCTTAAATGCATTATTAGATAAAGATATTCGAGTGGTAGCAGCAAATAAGGTGTCAGATCAATTCCATGCACGTTACCAGGTCTTAGGGAAAGGCTATCGTTATCGTATAGATACTGGTAAAGTGCTTAACCCCTTCAAGCGTTTCTATACGACCCATCATCCTTATTCCTACTCTTTAACCTCGATTCAAAAGGCCTTGGAGCCCTTATTGGGTTGGCATGATTTTACATCTTTTTGTTCAACAAAAACTGATAAAGAAGATAAGCGAAGAACGCTCTATAAAGCGGAGGTACGAGAAGACAATGAAGGGCAAGAATTGATTTTTGATTTCTATGGGAATGGTTTTTTGTATAATATGATTCGAATTATTGTGGGGACAGCGATGCAAATTGGTGATGGTTTAAAAGATCCTTCTGAAATGCAACGCCTTTTACAAGTTAAGGATCGAAATCAAGCAGGACCTACTGCTCCTCCACAAGGATTATATCTGATGCACGTAGATTATCGTCAGGACCCTTTTGAAGGGGGTGCCTTTAGTGAAGACTAGTGTCCGATTAGCTAGGCTTTCGGAGATGGAAACTTTACAGAAGATATACGATCAGGGGCAAAAGTTTCAAGTCAAGCAAGGAAATTTGCATCAGTGGGCTCCGGGATATCCGGGACTGGCGCAAATTAAAAGAGATATTCTTAAAAATCACTTATTTGTGTTAGTTGATGAGAGAGATTGTATCTTAGCCGCTATGGCTTTAATTGCTGGTATTGATCCTACTTATCAGCATATTGAAGGTAGAGGTTGGTTGGATGAAACTTCGTATCATACTGTTCATCGCTTCGTTAGTGCTGGATTAAGGAGGCATTCTGGGCGAGATTTATTAAAATGGGCTATTGGTCAATTTGGGAACATTAGAATTGATACTCATAAAGCAAATCTTTCCATGCTTCAGTTACTAGAGGATCTAGGTTTTACTCATTGTGGGAGAATATACTTATTAAATGGTGATCCACGAGAAGCCTTTCAAATTCATCTTGATCAAGGAGTTAGCCATTAAGCTAGTAGCTATATTAGATAGACTCGAGAGAGTCTATTTTTTTATGGGTTGAAAAATGAAAAAACAACAAGATGAAAGCGTGTTTTCTCATTTTCATCTTGTTAAACTCTAATATTTTGATATAATGAGTTCATCTTTTTTAGAATGAGGAATTGCTTATGAAATGTATGAAAAATATATTCACTTTATTAGGAATATGCTTATGCTTGTGTTTGCCTATGAGTGTCTCTGCTAATGAAACGATCAAGGTAGGAGCAAATTTTGAATTGTCCGGTCCAGGGGGGAATTATGGGCAAGATATGGTTGATGGAATTAACCTAGCGATTGACCATTTAAATCAAAAAGGTGGCTTATTAGACCATCGGTCTGTGGACTTGGTTACTTTTGATAATCGGTCAGATACAACAGAATCAGCTTCATTAGCTCAAAGAATGATTAAGGAAAAAGTAGTGGGTGTTTTGGGACCAGCGATGACCGGGACTTCCTTAGCAACCGTGCCAATTTTATCCAATGGGAAAGTACCATTAGTATTACCAGCGGCAACAGGAGCAGGGTTAACTCTGAAAGAAAATGGTGAAGTTTGGGAGTATCTTTATCGAGTTTGCTTTGAAGACCCCTTTCAAGGACGAGCAGGTGCTCGTTTTGCTTATCAATATTTAAAGGCTAAGAAGGCTATGGTAGTGACTGATGCGATTTCAGATTACTCCCAAGGGATCTCAGATAATTTTATAAAAGAATATAAAGGCTTAGGTGGTGACATCTTGAGTCAGGCCTTCTTTGCTAGTGGTGACCGTGATTTTACAGCGCTATTAACGAGTATTTACACGCTTAAACCGGATTTAATATATTTACCTTGCTACTATACAGAGGCGGGTTTATTTATTAAACAAGCGAGAGAAATGGGTATTGAAACACCTATTTTAGGATCGGATGGCTTTGCGTCAGAGGTTCTTTTGGACCTAGCAGGAGATCAAAATACGCATGATGTTTATTATACAGACCACTTCTCACCGTTAAGTGATAACCCTAAGGTACAATCATTTTTGAGTGATTTTCAGGCGAAATATCACCGAGAGGCCTCAACATTTTCAGCTCTTGGCTATGACGCAGCAAATTTACTGTTTGATGCGATTGAACGTGCTCAGTCAACGGATACGAATAAAGTGAATCAAGCCTTGGCTTCGACGAAAGATTTTGAGGGAGTGACGGGTAGTTTTTCGATAGACGAGAATCATAATCCAATAAAGAGTGCGGTTGTTGTCAAATTAGACCAAGGGAAAGTGGATTCAGCCGTAGAGGTACAGGTTAAGTAGCGATTTTAACGGTAGGATTCGATAGCTACTGTTAGATTTAATGAATAATGGAAGAGGTGTCTCATGCAGGTTCAGTTGTTTTTGCAGCAAATTATTAATGGCCTATCTTTAGGCTCTATTTATGCGCTAATTGCTTTGGGCTATACCATGGTTTATGGAATTATAAAATTAATTAACTTTGCCCATGGGGAAGTATTTATGATGGGAGCTTTTGTTAGCTTTTTTGTTCTAGCATATTTGAAGGTTAATTTTTATATTTCAATGTTGATTGCGATGATATTTTGTGCCTTGTTAGGTGTCATTATTGAGAAGATTGCTTATCGACCTTTGAGAAAATCAACTCGTGTGGCAGCCCTGATCACAGCGATCGGCGTATCTTATTTAATCCAAAATTTGATGGTTTATTTTATTGGGCCTGAAGTGCGTTCTTTTCCATCACCGATAGTAGGGGCGCCAATTCAAGTTTTTGGGATATATATTCAACTAAAACAAATTTTTGTTTTTGTGATCAGTATTGCCTTGATGTTGATCCTCCAGTTTTTAATTAATCATACTAAAATGGGTAAAGCTATGCGGGCCGTTGCCGTTGATGCTCAGGCAGCGGAATTAATGGGTATCAATGTCAATCGGGTTATTTCATTTTGTTTTGCCATTGGATCTGGAATTGCTGGTATCACAGGTGTGCTTTTTGGTATCTACTATGGGGCGATTGAACCAACCATGGGAACGATGCCGGGTCTGAAGGCCTTCGTTGCGGCGGTTGTGGGTGGTATTGGTTCTATTCCAGGAGCTATGATTGGAGGCGTGTTGATTGGAGTTTTAGAGACTCTAGTGACTGCCTTAGGCTATTCGATGTATAAGGATGCAGCAGTTTATGCGCTATTAATTATGATTCTTTTAGTCCTTCCACAGGGTATCTTGGGAAAAAATAAGAAGGAAAAAGTATAGGAGGTCAGGCGATGACACGATTTCATGGCAAAAATTTAATATGGCTCACGTTCATAAGTTTGTGCTTTTTAGTCATTGGTCTGATGATTCATTTGGATTGGATTAATGCCTATTATGAAGTGACCTTAGTAACAATAATGATCAATATTATCTATGCGGTAGGGTTAAACCTGATTTTAGGGGTGGCTGGACAGTTTTCATTGGGACATGCGGCTTTTATTGCGGTGGGAGCTTATTCTGCCGCATTAATCTCTAAAAGTATTGCTAATCCGTGGTTAGCGATCATACTTTCTTTTATAGTAGGGATGACATTAGCTGCTGGTTTAGCTTTTCTAGTAGGTCTACCAACACTCCGTTTAAAAGGAGATTATTTGGCGATTGCGACACTAGGTGCAGCTGAAATGATTCGAGTCTTATTGATAAATTGGCGTGGATTAACCAATGGCGCTGCAGGAATTAATAACATCCCGCTGACGACTTCTTGGCAGTTGACCTTTGTAATATTGGTAGTAACAACAATCCTCATCTTGAACTATACTTATTCTTCGGTCGGTCGTGCAACCTTGGCTATGAGTCAGGACGAGATTGCTGCAGAAGCCATGGGGGTTCCTTTAACCAAGTATAAGTTAGGAGCATTTATCCTGGGAGCGATGACAGCTGCCATGGGAGGAGCCTTGCAAGCTAACTTTATTGGGGTAGTGACTCCGAGTGATTATACATTTAATCGATCGATTGATATTCTTATTATTGTTGTTTTTGGAGGGATTGGTTCCTATACAGGAAGCTTCCTGGCAGCGATTATTTTAGGTTTAATTAATCTCGTGTTGCAAGACTATGGACAATTGCGAATGGTGTTTTATGCATTGGCACTCATCTTGATTATGATTTTTAGGCCAGCTGGATTGATGGGACACAAAGAGTGGCGATTAGCGAGTCAATTACAGGGGAAAATTCAGCAGCGCAAGGAGGCTTAGCAATGACAAGATTAATTGTTAAAAACTTAAGTAAAAACTTTGGGGGCTTAGCAGCAGTCTCAGATGTGTCGCTAACGTTTGATGATAATGCCTTAATTGGCTTAATTGGTCCAAATGGGGCTGGAAAGACCACTTTGTTTAATTTATTAACTGGGGTGTATGTACCTAGCTCAGGCGAAGTTCTTCTAGAAAAAGAAGATCAAACGATCAAGCTAAATGGAATGCAGTCTGATCAAGTAACGCATCAGGGTTTAGCGCGAACTTTTCAGAATATTCGTCTTTTTCCACAACAAACAGTGATCGAAAATGTTTTAGTAGCTATGGATGCCCATAAAAAAAGTCGGTTATGGGATCATTTATTAAGGACGAGTGTATTCTATCAAGATGAGGCACAATTGCGTCAAGAAGCATTGAATCTTTTGGAGCGGCTAGATTTAGCAGATATGGCTAATGAAAAAGCAACGAATTTAGCATATGGCCAACAAAGACGTTTGGAAATAGCTAGAGCATTAGCGACTAATGCTAAAATACTTTTCCTTGATGAGCCTGCTGCTGGGATGAACCCTCAGGAAACGGATCAACTGAGTCAATTAATTTTAGCGATTCAAAAAGATTTTAAGATGACAATTGTTTTAATTGAACATGATATGTCTTTAGTCATGGGTATCTGTGAGAAGATTTATGTGTTAGAATATGGGCGACTCATAGCCCAGGGAAGTCCGGAGCAAATTCGGGAAAATCCTCGTGTTATTAAAGCATACTTAGGAGGTTAATTATGTATATTTGTGATTATATGAGTAAGGATTTAATTACTGTCAGTCCTTCTACGAGCATGATGCAAGCAGCGGATTTGATGGATGAAAAAGATATTAATCGTCTGCCTGTGATCAAAAATGATAAAGTCATTGGCTTAGTTACAAAAGAAACGATTATCGCTAACCGACCTTCTCAAGCGACGTCTTTGTCTGCCCATGAGGTAAATTATTTATTGGAAAAAACGCGGGTTGAAGAAATTATGGAGACTCAGTATCTTACGATTGGACCGAAAGAGCAAGTGGAAAAAGCAGCCCAGTTGATGTTACAACATCATGTAGGTGTTTTACTCGTGATGGAGGATACCAAGCTTCTAGGACTTATTACAGATAAGGATATCTTTAAGGCCTTTGCTGAAATATCAGGTTATACCGTTAAGGGTGCCCACTTGGTGATTGAACTTGCTAAAGATAAACAAGGCGTTATTGAAGAAGTTGGGGACGCCTTAGTAGAAACTAATAAAAATTTAACGCATATGACGGTTTATCATGTGGACCAAGGAATACGAGTGGCTTTACATATTGATGATCAAGAGACGGACTCATTAAAACATGCCTTAGAAAATAGAGGGTATCATGTGATGGCTATTTATTTAAAAGACTAGATGGTAACTGTTCAATCAAAGAAAGGAATTGTCATGCAAATTAACAAAAGGTTTATTTATAGACTATGGGCCATCTTACTCTTAGTTTGGCAAATCGTGCCCACCACTGTTTTGGCAAATGAGAGTGGCTTAGAAACAAAAGGTGTATTAAGAGTAGGAATGGAAGCAAATTATGCACCCTTTAACTGGTCTCAATCATCGGCTGCCGATCAAGCGGTGGCGATTTCTAATTCAAATGGGGAGTTTGCTAATGGGTACGATGTTCAAATTGCCAAAAAACTAGCCGATTCCTTAGGACTGGGGTTGGAAATCGTCAAATTAGAATGGGATGGTTTACCACCGGCACTCGAATCAGGTAAAATTGATGCGATTATTGCAGGTATGTCACCAACCCCAGAGCGACGCCAACAAATTGATTTTAGTGATTCTTATTACACATCAGATATTGTTGTTGTTGTTAAAAAGGATGGACCTTATGCTGAGGCTAAGTCTTTAAAGGATTTTGCAGGGGCCAAGATTACGGGACAGTTAAATACCTTCCATTATGATTTGATTCCACAAATTCCACAAGTCGATCAGCAGACAGCCATGGATTCATTTCCAACTATGATTTCTTCAGTCGTATCTAACAAATCGGACGGCTATGTCTCGGAACGGCCAGGAGCCATGGCAGCAGTTGCTGCGAATTCAGATTTAACCTATGTGGCTTTCGAAGAAGGGCAAGGTTTTGATACTAAAGAGGTTGATACATCAATTGCGGTGGGATTACGAAAAAATTCGCCCCTAAAAGCTGCAATTAATGAGGCCTTAACGGCGATTCCTGAAGATGACCGTCAAGACTTGATGCAAGCAATGGTAGATTTAAATCAAAGGGGACCTTCGAATGGTTTTTGGTCGGATGTTGCTAGCGTATGGTCTTCTTATGGCGGTCAGTTTATAAAAGGAGCTTTAACGACCCTGTTTATCGCATCGGTATCAACTTTATTCGGATTTTTGCTAGGCTTGTTAGTAGCAATATTTCGATCGATTCCTGTTGCTAAGCACCGTCAACCTTTGTTGTACTATCTTCATAAATTAGGAGATCTTATCGTTGTAGCCTATATTGAAATTTTCCGTGGGACACCAATGATGGTTCAAGCAATGTTGATTTTTTATGGATCCAAGCTATTTTTCAACTTGGATCTATCCTCGATTGTGGCAGCCTTGTTCATTGTGTCGATTAATACGGGAGCTTATCTAGCGGAAGTCATTCGTGGTGGCATCACTTCTGTTGATAAAGGACAAACGGAAGCAGCAAAAGCGATCGGTTTGAACCATACGCAAACAATGGTATCGGTCATTTTACCACAAGCGATTCGTTCGATCTTGCCCACTCTAGGGAATGAATTTGTGATTAATATTAAGGATACTTCTGTTTTAAACGTGATCGCGGTGACAGAACTCTTCTTTATTACACGTTCAGCGGCTGGATCCACCTATTTAACCTTCCAGACATTCTTTATTACGGCGTGCATCTATTTTGTCATGACTTTTGTTGCGACTCGATTATTAAATCTTTTTGAAACGTATCTAGAAGGAGCAGACCATTATAAGGTTTACACTTCGTCATCCTATCCAACAGTAAAGGAGGAATCGTCACATGCCTAGTTCAATTCTTCAAGTCCAGCATTTACAGAAAGCATTTGGCGATCATCAAGTGCTTAAAGATATTAATTTTGAAGTTAATTCCGGAGAAGTTATTTCGATTATTGGTTCATCGGGATCGGGTAAATCGACGTTGTTGCGTTGCTTAAATCTGTTAGAAGAACCTAGTGGCGGAGACATTCTTTTTCACGGCCAGTCCATTTTAAAGCGTCATGCTTCTCCAACGGCATTACGCGCCAAGGTAGGGATGGTCTTCCAATCGTTTAATTTATTTAAGAATATGAATGTTTTAGAGAATTGCTGCCTCGGCCAGCAAAAAATCCTTAAACGTTCAGAAAAAGAAGCTAAAGAGATTGCCTTAGAGAATTTAGATAGGGTGGGTATGGCTCCTTATCGGGATGCTCTTCCAAAACATTTGTCAGGTGGCCAGCAACAGCGGGTTGCCATTGCACGAGCCTTATCCATGGATCCTGAAGTGCTTTTATTTGATGAACCGACATCTGCTCTTGACCCTGAGATGGTAGGGGAGGTCTTGGACATTATGACCCAACTAGCCAAGGAAGGTTTAACCATGATTGTGGTTACCCATGAGATGACCTTTGCCAGAGACGTATCGAGTCGTGTGGTGTTCATGGATAAGGGTTATATTGTCGAAAGTGGGGTACCGGATCAAGTCATTAATCATCCAAAGCATCAACGGACCCAAGAATTTTTGGCCCGTTATTTAAACGAGCAACAATAAAATAATTAAGGATACAAAGAATAAAAACGATTAAACCGATCTAATTTTTGTTTAATTGTTTTTATTCTTTTTGATTGTTTTAGGTGTTAGTAAAAATGTTTCTACTTATTTATAGGGAGAATCTATAAGCTAAATATGGCTTTCCATCGCGGTTTGCTAATAGGAAATCGCCTTGAAGACGTTTTATTAATGTAGTATAATTAATAGCTATAGGGGGTGAAGCAGTGGCTAATCTAGTGGATCAAGTGAATTCAATTGAATCGGCTTGTGCTGCCAAAGAGGCGGAATATCAAAACAAGCTGAAACAATTGAATCTCG
>OJLW01000333.1_pt1 | contig 25401 bp, 21 predicted proteins | sample 1597021 | NCBI WGS metagenome assembly OJLW01 (sample SAMEA3904676, study PRJEB24821) | metagenome | biome: Builtin; feature: hospital; material: surface | place: USA | collected 2013-06-03
TCTACACTAGATCGCTCGTCGGCAGCGTCAGATGTGTATAAGAGACAGATATACTTTAGCAAGTTTGCCAAGAGTTTCGAGAGTTCTAGTATTGACCTGCAAAATTTTCTCCGGAGCTCTACTAGTCTTGTATACTAATAAATTTCTAAGATATTGAGCTAGGGAAGAAGTGAAGCGACTAATATCACCGCCTTCAACAATTAACTTATCTATGCTTAACATGAGCTCGTCTACATTGCCAGATACAAGGTTATAAATAATCTCTTCAAGAAACTCATCGCTTACAACACCAACCATATTTAGGATATCGTCACGAGTTATAACTTTGTCCGAGTATATACTTCTAGACTGGTCCAACAATGATATCGCATCACGTAAAGCACCTTCGGAGAAATTAATAATAGTCAATAAGCCGTCTTCGCTTATATTAATGTTGTTATCTTTAGCAATTAATGCTAAGTGATCATGCATATCTAGTGCTTTAATGCGCTTGAAATCATAACGTTGACAACGTGAAAGTATAGTTGCCGGAATTCTCTGTGGATCTGTAGTTGCCAATATAAAGACAGCGTGTGCAGGAGGTTCTTCCAATGTTTTTAGCAGAGCATTAAAGGCTGCAGTAGATAACATATGAACCTCATCGATTATGTAAACCTTATATTTAGCTACTGTTGGTAAAAACAAGACCTCATCAGTAATTTTTCTAATATCGTCAACACTATTATTAGAGGCGGCATCCATCTCAATGATATCTAGCAGTGTGCCTTTGATAGCATCCTGGCAAATATCACAGTTGTTGCAGGGGTTACCTTCTGCACTTATGTTAGGACAATTAATAGCTCTTGCGAAAATTTTGGCTAAAGAAGTTTTACCTGTTCCTCTGGTACCACTGAAAAGATAAGCATGAGCAATTGACTTGTTAATTGCTGCTTGTCTAAGAGCGCTTACTACATGTTCTTGCCCAACAACTTGGTCAAAATCAAGTGGTCGCCAAGCACGGTATAAAACTTTGTCTGACATAAAACCCCTCCATCTAGATTGGATAAGAAAATTATTTTGAGAAAATCTCAAATTATCTAAGTTTCATTATAACTCAATACTGAAAGAACAAAAGCAAAAACCACTTCTTAGCCGAAGCCACACAGGCAGATCTGCAGCACATAAGGTTCGCCGCTTATTGCTGCTCCCTTCCGGGCCTGACAAGGTTCACGGTTCTTATCGCACAGGACCCATGCAGCCTCGACTAAAAAGTGGTTCTATAATTGTACAGAGGATTATAACATATGAAAATAAACTTTGCTGACTTGTTCTGCGAACTAATTGAACTAATCGAACTAATCGGCAAAGTTTATTTTAGGTTAAATGTCAAATTAACGGTTCTTTCCCTCAGATTCTATTGAATTAGCTAGGACATCTTCCTCGTCTTCTAGAAGAGATAATTCCTCTGGGCTTGCTTTAGCTATGCCAAATCCAGTTGCGGCATATATTAATGCAAATATTGGACTTAAGAAACAGAAAAACGCGAATGGGGCATAAGAAAAAGTACTAACCCCTAGAGTAGATGACATAAATACACCACATGCACCCCAAGGAATTAGTGATGACATGGCAGTACCAAAATCTTCAAGAGTTCTGGAAAGGTTTTTAAGAGATATACCTCTTCTGAGATACTCTTTTACATAGATTTTACCAGGAAGAATTATTCCTAGGTATTGATCTCCTGTTATTAATAAACTGCTAATTACAGTCAAACCTGTAGCAGCAATTAAACCGAAGGTTCCTTTGGCTAATTTAATGATTTTATTGTTAAGACTTGAAATCATTCCTGAGCTCTCCATGATACCAGCTAATCCTAAAGCTATAACAAATAAAGATATAGAATTAAGCATTGAATTTAGCCCGCCACCACTTAATAATTTATCGATTATCTCAATGCCTGTTTCAGAAGAGAATCCGTAATGGGCAGCAGAGAAAACTTCAGATAAAGAAGATCCTTGAAATATAATTCCCATTATACCCGCAACTATTGCACTTATAAGTAATGTACCGACAGCAGGAACTTTGAGAATTATTAATATAATAACTAAAATAACAGGAATCAATAAAATTGGGCTAATATGGAAATTTTGAGAAATTCCACTTAGTATAGATTCGACATAAGTTGGATCAAAAGCTTTAATATTGTAATTCCAAGATATAAAGAAATAAATAATTAGTGAAACTGTGAAGCTAGGGATTGTGGTGTAAAGCATATGTTTAATGTGATCAAACAAATTAACATTGCTTATACCAGAGGCTAAAGTTGTTGTATCAGATATAGGTGAAAGCTTATCACCAAAATATGCTCCTGAAATAATGGCACCTGCACTTAATCCTGGATTAAACCCCAAACTGTTTCCGATAGCCATTAGAGCAAGTCCAATAGTTCCAGCAGTTGACCAAGAACTACCTGTCAATAAAGTAGTTATAGCAGTAATGATAGCTGCACTAGGCAAAAATAATTGTGGGGATACTATTTGTAAACCATAATATATAAAGCTAGGAACAACTCCAGCTAGTGTCCACACACCTACAACAACACCTACAGCTAATAGAATAAAAAGTGATGCGGCACTGGTTGAAACGGTTTTGTTAATTCCCTCTTCGAGGTCCTTCCACTTATAACCGTTAAGCATTGCTATAATTGCAGCAAATAAAACACTTATAAATAGAGGTATATGCGCTTCAACTTTTAAGATAAACAATCCTATATATAAGGAGACTGCTATGAATATAACTACTATAATAGAAGCGGAAAATGGGACAGCCACTCTTTCGTTGCTTTTTATGGACATTTTGTACTTTCTCCTTTTTACTTCTTTAATTCCCTTTTATTAATCATTATAAATTAGAAGATCTATAACTATTCGAAGTATAAATTAAATCCTCTTACTTTTTTTAGTAATCTCATATTTTCTTCATAAACAAAGTCTAGGTCAGATTCAAAAGGAAGTTTAGAATCTATCTCTAATAAATTCTTTAGCAGATTCAAGAAGCAAGGATTTGTAATGAGAATATTACCTGAAAGCTCAATAAGATAGGAGTTTTTATATTTATAACCTCCTAAAGGACTCTCTAGGTTAAATGCAATTTCTGGATGTAAAGATTTGTAAAGAAAGTTATTATCGTTGCCGTAATAGTTACTAAAGCCTAATTTGCTTCCATAAGCCAATTCTCCTTGGAATTCTATTAGTACTTGTTCTGAAGTGCGTTTGTTAAAGTTTCTTACTGTTTTATATGGAAATAATCCTAGGCAATTAGCAGCATCATCATCCAAAACTTCTAGTTCGCTACCTAGTAAATCTAGTGAATTATTAATAGCTAGTAATTTTATACCATTATCAATGAGGTCTTTTAATAAGTTTTTGTATGGCAAAAGTTTATTATAAACACGCTCCATGTTTTTTTCAGTCATTGGTCCAAAGAAAATTAAGTCAACCTTATTATTAGCAAAATATGGCTCATCATGGTAAAAGGTTTTTACTATTTCAATATGCTCATGGTCTTTAGCTATAAGATCAAAGTAATGGACCGTTTCAATTTCTCCAAATGTTATAAATTCTGGATACAGAACTTCAACTACCATAATTATGCCTCCACTATCTCTTTAATATACAATTTAGTTTTATCAGTTAATGATTGAGCGTAATCGTCAATATCTTTAAGTATATATATGGTCTCTTCAGAATTAGGATCAATATAGTCTTTTATTTGCTCGAGGTCATCTACTATTATCAATTTACTTCTATCTACTCCATCCAATAGAGCTGTTGTTTTTAAAGGATAACCAAATTTACCGTAGAAGATAACTAGATCTATGTCTTGTGCGTATTTCATATCAGTGTTATACATCCAGCTCTGGTTTGCATTTGGTAGGTCATCTTGACCATAATCTGGTAAATAAATAACTGTCTTTTTACCAATTGCATTGCTAATGTTGAAGAAAGATCGACTTGTAGCGACAGGATTGATACCTTTGGAGACCATTGTTATAACTTTTTTTGGCCCAATTTGTATTGTATTTAGACGGCTGGAAACGACTTCTATATTTTCAAATGCAGCAATCAATTCTTCAGCAGAGAAGCCGTACTCTCTAAGTGTTGCATATGCAGCAATTTGGTTATAGCTATTTTCTATACTTGAACTAACTAGCGGTAAGCTGTATGCAAGATCATGGTCTAGGATATATAATAAATTATTATCTTTATCTATATCAGTAACAATATACTGAGCTGGTGGATTTTTGAAACCGCAATTTTCACAGAGATATTCTCCGATATGATGATAGCGTTTGAATTTCCAGGTGAGTAAATCGTCGCAATTAGGGCAATAAATCATATCTTGAATTTTAGAATCTATGCACTCTTTTTCACCATTTAGAGGTCTAATAGTAAAGTAAGCTCTCTTATTTCTATCACTACCTAAATAAGCACTGATAGAATCAGAGGCATTGAGGATAAGCTTCATGTCATCATTGATAGCTTCATTAATCCTTCTGAAAACATAATCTACATTAGAATTTCTATCAAAAGAATCTTGAAATAAATTTGTTACAGTTAGGCTGTTCGGTTTCAACTGATTATTATAGTGTCTCATCCATAGTTCATCTTGTTCAACAATTGCAAATTCTGCTGTTTTCTTCTCGGAGAAAGGAGATTGACTTAACATTGAAGCTATTCCAGAGATAGTATTGGAGCCTAAGCGATTAGAAATATAAGTTTTCCCTAGTATATCTAGCAAGTCACTAATCATATTATTTGTAGTGGTTTTACCATTTGTACCTGTTATACAAATAATATTATTTGGCTTATTGACATTGTCTATATAATTTTTATCTATTAAAAGGGCTGCTTCGCCAGAGTAAAAAGTTCCCTCTCTACCAAGCAATCTTAATGTCCTACGAGTCAGTTTTGCAAAAAATGACGCAAAGTTAGTTTTTAAACTCATTGAATTTCTCCTTTGGATTATTGAGTATAAGTAATTATAGTAGATAAGAAATAAAATGTCTTTTAAACAATTGTGTATATTGAAAATATATAAGCTGGAAAAACAACTAAAAAAGCTTTGAAAAAATAAAATTTACTTGCTATTTAGACTAAAATAATCTATGTTAGTAAAGTTGACAAAAAAAACTGAAATTTCTTAGTAATTAGCACATAAAAAAAGCTAGTTTTGCTTAGCGAAAGAAATTTTGGTTAAATTTTTGAATAATGTGCATAAATGCTAAAAGTTTACTTGACCTTTAGCGTGCAATATTGCTAAAATGTACAATGTTAAAGGTATTAATTGTTTAATACTAATTGTTTTATGTTAATTATTTTATACAAATAGTTAAGTTAGTTATAAGTTTTAGCGGGTAACGATTAACATTAGCTATGATTGATGTTACGCATTAATACTACAAATCACGCTGTAGTATTAAGAGGTTGGCTAAAACGGGATTAGAAGGGGAGGACTTTTTTATGGCTGAAACAAAACAAGCTGAAAAAGGGTCAATAAAGAAACCAGCTGAAGTGCATAAGCATAAAAAGAAAAAAAGCTGGAGAGGTAGAGATACCCAATTGACAATACTGGCTATTCCAGTAGTTGTCTGGTTTATTCTATTTAGCTACTTGCCAATGATAGGTATTATCTTGGCTTTCAAAAATTACCGTCCGGTAGCAGGACAAAACTTCTTTATTAGTTTATTCCAATCTAGTTGGGCAGGACTAAAGAACTTTGAATTGCTATTCCGTACACCTGACGCAAAGATAATGATCTATAACACATTCTTCTACAACATTATCGGTATTGCTCTAGGTGCTGTTTTACCAGTTGTGATGGCTATTATTTTGTCCAACTTAAGAAGCAAAAAATTCATGAAGACAAGTCAAACAATGATTTTCTTGCCACACTTCTTATCTTGGGTTGTTGTTAATAACCTACTATATTCATTCTTATCACCAGATAGAGGTTATATTAATAACTTAATTACTAGCGCTGGTGGTGATCCGATTAACTGGTATAGTCAATCTCAATATTGGAGATTTATCCTAATATTCATGAACCAATGGAAAGGTCTTGGTTATAGTACAGTTATTTATTTATCCGCTATTACAAGTATAGATGGAGAAATGTATGAAGCTGCTATGATTGATGGTGCATCAAAATGGCAACAAACCAAATACATTACTATTCCTCACTTGAGAGTTACAGTAGCGATCTTATTAATCCTTGCTGTTGGTGGTATCGCTAGAACAGGTCTAGATATGTACTATCAATTACCACGTCAATCATTGCCACTATATAACCAATATATGACAGTTGATGTTTACGTATTCAACGCAGCTACAGGTAATGGTAATATCGCTCAAGGTTCAGCAGTTGGATTCTTGCAATCATTGATAGGATTAGTATTAATCGTATCGACGAACCTCTTGGTGCGTAAAGTAGACCCAGAGTCTTCACTATTCTAGAGAGGGGAGTTTAGTATGGCTATTAAAAAGAAAAAAGGAACAAGAACCGGTATTGAGATGTATAACCAGATCTCAATGCCAACAAATATACTTTTATCACTAATAGTGTTTGCATGGGCAATGTTATGTTTATTGCCAGTATTATTAGTTGTATCGATTTCTTTCGCTTCGGAAGCTAGTGTTAAGGCAAATGGATATCAATTCTTCCCATCAGAATTAACACTAGATGCATATAACGTAATTTTTGGTGCGGATAGTAGAATCCCTAGATCTCTATTAGTATCAGTAATAATCACACTTGTCGGAACTAGCATAGGTGTTCTTATCCAAGCGGCATATGGTTATGTATTATCACAAAGATCATATTACTTAACAAAAGCAGCTCACATATTTATTTTGATCCCAATGCTATTTGGTGGTGGTTTGATCCCATCATATATGATTAATACAGGTGTCTTAGGATTCAAAGATTCTATATTTGCTTTGATTTTGCCAGGAATGGTTGGTACAGCTAATATCATCATTATGCGTACTTACTTTAAAGGACAATTATCACAATCAATATTAGAGCAAGCCGAAATTGACGGATCTAATGAACTTAGAACATTCTTTACTATAGTATTGCCACTGTCATTACCAGTTCTTGCAACAATCGCTATTTTCATGGCCTTTGGATACTGGAACGGTTGGATGGAAGCTAAACTATATATTAAGAAACCAGAGCTTAAACCTTTACAAGCGCTCTTAATGGATATTCAAGGAAGTATTAACTTTATGCTTTCTGAAGAGGGACAGAAGCAAGCAACGTTGCTTAATATAGAGATACCTCGTGATGGTATTAGAATGGCGTTAGTTGTTGTTATCGTTGTTCCTATTGCATTAGTTTATCCATTCTTCCAACGTTATTTTGTTAGCGGTTTGACAATAGGAGCTGTTAAAGGATAGAGCATAAGCAATGTGCATATAATTGCACGATAATAAATTAGTTTTCAATAGCCTAAAAGGCAGAGAAAAAATAAGAAAGTTAGTAATGCGCAAGCATTATAATTCTGAAACGGGGTTTGGAAGCAACTCGTAGAGGGATAGAATTTCAAATGGAGGTTGTTATGAAGAAATTCAAAAAAGCATTAAGTGCAGCATTAGCACTAGTGTTGGTAACTTCTTTAGTAGCATGTAATACCAATAGTGGTGATACAAAGAAAACTACAGAAAAACCAGCAACAGAATCAAGTGAAGGTGGATCTTCAGAAGGAGAAACAAAAGAAAATGATCCTGCAAATGATCCAGTAGAAATTGATTTGGAAAAGAGCGTTTTCTCAGCTAACTTGCCAGATTACATGGGTAATGGTACAAAATTAATTTACCACACAATCGGTGGTACACCAGAAGACCTAAAATTAGTTAATGACGAGATTAACAAATACACAAAAGAGCACATGAACGTTGAAGTCGAATTAGTATTCCACGGTTGGGACGAGTATGGTTCAAACTTGAATACAATTATCAACGGTGGTGAAGCTTACGATATCGCATTCGGTTCATCAATCACAGGTGTACAACAATTTGCTAACCAAGACTTGTTCTTAGACATTAAGACAGTTATTGACAAAGCACCTAACCTAAAAGCTTTAATTTCAGAAGACCTATGGAAAGGTGTTACTAGATCAGACGGCGAAATCTTTGGTGTTCCTGCATACAAAGACTCAGCTGCAGCACAATACTGGGTATTCGATAAGAAGCTAGTAGACGCTTATGATTTAGACATTAGCGACGTTGTTTCAATGGATGATCTAGGTTCTAAGATTTTAGACAAGATCGCAGCAAGCGATGTTGAAATGCCAGCACACTTGAACAAATATCCACTATACTTCGATAAAAATGGTATCAACTCAATGCTATTTGAATATGAATCAATGGCAGCAGGTGTAGGTGTTAAATTCGGTACAACAAAAGCTGAAAACATTTACGCAGCAGAAGATATCGTTCACAAATTCCAATTGTTAGCAGATTGGTACAACAAAGGTTACATTAACCCAGACGCAAATACACGTGATGAAAAAGATCCAGATTCAGATGCAATCTTCTCAGCACAAGGTTGGGACGAAGCAGCAAGTATCTGGGGCCAAAAGAGACCTGCAGGTGTAGAAGTTAATAGACGTCTAGAACCAATGTTTACATCAGGAACAATCCAAGGTTCATACTTGGTAGTTTCAAGAGCAGCACAAAATGCTGAAGATGCAATTAAATTCATCGAAAGAATTAACGTTGACCAATACCTACGTAATCTATACGCATATGGTATCGAAGGAACACACTGGAACAAGACAGACAAAGAGAATGTTATTGTTAAGACAGAGCAAGGTGCAAGCAAATATAGTGTACCTGCATACTCACAAGCACAATTCATGAATATGTACATTGCTGCTGATGTAGTTAACGAAGAAAATGCAGCTCAATACCCAGACTTGAAGATTGGTGATCCAATTCTAGAAAAAGCAAATGCTGATCAATAATCGTGTAGATATTCACAAGATGAACCAAGATGCTGAAGCTTCAGAACTATTAGGTTTCGTATTCAATCCTAAGAATGTTGAAGCAGAAATCGCAGCATTGGATAACATCATTAAGAAATATCAAGCAACATTGTTGACAGGTGCAGCAGGTGTTGATGGATTACAAGGTGTTCTAGACCAAATGCACGCTGAACAAGAATCAGCTGGTATCCAAAAAGTTATTGATGAAGCTCAAAGCCAAATCGATGCTTTCCTAGGAAAATAATTATTAGTTAAAACTAGTAGATAAATTGTTAATGCTTCCGCTTGAGAGCAACAGCTCCAAGTAAAATTTAATAAATCCTTATTGGATTAATTTCGAATTAAGGTATTATGTAGATGACGGAAAAATGTTTATACATGTATCCGTCATCTTTTTTGAATTAGTGACATTGGTAGTGAAAAACAATTTATTTAAAGTTATACTAATCTCGTAAACAAAATTAAGTAAAAGACTTTTTATAGAAGGAGTTTGATATGACAAAAATTATAGGTCCAGCAATTCCAAATATGCCTTGGGAAGATAGAAAGAAAGATGGTCCACTACCATTCTGGAAGTTTTCAGGAAACCCTGTTATAGGCAGAGACGGTAACGCTGTTTCAAATAGTGTTTTTAATAGTGCGGTAGTTCCATTTGAAGATGGATTTGCAGGTGTATTCCGTTGCGATAGCCGTTCAGTAAGTATGGATATTTTCGCAGGTTTCAGTAAAGATGGTTTGAACTGGGAAATTGATGATACTCCAATCAATTTGGTACCAGATGAGAGCATTGAAGATGCAGAAAATGTAATGAATCGTGAATACAGATATGACCCACGTGTTATTAAGATTGAAGATAAGTACTATGTAAACTGGTGTAATGGTTACCATGGTCCTACAATTGGTGTGGCATGGACAAAAGACTTCAAGACTTTCCACCAAATGGAGAATGCTTACTTACCGTACAACAGAAATGGTGTACTATTCCCACGTAAGATTAACGGTAGATATATGATGTTAAGTCGTCCATCAGATACTGGACATACACCTTTTGGTGATATCTTTGTAAGCCAAAGTGAAGATCTAACATACTGGGGCCGTCATAGATATGTTATGGGTGCAGTAAAAGGTGATACATCTGCATGGCAAAGTCTAAAGATTGGTCCAGGACCAGTACCTATTGAAACAGATGAAGGATGGCTAGTAATCTATCATGGTGTTATTAACACAGCTAATGGTTACGTATATCGTGTCGGTTCAGCTATCTTGGATATTGATGAGCCATGGAAAGTTCTATATCGTTCAAAAGATTACGTATTAGCACCACATGAACTATATGAAATGGCAGGTGACGTTCCTAATGTTACTTTCCCATGTGCAGTATTAGCAGATAGTGAAACAGGACGTATTGCAATGTACTATGGTGCAGCAGATACAGTTACAGCTTTAGCATTTACTACTGTAGATGAATTAGTTCAATATACAAAAAACAGTCACTTTGAAGAATAGTGACGGTAGTTTTTAAGAGAAAACAAAAAACAAAGAAAATCAGACACAAAAAGAAAGGGATGAAAGATGAATTATCTTCCAGAACGTGTACAAACTATTTGTGATCAGTTAAAAAGATTAACAGTCAAACAAGCATTGCCAACACCTAAGAAATGGCAATTCAAAAAAGGACAGTTTTTCTATCCAGAAGAAGCTGATCAGGATCCTACTCCATATGCAGAGTTTGATAACTCCACCATGCACTGGTATGGCCCAGATAATCACTACTGGTTCAAGAATGAAGTAGTAGTACCAGAAGAGTTTGATGGTAAACCATTATGGATTAAAGTATCAAGCCAGTTTGAGGGTGGTGAGGATATGCGTAATCCGCAATTCTTACTATTCGTAAATGGCGAAGTTACTCAAGGTATGGACGTTAACCACTTGGATGTTCTATTATCCGAGAATGCAAAAGCTGGTGATGTTTACAAACTAGATGTACAAGCTTATTCAGGTACTTTGTACCACGAATTTAACTTCTCAACTGCACTTCTAGAAATTGATCCAGAAATCAAGGATCTATACTATGACTTGCAAATTCCTCTACAAGCATTCAAGCGTTTAGAGGATGAGAGCCTAAGTAAGATAAAACTTACAAAAGTTTTGAACGATGCAGTTAACTTATTAGATTTACGTGTTCCTTATAGTGAAGAATTCTATGATTCAGTAAGAGAAACAAGAGAGTTCTTAGCTAAGGATCTATACACAGATCTAGCAGGTGAAGACGAAGTTATCGCAAGCTGTATTGGACACACTCACATTGACGTTGCTTGGTGGTGGACCGTTTCACAAACTAAGGAAAAAGTAGTACGTAGTTTCGCTACAGTACTTAAGTTGATGGAAGAGTATCCAGACTATAAATTCTTACACAGTACACCTCAAGTTTACTCATACGTTAAAGAACGTTATCCAGAAATGTTCGAACGTATTAAAGAGAGAGTAAAAGAAGGACGTTGGGAGCCTGAAGGTGCTAACTGGGTTGAGATGGATACAAATATCTCATCCGGTGAGAGTTTAACTCGTCAAATGCTATATGGTAAAAAATTCAACCGTGAGAACTTTGATCGTGAGAACAGAGTTTACTGGCTACCAGATACATTCGGTTATAACGCACAATTACCACAGCTATTAAAGAAGAGTGATGTTGACTACTTCATGACAACTAAGATTTCATGGAGCCAAGTTAACAAGATTCCTTTCGATACTTTCCACTGGAAAGGTATTGACGGTACTGAAGTTCTAACACACATGATTACAACTCCAGCTATTGGCCAAGACGTTAAAGCTGACTTCAACACCACATATAATGGTATGTTGCATCCAGATGCAATTTGTGGAGCTTGGGAAAGATATCAACAAAAAGATTTAAATAACGATATCTTAGTCTGTTTCGGTCATGGTGATGGTGGTGGTGGTGCTACCCGTTGGATGCTAGAGACAGAGAAACGTCTAAGCAAGGGTATCACAGGTATTCCTAAGACTCGTCAAGTATATGCACAACAATATTTCGATGAGTTAGAAGAGAGAGTTGGTAACAATCCTAAACTACCAGTATGGCAAGGGGATCTATACCTAGAGTATCACCGTGGTACCTACACAAGTATGGCTAGAAATAAACGTTCTAACCGTAAGACAGAATTAGGACTAATGGCTTTAGAGTTAATTTCTTCATTAGCATTAGATGGTGTTGATTATCCAAAAGAAGATATTGATCAAATCTGGACAATGGTACTACGTAACCAATTCCACGATATCTTGCCAGGTACAGCTATTAACGAAGTATATGAAGTTACAAGACTAGAATATAGAGAAGCAAAAGAAACAATTTGCAAGCTCATTGATGCACGTCTAGATTACTTGTTCGGTGAAGGTGATAAGGTAACTCTATTCAACCCACACGGTTATACAAGAAATGACGTTGTAAACCTAGGCAAAATTGATGCAAAAGCAATCCAAGCCTCAGATGGTTCTGTATACGCAGTACAACAAACAAATGATGGTGCAATTGCTTATGTAGAGAATTTACCAAGCAAGGGTTACGAGAGCTTCACAAAACTAGCTCAAGAAGTAGAGTCCAAGAATCGTTTAGTATTATCAGCTGATAAACACAGCATTGAAACTCCTTTCTATGACGTTAAGTTTGATGAAGATTTCAATATTACATCTATATATGACAAGAACAATAAACGTGAAGTAGTTCAAGACGGTAAGAGAGCAAACTTATTACGTGTCTATGAAGATAAACCAATGTACTACGATAACTGGGATATCGATTACTACTACACAGAGAAGTTCTGGGATCTAACAGATGTAGAGAGTGCAGAATGGGTAGAAGTAGGTGATATTAGAGCAACATTGCGTGTAGTACGTAAGTTTAGCAATTCAACTTTGAACCAAGATATTCACTTCTATGCTGATAGTCGTAGAATTGACTTCGTAAACGTAGTTGAGTGGAATGAATTCCAACACTTACTCAAAGTTCACTTCCCAGTAAATGTAAATACTGATGAAGCTACATTTGATATTCAATTCGGTAATATTAAACGTAAGATCCACAAGAACACAAGCTGGGATCAAGCAAGATTCGAAACTTGTGCACATAAATGGGTAGACTTATCAGAAGGTAACTACGGTGTATCCTTGATGAATGACTGTAAATATGGTCACTCCTTCATGGAATCCACAATAGTACTAAGCTTGATTAAGTCAGGTATTCAACCAAACCCAGTTTCAGACCGTGAGACACATTACTTCACTTACTCACTATTGCCACACGAAGGTGATTTTAGAGTAGGTAGAACAGTTGAAGAATCATACAACTTGAACCAAGAAGTTATTGTTAAAGATAATACAGCTGATAAAGGTAAATTCTCTCTAGTTTCAGTAGACTCACCTAATGTAGTTATTGAGACTGTTAAAGTTGCTGAAGATGGCGAAGGTAAAGTTGTAAGATTGTACGAGTCAGAAAACTCATACACACACGTAACATTAAAATGGAATGGCGAATTCTCTTCAGTTGAAGCATGTAACTTACAAGAACGTACTCTAAGTGCAGATGAGGCTTCACAACCTGTTGTAGATGAAGATGGTATCCACTTCACAATCAAGCCTTACGAAATTTACAGCTTGAGAATTAAATAATAAAAACTAATCTATTTGAATAGTTAAAACTCAACGGAGTAGTAAATTTTACTACTCCGTTGTTATTTTTGTTCTAGAAAAGAGCTGGATAATATGGTAAACTAACTTTAACCTAGAGTATAAAGAAAGTGAGGTTTTTTAATATGAGTGAAGATAAAGATATGAAAATGCGAAATAGAATTAGAGAATACAGATTGCCATACAATCTATCCCAACATAGATTAGGGAAAAAAGTTGGAGTTTCTAGAATTAGCATTAACAAGATTGAAAATGGTAAAACAATTCCTAGTTTGAAATTAGCTCACAAAATTGCAGAAGCAGTTAATGCCTCTATATATGAAATTTTTGACTTAGACGGTTCAGGAGATTACGAATATAAAAAACATAAAGAAGATTAGTTTGTATTACAATTATATAAAATAGAAAAAATTGATGAATTTGAGAGGGGTATGTAATGGGGTTTGCTCAAGTTATCAAGAAGGTCTTCACTGTTGACTGGAAAAGTTTGTTGCCACTTATTAGGCAGGCTAAAAGGTCAACAGGAAGGTCTTATTATGATTTGTGCTCAGATATTAAAAGATGTAACAATGCAGGTTTCAACTGGGGTGAGTATTTTGTTTTTGGTTTTCAACACAATACTGATAGTGAATATAGGAAGTCATTTGTCTGTAATTTACCGCACTATAGAGAGATAGCAGATTATTTTGATACAGAGTCCAAAGATTTTAGCATTATAGAAGATAAAGGTATGTTTAATAAGAAGTTTGATGCGTTTAGGACTGTAAAAAGTTTGGATTTGCGCTCTGCAAGCTTTGATGAATTTAGTGAATTTGTTGATACTCATGAGATTATGTGGGCCAAAAATCCACTCGGCTATGGTGGAAGTTCAGTTTTTAGATTAAAGAGGGAAGAGCTTCAAAGTAAGTCACTTAAGAAAAGCTATGAAGATCTAATAAGTAAAGAGCTCTTCGTTTTAGAAGGAAATATTGTGCAACATCCAGAGATGTCTAAATTATCATTGAACTCAGTTAATACTATTAGAGTTATGACAATTCGCGATAAGCAAGGCAACATTACAACACCATTTGCGGCTTCAAGGATAGCAACAGATGACTGTGACAAGGATAACTGTTCTTTGAAAGGTGCTAACTGTATACTGGACGAGAGAGGAGTTGTAAACTATCCTTATTTTAGAATCTATCCTGATATTAAAGAATTCAGTGAAAATCAATTTACTGGGTTTAAGTTGATAGGTTTCCAGGTACCATATTTTGAAGAAGCTTTGGAAATCTGCAAAAAAGCCTTGGAATTAACAGATTTTAATTTTATTGGCTGGGATGTTGCGATAACCGAAAATGGTCCGTGCCTAATAGAAGCTAACCGTGCTGCTAGTTTTGACCTTTTCCAATCTTATACTCAATTACAAAATGGTCAAGGTAAAAAGAAAGAACTTGAAAAGTATCTAGGATTTGAGTTAAGTGAGCGAGATATTTAGTTAGTTAACATAGTTATATATTTAAGCAAGAAAAAAGCGGTGGAGCAAATTTGATATGTACACATCAATTTGTTCCGCCGCTTTGCTGTTCACTCTAGTGAAAATTTATTATTTTATGCCAGCAATTTTTTCGATTTCTGATCTAAGCTCTTTTTCTAGAGATTCAGCTTCTTCACGATCTGCTTTAAGTGAGATGTAGATTTTTAGCTTAGGCTCAGTGCCGGAAGGTCTGACTACGAAGCTACCGTTTTCGCCAAGTATGAATTTCAATACATCAGATTTTGGCAAATCATCGACACCTTTGTTGTAGTCGAAGATTTCTGTAACTTTCATACCTGCAATTTCAGTAATTTCTTGATCACGCAAGCCTTGCATAATTGCATTCATTCTTTCGAAACCTGCTTGACCCTCGAATTGATATGACTCTAAAGTATCCAGGTAGAAACCATATTTATCGTAGATTTCTTCGAGTTTATCAAATAGGTTTACGCCATTTGTCATGTAGTATGAGAACATTTCAGCAACTAAGATAGCAGCGTTAACAGCATCTTTATCACGTACATAAGGACCACTTAAGTAACCATAGCTTTCTTCGAAACCTAAGATATAGTCATCAACTCTACCTACAGCTTCTAACTTAGCAATTTGCTCACCGATATATTTAAATCCTGTCAAGACGTTAACTGTCTCAACATTGTTAGAATCAGCAACTTTTTCTGCGAGTGAAGTAGTTACTATAGTCTTAACAAAAACTGGATGCTCTGGCATAGTATTTGTAGTTTGTTTACGGTGAATAATGTAATCTAGCAGTAAAACACCAACTAAGTTACCAGAAACTAACTCGAACTCTCCTGAAGGGTTTTTAATTGCAATACCTAGACGGTCTGCGTCAGGGTCAGTTGCCATAAACATATCAGCGTCTTCACGTTTAGCATACTCAATACCAAGAGCCATAGCTTCAGGATATTCAGGGTTTGGATATGGAGCTGTTGGGAAGTTACCATCTGGCAATTCTTGCTCTTTAACAACGCTTAAGTTTGTGTATCCCATTTCCTCTAGAGCACGTAAAACAGGTTTCAAACCAGCACCGTGAATTGGTGAGTAGATGATTTTAACATCTTTGTTTATCTTTGTATTCTCGTCAATTTCAGACTCGTTTTTTACAGCTTCAATATAAGCTGTGTAAACTTCAGGCTCGATGTATTTAATCTTACCAGCAGCCAAAGCTGAGTCGAAGTCGTACTCTACAATATCGTTGAAAGTATCTAGCTTGTTGATTTCTTCAGAAATTGCAGCAGCTACATCTGTCTTGATTTGGCAACCATCTGCTCCATAAACTTTGTAACCGTTATATTGTGCAGGGTTGTGTGATGCAGTGACCATTACACCAGCATCAGTTTGCAATTCTCTAATTGCAAAAGATACTGCAGGTGTTGGCATTAGTTCAGGATAAAGATGAACTTGAATACCATTAGCAGCATAAACAGCAGCTGCTACTTGTGAGAATAGGTCAGATTTAATACGTGAGTCATAACCAATAGCAATTGATTTTTGCTCTGATTTTGCTGTCTTGTTGACGTAATTTGCTAAACCTTGTGAAGCTTTTGCAACAGTATAAATGTTCATTCTGTTAGTACCAGCTCCTATAGTTCCACGTAAACCACCTGTACCAAATGCTAGATCACGGTAGAAGGCGTCATTGATTTTTTCTTCGTTTCCTGAAATGGATTTCAACTCAGCAAGAAGACTTTCATCTTCAACTTTGTCTAACCATACTTGATATAATTCTTTAACGTTTCTTTCCATTAAAATACCTCTTTTCCTTTTTTCTTCTCTCCTAAGTTTTTCTAAAAACTTTCTAAAAACTTTTTAGTTTGCTTAGATATACTTTTCCTAGCTAAAATTTGCAGTTTTCTTAGTATTTAATAAATAAATTTTGCTTTTATACATCACTTTCAGAAGGTTGAACTCTACTTATAATAGCCCTACAATTACCAGATAACAATACTGAATCAGAACCGGCAGGAACAAATATTGTTTCACCTAATTTAAGTTCAACTTCTTCATTTCCTCGGCTAGCTTTTGCTTCACCTTCGATGATTGTTAAGCCTAAGAAACTTTCATCGCCAACTTCTAGGTTTCTTTCTCCATCAACTGTGATTAGGTCAGTTTGGAAATGTTTGCCGTAGAATAATTTCTCTTCACCAGATTTTCTATCTTTAGCTAATGAGACATTTTTCATATCTACTGGGTCTAGATCCATAACTGCGAAAGATTGCTCTACGTGTAATTCTCTAGGCTTACCGTCGCTTCCTGGTCTATTGTAGTCAAATAATCTGTATGTAATGTTTGAGCTTTGTTGAATCTCGTACACAAGAACACCAGCACCAATTGCATGAATAGTGCCTGAAGGTACGTAGAAACAGTCTCCTGGTTGAACTTCAAATGGTCTTAATAACTCTGCAAAAGTACCATCTTTAAGTTTCTCTCTAGCTTCCGCTTCATTAAGAGTTTCTTTTGGGCCAAGATAGATGAAACTACCTTCTTCAGCGCCGATAATGTACCACATTTCTGTTTTACCATTATCTCCCTCATTTTTGTGGGCGTATTCATCATCTGGGTGTACTTGTATAGATAGAGCTGATTTAGCATCAATAAATTTAGTTAAGATTGGGAAGTATCCAATTTCATTAGGGTATGTTCCCATTACTTCAGGGTTTTCTTTAACAACTGCTGCCAAAGTTTTACCTGCAAGTTCGCCATTTTCTATAATTGCTTCGCCATCTGCGTGTGCAGAGATTTCCCAAGTTTCACCTATTTGAGTACCAGGCTCAGCCTTATCAAATTCATTTGCAAGTCTAGTACCACCCCATACTTTTGGAGATATTGCTGGTTTCAATTTAAAAATTTTGTTCACCTTTTAGCCTCCCTCTGAGTCATAAATATTTGCTTTTATTCTACCAAATTATCGAGCTATATTGAAGATGCTATTCTTGATTAGTGTGTAAGTAAGCGTAAGTTTTAAGAGAAATTTACAAGCTGCAAAAATGATATAATAGTGTTTACAAATTTAATGGATATATTATTTGGCAATAGTGGGTGAATTCTAGTAAAATATAGCCATTAAATAAATAATTCAGTTAAGAGAGATAATAAGTGAGACGTAAAAACAAAATAGTAATAATGTTAATAGTCCTAGCGGTCTTCTTCCTTAGCTATTTGTTGTATAAAAACAGCTTGGCAAATAAGATGAAAGAGGAGCTTAATACTAGGTACCCAATCGATACTTTTGAGGTAAAAAATGTAAAGCTCACTCTGATACCTTTAGGCGCAAATGCTGAGGCAAAAGCTAAGAATATGGGCACTGAATTTGACGTAAGCTATGTTTACAAATTAGGTTTAGCAGGTAATGAAATTAGAGATAACCTATATAAAGTTAAAACAGAGAATTTTTATAAAGAGAAACTTAAAGCTTTCATGGACAAATATAGTGACTGGATAGAGGGTTATAATATTGAGAGTGTAACAGATTCAGAGAAGGCTCTAGATCTTAATCTATCTATATTCCCTGCTAGAGTAGATGTGGTTTTATCTACTAAGATTAAAAATACTAACGAATATCTTGATGCAGTTAAATTCTTGCTACAGAAATTTAATGAACAAAAACAAGCTGATGCAGATTTAAAGGATTTGAAAGCCGTAAGGTTCTATTCTTTCCCAGGAAGTATAACAGAGCTCAATGTTAAGAATATAGGCTTAGATGCTAATAACTTGACCCAAGCAACTTACCCTGAGACAGAAGCAAGCACTGAAATAACAAGCGCTGGTAATGAAACTACAACTACAACAACAGAACAAACTACAAATACTAGTACCAGCACGGAAAAAGCAAAAAATCCATTGTATGTATTGGAATTCAATTCTTTCCTAGATAGTATAGATCTAGAGAACGTTAAGAATGGAGTAAGGTTAAGAGGTATAAGCAAAAAAGAGCTTAACCAATTATCTGAAAGATATGATTTGGACAAAGAAGCTTTGGAAAGATTGAAAGTTGCGGAGGATAGACAAACAAGAGACGTAGCTTTTTCCAAGTTGCAAGAAAGTGCAAAAGCAGAAGGTCAAACTTTGACCAGTCCAAGTGAAGAAGAATTTAAACCAAGTGAAAAGAAGTAGAAAATTTAAGATAGTAATATTTGATATCTTTAAATAAATTCTCCAACATTGCAGATAATTATTGTTACAAGTAAAACGAGGATATATTATGACAGAAAATAATAACAACAATAATAGAAATTCAGATAATAAAAACTCTAATATTGCAAAAAGCAGACCTAGAAGAGGGATGAATCAAGAACATAGAGCAAATTCTAATTCAGGACAGAAAGCTAGTGCGAGAGTTGTAGGTGGAAATAATAACAATAGTAGAGCTAATAAAGATCGTACAGATAATAATGCTAATAATAAGAGCTCAAACAATAACAAGTCTAATAATCGCACTGCTAATATGTCAGACAACAGAAAAAACAATAGAAACAATAGAAATAATAGAAATAATAAACAGGACAGCAATGCTTCTATTAAGCAATTAAGACAAAACGAAAACTCTAGAAATTCTGGAAATAAAGTTAATAGGCAGTCTCAAGACCAAAGAACTAATCAAGAATCAAATAGAAATTCTAAGCCAAAACGTATGCAAGATAAGCATAAAGGTAATCGCAGAAGAAATTTTGGTCCACAAGTTGACAAGGAAACTATGTCTGAAGTTGAGACCATAGAGGATATTCGTCGTGAGATTGCAGATATTGAAAAAGAGATAGCTTTGGAGATATCAAGTATAGAAAGTATTGGACTATAGCGTTGTCATTGTTATAGCAACAGGATAAGTGAAGTTTAAAACTATGAAAAAAGGACTATTTATAACAATTGAAGGTGGTGACGGAGTTGGTAAAGGAACTCAGGTCAAATTTATTCAAGAGTATTTATTGTCCAAAAATATAGATTATATTTCACTAAGAGAGCCTGGTGGCAGTAGAATTGGTGAGGCAATTAGAGAAATTTTACTGGACAAAGATAATCTAAATATGACAGCGGAGGCTGAACTACTGCTATTTAATGCTGGTAGAGCTCAGTTGGTTGAAGAATTAGTTAAACCAACAATAGCTAAAGGTACTTGGGTTATATCGGATAGATTTTATGATTCAAGTATTGCCTATCAAGTTGGAGGTAGAGGCCTTAACGAAAGACAGGCTCGTGAAATAATTGAATTTGCTTGCCAAGGACTGGAACCTGATGTGACTATCTATTTAGATCTCCCTGTAGATGAAGCTATTAAGCGCAGAGAGAAAAGAGAGATTGAAACTAATACCTCAGAAGACAGAATGGAATTGGAAAGTACGAATTTTGCTCGCAGAGTGAGAGATAAATATCTTGAAATAGCGGCAAGTGAGCCTAGAGTAAAAACTGTAGATGCTGGTGGTAGTATTCAAGAGGTTAGCTCAAAAATAAAAGAAATTCTAGATGAATTAATAAAAGATTTCAGAGGAGGTAAATTATGAAATTAATTTTCACTATAGTTCATGATGATGATAGTAGTAGAGTTATGGGTGCTCTAAACAAGGAAGGTTATAGAATTACAAAACTAAGCTCTACAGGTGGTTTCTTACGATCTGGTAATACTACTTTGATGTGTGGTGTTGAGGATGATCAAGTTAAAGAAGCTTTGGATATTATTAGAGATCACTCAAGTTCCAGAAAAGTTGCAGTTGATGCAAGTAGTCTAGGTGCTACAACAATGGGCTACGGAGCATATCCAGTAGAAGTTAATGTTGGTGGTGCAACAGTTTTCATAGTAAATGTTGAATATTTTGAAAAAATGTAAAAATTACAACAACTTAATAGGCCGCAATGAGATTAAGAGTGAGTTGATTAAACTTGCTCAAACTATGGACGATAGATTTATCGTTTTTGTCGGCTCTCAAGGTACAGACAAAGAAGCTTGGGCTGATGCCCTGGCTTCTAATCTATTATGTGAGAATCCTAGAGAAGATGGTGCTTGCTTAGAGTGCAGAGCCTGCAGGTATTTGGAGAATGGAACTCATCCTGATTATTTGGAAATAAACCCTGAAAAAGATTCTAAAAATATTGCTATTCAGACGATCAGAGATAGAGTTCATGCTGAGATTAATATTTTGCCACAGTTAAATAATGTAAAACTCTGGAGAATCGATGCTAATGCTTTGCAAGAGGGTGCTCAGAATGCTCTGTTGAAAGTTTTGGAAGAACCACCAAGTTATGCATACTTTATTTTGACTATAGATGATAGGACGAAATTACTTCCAACTCTAAGATCTCGAGCAAGAGAAATTAAAATACCAGCAATGAGTCGTGTGGACTTGAACACCTTACTAGATCAGCATGACGTTAGTGATCCTAATCAGAGAAGTTTAGCGATTAACTTTTCCTCAGGTTTACCGGAATTAGCCTTACAGTTAGCGGAAGATGAGGGTTTACAGGAAGAACGTAAGAATGTGTTTAAGTGGTTTGTAGAATTCTTGCGTGCTAGAGAAGTTGATGTTTTGACTACTTCTTATGATTTTTGGGACAAAAGCAAATCCAGCATGGATACGAACATATTGTTTTTGCAGAGTTTCCTGAGAGATATGGTTTTGTTACATGCTAAGCCAGAAATTGAAAAAGATAATTTGCTAAACCAGGATATGCTTAACTATTTACAGAGATTAAATCAGGAATATAAATTTTCAGTAGAAAATCTTTCAAATGCTTTGCGCACTCTTAATGAAGTTTCTAAGAGAAGCAAGGCAAATGTAAATTTTGAGATTAGTATCTGTGGTATGTTGCTTAAAATGAGGAATGCTTTAAACTTAAACAAATAAAATAAAACTTAGATTTTAAAGATAGAGTAAAGAATTTCTTAGAAAAGGAAAAACGATTAAGTATATGGACCAAAAAAGTAATAATGCCAAGGTAAAAGAACATAACAGAAAGGCACAGAATATCTCTGCCTATTCTGCCTATATGCTTTTTGCAATAATTGCTGTAGTACTTGCCAAGGTAATAGGTTTTGTACGTGAAATTATGATTACCCACCGTTTCGGCTATGGTAATGTCACTGATGGCTATTACTTAGGTTTTGCAGTTCCTGACCTTGTTTACAACATTCTAGTTGGTGGTGCTATTGGTGCAGCCGTTGTACCAATGTTATCAGGAGCTATTGAGAGAGATGAGGAAGATAAGGTATGGCCTAGTATTTCTACCTTCTTTACCTTTATAATGATTTTATTTGCAGGATTCATGCTTGTAGGAGAGTTGTTTTCTGAAGAGATAATTAGTTTCTTGAATCCTGGTCAGAATATGGAAGTTTTAGGTATAGCAACTTCTGTGTCTAGAGTTGTTTACTTGCAAACTTTTTTCTTTATATTATTAGCAATAATAACTTCAACTTTGTCAGCTAATAAAGTGTATGGATTACCTGCCTTAGGTGATAGTGTTTATAATATTTTCTATTTATTAGCGATAATATTCTTTGCTTCACCTACTAAAGAAGGGGCAGTAAACGTAGCTTGGGGTGTGGTTTTTGCAGCAGTAATGTACTTCTTATATATATTTTATTTCGCGAAACCATATATGGTGAAATATAGACCTAACTTGAACGTCAAGGATAGGAAGTTCTGGTACTTACTCTGGCTAGCAGTCCCAGCATTATTATCTGGTACAGTTGCGCAGTTAAACACTATTGTGCAACAAAGTTTTGCCGGCTTGGCTCAACAGAATATACCAAATGCAAGTACGGGTGTTGTCACAAGCTTGAGAAATGCTAACACATTATTTAATTTACCTTACCAAGTAATAGTCTCAAGTATAGGTAGTTTCCTGCTATCTAACATTAGTGGTTTCATGGCGAGAGGTGCAGATAAAGAAGCTAGTAATTTCCTGACCAAAACAGTTAAGTTAGTTTTAGTGATTATGGTTCCTGTAGCATTGTTCTTTGCAGTCTTTTCAGAAGAGACTGTACAGGCAGTGTATCAATGGAATCCTGCCACTTACACTAATGAAAATGTAAAAGTTACAGCAGCTATTTTGAGAATTTACTCAATAAACTTTATTGTTGGACCTTTTTTATATTTTATTAATCAAGTATTTTTTGCCTTGCAAAAGAACTATATTATCCTAATTACAACAACCATAAATTTACTGACCAACTATCTATTTTGCTTTGTTTTTATCAATGGATTTAGCTTAGGTATTGATGGATTGGCCTGGGCAACAGTTCTTAGCCAAATCTTGGTTACTATAATTTCATATATTATCTTAAGCATGATGAAAAACAAGATTGAAGTTGAGAGCATGAATAGTTTCGCCTGGAAATCTATAGTTGCCTCACTATTCACATTCAGTATATTGGTGTTGATGCATACAGTTAGCCCAATTTACTCAAGCAAGATTAAACAATTAGTTCTGTATGTAATTAATGGGTTAATTGCCATGGGAGCATATTTCACCGCATCACATTTATTGGAAGTTCATGAAGTTACATGGATCTTCAGGATGATTAAATCTCTATTTAAAAAGGTGAAAAATAAACTAAGATTAGGTAAATAATATGACTCCAGATAGACGTGAGCAAGTTCCTGAATATATGAAGAAAATCAAAGATTATCCAGGCTTGCGTTTGGAAAATTTGGAGCGAGCAGGTCTATTATATTTTCAACTAGAAGATAGTTTTCGTTATGGGAATGAACAAATTTTCCTAGTCAATTTTGCAAAAAGTTTAATTAATAAAGCTGAGATGAAAAGTTTAGAGAATGGTAAATCTCAACTTAATATACTAGATCCTGGAGCTGGGGCAGGAATATTGACAGTCTTGAGTTCAGCTCATTTCCCTAATTCTCAAGGAGTGGCAATAGAGTTAATGGAACGACCATATGAACTTCTCAAAGCCAACTTGAAAATGAACAATCTAGATAAACGTTTCCAGGCAGTAAGAGCGGATATTCAAGCTTTGGCTAATTCTGACTCTACTGAGCTTGTTGAATTAAATTACCAAGAACAATTTGACTTGGCTATTTGTAACCCACCATATTTTAAGCAAAATTCAGGACCATCTAGAGATCTGAGCATTACTTCTGAACTTGAAGTAAGTGCAGCTAGAGATGAGATTTTTTTGACCTTGGATGACTACATGAAATTCGTTAGCAAGTCACTTAAATATTCTGGCAAAATGGCTTTGTTGCATAGGCCGGAACGTCTAGTTGAGACAATAAATATTGCGAGCAAATATCAGCTGTATCCCTATTATCTACGTGCTGTTTTGCCTAAACATGATGCCAAGGTAAAAGTATTTTTGCTAGCTTTATCTAAGGGTAAGAAGCGCAGTTTCGAATGGGGCAAGGATTTGGTCATTTATAATAAGGCTGGAGATTATACTGATGAAGTAGCAGCTTATTATAGTGAGGTGTAGAAGCGATGAGAGATGATTTTATTGAAAGTTTTCCAAAAAAGAAATTACAAGAAATATGGGAGAGTACTGAGGTAGAGCCTGGAGTTCTTTACATAGTTGGGACTCCTATAGGGAATTTAGGAGATATTTCCGTAAGAGCTCTAAGTACATTAGCCCAAGTTGATACAGTCCTAGCAGAGGATACTAGGACCAGTTCAGAATTGCTTTTGCCTTTTGGAATTAAGCCACATTACCTAAGTTTTCATCAACATAATTTTCGTTCACGTATAGAAAATGTAATTGCTGATTTGGAGTCAGGCAAGTCTATAGCTCAAATCTCAGATGCCGGTATGCCTACTATTTCAGATCCAGGAGTAGAGCTTGTTGATGCTTGTTTAGATGCTGGTTTGGAAGTTAGAGTAGTCCCAGGACCGTCAGCAAGTATAGCGATAGTGAGTTTGGGTGGGTTGCCAGCAGATGATTTTAGATTTGTTGGTTTTTTGCCACAGAAAGAATCAGATAAACATGAACTCCTACAAGATATTAAGAATTATAGGGGTATTACAGTTCTTTATGAAGCACCACATAGACTATTACAAACTTTAAATGATTTAGTTGCAGCAGGATTTGGACAAAGAGAACTTGTAGTTGGTCGTGAACTTACAAAAAGATATGAAGAAGTAATTCTGTCTCTTATACACATCTGACGCTGCCGACGAGCGATCTAGTGTAGAT
>OJLW01000334.1_pt1 | contig 25367 bp, 20 predicted proteins | sample 1597021 | NCBI WGS metagenome assembly OJLW01 (sample SAMEA3904676, study PRJEB24821) | metagenome | biome: Builtin; feature: hospital; material: surface | place: USA | collected 2013-06-03
ACGAGATAGCGTAGCGTCTCGTGGGCTCGGAGATGTGTATAAGAGACAGGGGCCGGGTGGGTGGTCGTCGTTAAGCGATGCGTGGCGCGTGGGAGCAAGAGGGCCATGCGCGGAAACGGAGCTTAGGGGCAAACCCGAACTCGATTCGAGAATATTATTTACTGATTTGCACAATTTTCATCCGAATGTGGCTAGTCTCGCTTCACAAGTCATTGAGTCGAGTGAACGGAGTCACATATGGAGAATCAGTCAACGCTTCGCATCGCAACAGATGTGGGTGGAACCTTTACTGACTTGGTGGCGTTTTCGATGGACGCTGAGTCCGGGGAACAACGTACCTTCACCGCGAAGTCAGATACCACTCCACCTCGTTTCGAGCAGGGCGTGCTCAACGTCATCGAGAAATCCGGTGTAGATCTGAAGACAGCGACGACGCTTGCACACGGAAGTACGGTGGTCATCAACGCGCTTACGGAGCGTAAGGGTGCGAAAACTGCGCTTATCACCACGGAAGGCTTCCGTGACGTCCTCGAGATCGCAAGGGGCAACAGACCGGATTTCTTCAACCTCCACTACTCGAAGCCAGAAGTTTTCGTACCTCGAAAGCACCGTTTCGAAGTGCCTGGCCGATTGACTCCGGCGGGGGAAGAGCGCGTGCCGCTTGATCTTTCGGTACTTCCAGAGATCGTGGAAACGCTGGAGCGAGACGGTATTGAAGCGGTCGCAATCTGTTTCCTTCACTCCTACGCAGACCCCCGGCACGAGATTGCTGCTGCGGAGGAACTCAAGCGCCTCTGGCCGACGGGAACCGTCGTGGCATCGCACCAGATAACGCGTGAGTGGCGTGAGTACGAGCGTTCGTCGACAGCCGTTTTGTCGGCATTCGTGCAGCCGACAGCCGAGAAGTACTTGACTCGCCTTGAGGAGGGGCTTGAGTCTGCAGGTTTCGACGGCAACCTTTACGTCATGCAGTCCAACGGCGGTGTGGACAAGATCAGCCATACTAAGGAAATCCCGATCACCATGGTGGAATCCGGCCCAGCAAGTGGTTTCCTCGGCGCGGCGGCGCTCGGATCCCTTGTCGGAGAACCGAATATCCTCGCGTTGGACATTGGCGGGACCACCGCGAAGTGCTCGCTGATCAAAGACGGCCTTGTGACTGTAAAGACCGATTATTGGATTGAACGCTCCAGAACCTCCGCAGGGTATCCGATTATGGTCCCGGTTATCGATCTCGTCGAGATCGGTAATGGTGGCGGGTCGATCGGGTGGGTAGACGAGTTTAAGAAGCTCCATGTCGGCCCGCAGTCCGCAGGATCGACACCCGGTCCTGCAGCGTACGGCCGTGGTGGAGAAAACGCTACAACGACTGATGCGAACCTCGCGCTCGGAAGAATCAATCCGAACTACTTCGTTGGTGGCGAACTCACCGCTGACATGGAAGCAGTGGACAAGAGTCTGACGTCGTTGGCAGAGCAACTCGATCTTACGAATGAGGAAGTAGCACGTGGAATCGTGCGAATCGCCAACAACAACATGATCAATGCGCTCAAGCTTGTTTCACTTAATCGCGGCCATGATCCACGTGACTTCACACTTGTGGCGTTCGGTGGCGGTGGTGCGATGCACGCTTGCGATCTGGCTCGAGAACTCGGTATGGGGAAGGTAATCGTTCCAACTGCTGCAGAAGTATTCAGTGCTTGGGGCATGTTGATGGGAGATCTTCGTCGTGACCTCTTTATGACGAACCTGTTCTCGCTGAACGCAGACCAGGCCTCGAAGGTTGATGCTCTCGTGTCTGCCGCAGAATCCGAAATGCGTGAAGAGTTTGAGCAGGACGGTGTCGATCGTGCTTCAGTTTCGTTCCTCAGGTTTGCGGAGATGCGGTACGCAAACCAAGAACACTCGGTTGAGGTTGAAATCAGCAACGGATCGATTGACGCTGAAGCGGTTGAGCAGCTCATTCAGGACTTCCACGCGGAGTACGAGAAGGAATACACGTACCGGCTTGATGCGCTGGTCGAGTTCGTCGGGTTGCACCTCATCGCAATGGCGGACGTCGGCAAGCTTGCCCCGCGAGAGCTGTCTACCACCGGTGCAGCAATTGCCGACGCGTCCAAGGGCAAACGCGACGTCGACTTCCTCGAGCACGGCACATGCGAGACCGACATTTACAACGCGGATCTACTAGAGCCCGGCATGCAGTTTGCAGGACCAGCAATCGTCGAATTCCGTGGAACCACTGCTGTAGTTCCGCCGCGTTGCTCGGTCGAAGTGGATAACTACGGAAATCTTCACGTCGAAATCGAGCAGGAGGAGAACACCAATGCCTAAGACAGACCCGTTCACGCTGGAGATCATTCAAAGCAGCCTGCAAGCTATTGCCGACGAAATGTTCGTCGCGATGCAGAAAACTGCCATGAGCCCGATCATCTATGAAGTGCTCGACATGGGCACCGGCATCACTGATCGCTCTGGTCAACTGGCATCGTCAGGCGCCGGCATCCCTGCATTCATCGGAGTGCTGGATAAGGCGGTCCAGCGAATCTTGGAAATCAACGGTGAAGATGACCTGCAAGAGGGCGACATCTTTGTGACGAACGACCCCTTCTATGGCGGAGTCACGCACCTAAACGACGTCGTCCTTGCAATGCCTGTGTTCGCGGAAGGTCGTCTCATCGCATGGACCGCCAACATTGCGCACTGGCCAGACCTGTCGGGAATGACTCCTGGCGGCGTCTCTGCAGTCGCCACCGAGATTTTCCAAGAAGGAATCCGTCTCCCGGCCGTCAAGCTCTTCTCCGCTGGAGAGCCAATTACGCCACTGCTGAAAGTGATCGAGGTTAATTCGCGTCTCCCAGAGACCCTGCTGGGAGATCTGTGGTCGGCAGTCGCAGCGGTGCGAATTGGCGCAAACCGTATTGAAACCCTTGCGTTGAAGTACGGGGTGGACACGTTCGAGGTCGCGCTCGATGAGTTCATGGAGCACGGCGAGCGAATTGCGCGAAAGGGACTGTCCGAACTTCCTAAGGGCAGGTTTGAGCTTGAGGAAGAACAGGACAGCGGTGAGGTTTACCGCGTTGCAATCGAGATTACCGACGATCGTTTCGTCGTTGACCTGCGGGATAACCCAGATCAGGATTCTGGTCCGAACAATTGCAACGTCGATGGTTGCATGGTTGCCACCCAGATGATCTTCAAATCGCTCACTGACCCTTACGGGCCAGCAAATGCAGGCAGCTTCCGCCCTATCGAACTGCTGACAACTCCGGGAACCGTTTTCGATGCGCAGGAACCTGCTGCATTCTCCATCTATTACGAGGTGGAGGTTCGGCTTTTCGACCTCATCTGGCGTTGCCTCGCCCCAGCCGTAGAAGGGCAGCTGCCCGCGGGACACTTCGCCAGCATCTGTGGCACGTTCATCGGTGGCGTGCACCCAGACACTGGCAAACACTTCACAATCGTTGAGCCCCAAATTGGTGGATGGGGTGGCAGTGCGAAAGCCGACGGTAACTCCGCGATCTTCTCCGGATTCCACGGTGAGACGTACAACTGCCCTGCAGAAATCGCGGAGCTGCGTTATGGGCTGTACGTGAATCAGCTCCGCCTTAACGATGCGCCTGGTGGCGAAGGCCAATTCAGAGGAGGAAAGGGCATCGTTCTGGACTACGAAGTGCGTGGAGATAACTGCTTCGTGACTGCTGCCTACACCCGGTCGATCAACAAGCCTTGGGCTCTGAACGGCGGGCGCGAAGGGTCAAGCAACCTAATTGAGATCATTCGGGCAAATGGTGAACGGATCCGTGGCGCTGTCGTTTCAAACGAAGTAGTCAACCAGGGTGATGTCATCCGAATTCGCACAGGCAATGGCGCCGGTTACGGCGACCCACGGAAACGTGAGCATTCCGCCGTCGAAGAAGACATTGCAAACGGTTTCATCTCGGCGGAGGATGCAGCGGAAATCTACGGGTACACCGCTGCCGAAGCACAAGGCTAGGTGCGAATAATGACTACGAAAGATGAAGGAACTGCCTTCTCAAACGACAATCCATTGAGCCCGGTTCCGTTAGAACAACGGCAGAAGTGGATCACCCCGGCCATCATTTTCGGTGGTTTGGAATTTACGATTCCAGTCTTAATGGTTGGCGCAACTCTGGCTGCTTCTTTCAGCCTGGGATCAGTTATTTGGATCGTTCTGCTGGCTCTGCTTCTCTTCCAATGGCCAGGCAATGCGATTAGTGGGTACATAGGTGCGAAAACCGGTCTGCCATCGACAGTGATCGCAAAGAACAGTTTTGGAGTGGCCCAAGCAAAACTGATCGCCGCAGGCACCATCTTCATCTCGTCTCTGGGTTGGTGGGCGTTGCAAACGGCTGTGGCGGGCAACGCATTTGCGGCGATGCTCGGAATCGACCCTGATACTCAATGGGGAATGTGGGCACTCATCACAGCAGTTGCTGGGCTGACCTTCGCAATCCCATCGATTATCGGCTATTCGAGTATGAAGTGGACCGATTACATTGCGGTGCCAGCCGGTCTGCTACTCATCGTGGCTGGCATCTACTTCGCCGTACAAAACTCCAGCTGGGAGGAAATTAAGGCCTGGAATCCAGAACCGACAATGACTGTCGTTGCCGCGTTAAGCCTCGTTATTGGCGTGAATGCTTCTCAGTGGGTAATCAGCGCTGATTACACCCGCTACGCCAAGCCTTTGTGGAAAGACAATGTTCTTATTCCGTGGGGCATCATCGGAGTAGGAATTCCGCTTTTCGTTGTTGGTGCGTTCATGGCTGTAGGCATCGGGGAAGCAGACATCGTTGCTGTGATGGTTGAACTCGGTTTCCCCTTCTGGGGCTTTCTGATTCTCTGGCTAGCCACCTGGACAAGCCAGCTCGTGAACAACTATTCAATGGGCCTCGCTCTTTCGAACCTGATGAATGTTGACTCCAGCCGAGGCAGGCAGTGGCTGACTCTCGTAGGAACACTTATCGGTATTGCTCTCGCTCTAGCAGGGTTCCTGGACTACTTCACTGACTTCCTTTACCTCACATCGTTGGTTTACCCCGCGATCGCCGCAATCGTGACCATTGACTTCTTCTTCATCCGCAAGCAGCAGTGGGAGGAAATCCCGGGTTGGAACTGGGTTGCTACTGTGGCGACACTAATCGGCATCGGAGTTGGCTATTACACCCAATACGCAAATCCGATAGGGATCCCTGCACTGCAGTCCCTGTTCGCAGCGGGAATCGTCTACTACATCGGCATGGTCCTTCAGTCGAAGACGAAACCGGGAAAGTTTTCGGTGCTGCCCGCTAACTAGGTTTTCCTGCCACCAGATTCGAGTTCGGGTTTGCTCCTAAGCTGCAATTTCGTTAAGTCGCACCTGAGTCTGAAGGGTGGAGCGGAGCTCCGGTTCGTGTCTGGCGTTGGGCTGAATTCGTTCATATGCAGGGCTCGATATGCGTAACTGCAGGTCAGCGACTTTTTGGAAAATCCGGCGAATTTTGCCCAAAACGCTGTGACCAGGGATTACGCATATCGAGCCCTGCATATGAACGGAAAGACGCTGCTTGAGGGGCGCTCGCAATGCTCGGCGACGCACCGGAACCGAGGCGGGCGGTGCGCGGAGGGCTGTTTTACACTGCACGCATGACTATGACGAACACCTCGCTACCAGCAGCGGGGCAGAAGCTTCCGACCAATCAGGTCGTGCCCCTGATGACAGCGCTGCTGGTGGCTGTCTTCGCATTCCAACTCAACGCGTCCATGCTGTCGCCGGCGCTGGCGACCATGGAGGTCGAACTTGACGCGACCACCGCGCAGATCGGCATGACGCAGACGGCGTTCTTCACCGCCGCGGCTGTGTTTGCGCTGTTTATGCCGCGTTGGGGTGACTTGATTGGGCGTCGCAAGGTGTTGGTGACCATGATGGTCGTCACCGTGATCGGCTCGATCGTGGCGGCGCTGGCGACGAACGTGACCATGCTGTTCATCGGCCGCGTGATCCAGGGCGTGTCCGGCCCGACGGTCGCGCTGACGTCGGTGATGCTGCGCCAGGCTGTGCGTGAGGAGAAGCAGTTCGCGTTCCTGGTGGGCATTCTGACCTCGGTCAACGGCGGCATCGCGGGTGTGGACGCGCTGCTGGGCGGCTGGCTTACCGACGCCTTCGGCTTCCGCTCCCTCTTCTGGGTCATCGGCGCCTCCGCACTCATCGCCGTGTTCGCCGTGCAGTTCGGCGTGCCGGAAACCAAGTCCGACCAGCTGCAGCCGATGGACTGGAAGGGCGTCGTCGGCCTGGTTATCGGTGCCGCCGCGATCCTGACCGCGCTGAACATGGCCGGCGAGCTCGCCGCCGCAAACTGGGTCATGGTCATCATCCTGCTGGCCATCGGCGCGGCGTCGCTGATGTGGTTCTGGCGCACCGAGAAGTCCACCCCGCACCCGCTGATGTCCACCGAACTGCTCACCCAGCGCCGCACCTGGGCGCTGCTGCTCACCACCACCCTGACCATGACCGGCGTGTTCGCCGTCATGAACGGCCTCGTGCCCAACCTCGCGCAGGACGCTGAGGCCGGCCCGGGCATGTCCGCCGGTGTCGTGTCCTGGTGGACGCTGACCCCGTACGCGCTCGCCGGCCTGGTCATGGGCCCGCTTTCGGGCTGGCTCGCCGGCCGCGTGGGCTACAAGATCATCCTGCAGATCGGCATTCTGGGTGCGGCGTTGTCGGTGCTGTTCGGTGTGGTAGTCGTCGGCAATGCAACGCCCGCGCTGCTGCTCGCCATGTCGATTCTCGCCGGCATCACCTACGCGGGCATGGGCAACATCATGCTCGGCTCGCTTGGCGTCGTGCTCGCGCCGAAGCACAACCAGGGCTACCTGCCGGGGCTCAACGGCGGCGCGTTCAACCTGGGTGCGGGCCTGTCGTTCACGATCATCTTCGCCGTGTTCACAGCCACGAACGGCAGCTACCACGCGGGCATGATCACGGGCGCGGTCCTGCTCGGCTGCGCGTTCGCTGCCTCGTTCCTCATCCCGAAGCCGGAGACCATCCCGGACACGCTCGCCGCCGAGGATGTGGCTGCCCGTGCGTAAGATCATCATCGACTGCGACCCAGGCCACGACGATGCCGTCGCCATCCTGCTCGCCCTTGGCAATCCAGACATTGAGCTCCTTGGCTTAACGACGATCGGCGGCAACCACACCATCGATAAAGTCACCCACAACGCACTCCAAGTGCTGACCATCGCCGGGGCCACCGACGTGCCGGTCTACCGGGGAGCGACGCGCCCGCTTATCAACGAGGTCGTCACCGCCGAGGACATCCACGGCGACACCGGCATGGAAATCCACAGCTACGACCTGCCCGAACCGGCAGTTGAGGTGGAGGATGAGCATGCGGTGCGGTGGATCGTCGATACGCTGATGCGCGAAGAACCCGGCACCGTGACGTTGGTTCCGACCGGACCGCTGACCAACATCGCGCTGGCCGTGCGCATGGAACCACGGATCGTCTCGCGCGTGCGCGAAGTCGTGCTCATGGGCGGGGCGTACGGCACCGGTAACTGGACCGCGTCCGCCGAGTTCAACACGTGGGTGGACCCCGAGGCCGCCGCGATCGTCTTCGGCGAAGACTGGCCCGTGGTCATGGTCGGCCTGGACCTCACTCACCAGGCGCTTGCGACGCCGGAGGTGGAGTCGCGCTTCGCTGCGCTGGGCACCTCCGTCGGCGACTTCTGCGTCGGACTCATCGACGCCTTCCGCCGCAACTACAAAGACGCCCAAGGCTTCGACAACCCACCAGTTCACGACCCCTGCGCCGTCGCCTACGTCATCGACCCCTCCGTCGTCGAAACCGTGGCCGTGCCCCTGTCCGTGGAGCTGTCGGGTGCGCTAACCCGCGGGCGGACGATCGCGGATTTCCGGGTGCTCGACCCGTCCGACTGCAACACGTCCGTGGCCACGCGCCTGGACGTGGAGCGCTTCTGGGACCTCGTCATCGACGCAGTCCAGCGCCTGGGGTAGAGGCGCAGCGCTTCGGGTGCAGGCCTGCCCCGTCTTCTCGGCCAAACGGCACATTTCGCTGATTTTGGGCGAGATGCGCGGTGTTGGATGTGCCGTTTAGCTTTGCGACGCCACCTTCCCGACCCCACCCAACACATGGTGAGAACGTAACGGTGAGGACGGCAAAATATCGGCATCTTCACCGTTGTATTCTCACCATGTGTGTGTCCGAGCGTGTCTGGCGGTACCGGCAACCACGCCAAACCGGCGACACCTACGCACACGTCCCACACCGTCATCACCGGCGCCCGGGACCGAACGCCGGGAATTACAGGCGTAAACCACTACGATGACGCGCATGTACTTCGACAACGTGTTCACCGCCGTGGGGTTCTCGTTTGCCCTGATGGACCTTATTGGGGTGTTTTTGAATGCGCTGATGGGTGGGCTCGTCGCTAGGCGATTGCGCTTTGACGCCGTCGGTTTCATGCTGATTTCCATCATTTCGGGCATGGCGGGCGGCATGATCCGCGACGCCCTGATCGGTGCCACGCCCGCGTCGGCGTTGCAAAACCCCTGGTACATCGGCACGGCGTTGGTGGGGTCGCTGTTTGCGTTTCTGATCCCGCTGTCGGGGCTGACGTGGGAGTTGTTCCGTTTCCACGGCGACATGATCATCGTTGGCGTGTGGGCGGTGACGGGCACGGTGACGGCGATGCGTGCCGACATCACGTGGTTCGGCTGCATCCTCATGGGTGTGCTCACGGCGACGGGCGGCATGGTGATTCGCGAGATGATGATCGGCCAGATCCCGTCCATACTTATCGACCGCCAGTGGTACGTCGTGCCGGCGATTGTGGCGTCGATTAGCGTGCAACTGTTTTACGACCTCGGGTTGGAGTCCGTGGGCCTCGCGGTGTCCGCTCTGATTGGTTTCGGCCTCGGCGTGGCGGCGTACTGGTTCGGCTGGCACGTGCCGGGCATCGAGGCGCTGGCGAACGTCGACGATTTCTTCACCCGCATCAAACACCGCGTCGGCGACCGCCTCCCACGCACCCCCAGCGCCCTGCGCCAACGTGCCGAGCGCGCGCAACGCCCCGGCATGCTCGTACACGCGCCGACGCGCAAGGATATTCACGACATTCTGGGTAATCGTATCGACGACCGCCGCAACGTCACCCACGAAGAATTCCTCGACGCCCTCTACCGCGCCTACATCGACCCGACCGGCCCGGGCGGTGCGGGAGGCTCGGGCTCTGGTGTGGGCGGCGCGGGCGACCGGAAGAAGTAACCACCCGTATGAAACCATAGGCGGGTGCTTCTCCTTGTTGCGCTCGCCGTCGGCGGGCTGATTCCAATTCAAACCGCGGCCAACTCGCGCCTGCGCCTGAGCGTGGGCAACTTCCCAGTTGTGTCGGCGCTGATTTCGTTTTCGGTGGCGTTGCTCGTCGCAATCCTGGCGACGACCATCCTGCAGGGCAACCCGTTGCCGCAGTTCGCGCCGGGCACGTCCGCGCCGTGGTGGACGTGGCTCGGCGGCGTGATGGGTGTCTGCTTCGTGCTGGGCAACATTGTCCTGTTCCCGCGCCTTGGCGCGGTGCAGACAGTGGTGTTGCCGATCCTTGGCCAGGTGGTGATGGGTCTGCTCATCGACTGGTTCGGTTTGTTTGGCTCTCCGCGTATTAGCGTCTCACTGCTGCGCATCGTCGGCGCCATCGTCGTCTTCGCCGGCATCGTTGTGGTGCTGCGGGCGGGCAAGTCGGGGAAGGGTGCCGTTGCCGCGAAGGCAACCGGCGACGCCACCGGCCTCGAACTCTGGCTCTTCCGCGCGCTCGGCGTCCTGGTCGGCGTCGGCTCCGCAGTGCAGACGGCAGTGAACGGTTACTTAGGGACGATCGCCGGCTCCTCCCTCCACGCCGGCGAAATCAACCTGACCGTCGGCGTCGTGCTGCTGCTGATCGCCGCGCTGGTCACCTCGCCGAAGCAGTTCACTCGCAAGCCGACGCCTGGCCCTGCCTGGATGTGGCTCGGTGGCGTCGTCGGTGCGATCTTCGTGATCTCCGGCGCGACCCTCTCACCGATCCTCGGCACCGGCACGACCGTGATCGCCTTCAACGCTGGCACCATCGCCGCCGGTCAGGTCCTCGAAGCCCGCGGCGCCTTCGGTGCCCGCAAGAACCCGCTCACCGCCACGCGCCTCGTCGGCCTGGTCGTGATCTTCCTTGGTGTCCTCGCCGTGCGGTTGCTGTAGGCAATCGGCGCCGCGGCGCGCGGACGGATTGCGCTCGAGGGGGGAGTAGCGCGAAAACGCAGCTTAGGGGCAAACCCGAACTCGTGGATCTGAGTTCGGGTTTGCCCCTAAGCTCATTTTGCGACATATACAACCCCACACTCGGCGCTGAAAACCACGCCACTCAACCTCAACCAGAGGTCGACTAAATAGGGGGATCAAGCAGCGGTTGAGGGTTGCTCAGGGTGACTCGTGTGACGCAAGATCGGTCGCGAGCCGGAAGGGCTCAAAGAGTAACCAGAGGCCGTTGGGGAAGACGAACCTCTCGTCTCGCACTCCGCCGCCCGGGCTAGTCACCCGGACCCGGATACGGACACGTCAGCCGAACCAGGCGCGCAGCCTGGGTGCGGTGCACCGTCCGTCGCGGCGTCCCGCCTAGTCACCGGGGCAGGAGTGCGCCACTTTCAAGCACAGAAGGGTCCCCACCGATGACGACAACACTGGCTGCGCCCCGCGCGTGCCGGCCCACACGCAACCGCCTTATGTGGACGCTCCAGATTGAGGGGATGTTGGGCAGGGTGCGTGGGGTCGTCGAGAAGCAAATGCTCTTGTTGCCTGAGGGTGAGCCGGGCGAGGTCTGGTTCACGCGCTGGCAGCGGCGGCCGGATCGCACGTACTCGTGCCAGGAGAATATCCGCGCGACGGAGGCGGAGATTGAGCCGTTTCGGCGCGCGATTGAGCGTCTGGCGGCGGAAGAGAATTTCGTGGCGAGGCTGACGCAGCGCTCGTACCATGGGGCGCATGGCTAAATACCGAGTACAAAATCCGAAGACCAACGAGATCGAGAAAACTTACGAAAACATCACCTCCGACGAGCTCGAGCAGGCACTGAGCGCCGCTGACGAGACGTTTAAGCAGTGGCGCGAGAAGTCCTATGAGGAGCGCGCGGAGGTGCTGCGGAAGGTCGCGAAGCTTTTCGACGACAAACGTGACGAACTCGCTCGCATCATCGCCAACGAAATGGGCAAGGCCGTCGACCAGGGCGACGGTGAGATCGACGACGTTGTCGAGATTTTCAACTACTACGCCGACAACGGTGCGAAGTTCGGCGCCGACGAGGAGATCCCGAACGAGCGTGGCGGCACGTCGATTATGCGTAAGGTCCCGCTAGGCGTGATCGTCGGCGTGATGCCGTGGAATTTCCCGTACTACCAGGTCGCACGTTTTGCTGCGCCCGCGCTCATGGCCGGCAACGTGGTCATGGTCAAGCACGCGAATATCTGCCCGGAGTCGGCGGAGGCGATCGAGAAGATTTTCGATGAGGCCGGCGCCCCGAAGGGCCTGTACACCAACATCTTCGCTGGTCACTCGCAGATCTCGAAGCTTATTAACGACGACCGCGTCCAAGGCGTTTCGCTCACCGGCTCCGAAGGCGCTGGCCGCTCCATCGCGTCCCAAGCGGGTCAGGCGCTGAAGAAGTGCGTGCTCGAGCTGGGCGGCACCGACGCCTACATCGTGCTCGACTCCACCGACATCCCGGCCGCCGCGAAAACCGCGTGGAATAAGCGCATCGGCAACGTCGGCCAGGCCTGCACGTCCAACAAGCGCATGATCGTCATGGAGGACATTTACGACGAATTCGTTGACGAACTGGTCAAACTCGCCTCCTCCTACACCGAAGGTGATCCGCTGAACCCGGAGGAGGGCAAGTTCTATCCGATGTCCTCTCGTGACGCTGCGGAGAACCTGGCCCAGCAGCTGAAGATCGCCGTTGAGGAAGGCGCGAAGATCCACGTTGGCGGCGAAGTCACCGGCAAGGGCGCCTACTTCACCCCGGCCGTGATCACCGACATTCCGGTCGGCTCCGATTCCTACTACGAGGAGTTCTTCGGCCCCGTCGCCGAGGTGTACAAGGTCTCCTCCGAGGAAGAAGCCATCGAGGTGGCCAACAACTCCCGCTACGGCCTTGGCGGTGCCGTGATGTCCGAGGACGTCGAGCGCGCCAAGCGTGTTGCGGACAAGGTGGACACCGGCATGATCCACGTCAACATCCCGCAGGCCCGCGGCGCCGAACTGCCCTTCGGCGGCGTGAAGGCCTCCGGCCTGGGCCGCGAACTGGGCCCACTCGGCATGGACGAGTTTGTGAACAAGCAGCGCTTCTACATCGCCGGCTCCGACTCGGCGGTGTAAGGGGGCGTAAACTGAAGTGGTGGGCGACGATCGCAGTAGCTTATAGGAGTGTCTGGGCTGCGAAAGTTAAGTGTCAAATAAGTTGGGTGAATGTGAAAATTTGACTGGAGAAGTGTTTCTGCTCGGCATCACATAATTATGTAAGACCATGGTGGCACTCCAATTCCTAGACTGTTGGACTGGGTGGTTTTGGACAAAGGCACCCAGGCCTAATCTAGGATTTATACCCCACTTTTATCTGAGGTTGATTCCATCATCATTTCATAGTGTGCGGCGTGTCCAGTGCTCCTAAACAAATGTTCAAAAACACGTAGAAGCGACTCGTTTACCAATGCATGCGTTCCGACTTCGAGGGTGTCAAACAGGTTGTGTGAGCCATCGTGGGACCAGTTGACGAGAGTATTAAAAGCTATACGATCCTTCGATCCGATATCCCTTAGTTGACGAAGTTGGCTCAAATGGTTGTCGGTTTGGAAATAGTTTTCCAAAATTCGTCGCATCGTATTGGCGAGACCGACCGAATCAGATGATTCACCTGCTTTCGCGATTGACCTCCACAGTTCCTTGTAAGTAGTGCTGACAGGGCTTTCAGACACTGGCTCAATTGAGTGGTGGCCGAACGGTCCTTTTCGTATAAAGAAGTGCTGGTACCGACCGTCGCTGTGCCGAAAAGAGTAAGTAAGATTTCGGTAGAAAGCAGAGTTGTGGGAGCAGCAGAAGAACTGCTTAATCTTCCACGTGCCGTCCTTCATTCCCCAGATGACATCGTTGAGTATCGTCGAAACTCCATAGAGAAGTTCGGAATCCAAGCTTGACATGGGGTCGTCCACGATGACGACACATTCTCGCTCCGGTGCCTCATTGCCCTCTTGACCGACATTGCGAACGGACGAAATAAAATAGAGGAACGCGAGAAGCTGCTCTTCGCCCTCGCTCAGGGAGGATCCGGCTGGGGAACCGTCTCGACGCACAACCTTGTAACCGTGTCCGCTAGAGTCCGTGGAAATTTCTTCAAGATGAAAGGAATCCCCGATTAGAAATCGAATCAAGGAATTCATCCAATCGACAGCCACCTTCGCGTCACGTGCGTCCCGAGCTGCGTCGGATATTTTCCGTTCGACCTCGCTGATATTTTTTACGGTTTCAGCAAGCCTCTGCTCTGTTGAATCTCTCGCTTTGCATAAGCTCACGTAATTTTTTCGATCGTAGTCCCAAAGGGGGCTGAGCAGCGCAGTCTGAGCGCGCGTCTGCATCTGTTTTAGTAATTGTTGGCGGGTTTTAAGTTGTGTGTTAAAAGCGACTACCTGTGAATTGTACCCGCTGGTCGCGGAATTCAGCAGGTTCATATTCTGAATCAAACTGGCATCGCCTAAGACTTGCTTAGGAGAGGCGAGTTTCCGCTCGAGTAGTTGGGAAAAGTCATGAAGTTGATCCGCGAGTCTGATAAGCGCCTGGCGCACCTCAACGTTGCTGACAGGGGAGTCGTCTGGGAGACCCGCAGCGAGAGAACGAAGATCAGACTCACAAGACCGTGAAGCAGTGAGCCCTAGCCGAAGTCTCGAAATAGTGACCTCGTACTGAGACTGGAAGAAGCTGTTAATTTCGTCAAGCTTCTGCTTCTCAATTTCTTGGGTACAGAAGGGGCAGTGAGGGCTGGTTATCGCTAACAGCTCGAACCCCTTCGACAGCCAGGCTGAATCACCAACCCGCTTGGCATCCGCTGAGTAGTCGGATTGAGAGTTGTCGATTACGGCTTTGCTGAGCAACCCTGAGAGTGCCTGAAGTTCTTGAAGGGTCTCCATCGTCGAATCCGGAATTTGGAACGGATGTAACTGTTCCCCTTGAAAATCTTTTAAGTTCCCGAACGTTTCGCCCAGATCTGCCAAATCTTCGATAGGGCCTACAAAAGGCGAGGTCAATTCCTTCTGGACCATTGGGGTGAAAACCTCGTAGAACCTCGCTTTCGAGCCGGCAGTTCCGGGGAAAAGGTCTTTAATTGCTGACCGTTTCACTGCGGAAGAGCGATACTGCCATAGTAAGTCTAAGATCTCGCGTTCGATTCTTTCGATTGCATTTTTATGGCCTTCGGAACCCTCGCTGTTGCCATTGAGTTGTTCAGATTGTTTCGATTCTTTGTCTCTGAGTTTCTCCAGATCTCTTTTTAACTCTGAGATCTTGCGTTTTGCTTCAACCGCTTCTGGCCCGACTGCAACATGCCCGTCTAAGGAGTCAGAGGAGCTGACTACTCCATCACGGTACCGACGATTATAGAGTAGAACTTTAGTTGGCTCGTCCTTAGATTGCGCTAGAGTATCGGCGACTTTCCTGCACAACGATGACTTACCAGATCCATTAGCGCCAAAAATGAAGTTGACTTTTTTAAAGCTAATTTCCGTTTCGGCGCTATCAGAAAAGCATGGAATGTCATCGAGGCTAAGCGTAAGCACAATTTTCTCCTAAAACAGTTCTTCTTTGTTGATCTAAGGGTAGAGGCTAATTCTGCTTTAGCCCCGCCTAGTCCGCGTACTTCCCGTCGCCGAAGGGGTCGTAGATGCGATCCACCAGGTCCGCCACCGAGTCGAAGACGGCGGTGGGGCGGTAGGGGTAGCGGGCGATTTCGGCGTCGTCGCTGATGCCGGAGCGCACGAGCACGGTGCGCATGCCGGCTTCGAGGCCGGATTTCACATCGGTGTCCATGCGGTCGCCGATCATGACCGTGTTTTCGGAGTGGGCGCCGATGTTGTTCAGCGCCGAGCGCATCATGACTGGGTTGGGTTTGCCCACGTAGTAAGGTTCCATGCCGGTCACGGCGGTGATCATGGCGGCGACGGAACCGGTTGCTGGAACGACGCCGCGCGGGCCAGGCCCAGTCAGGTCGGGGTTCGTTGCAATGAAGCGCGAGCCGCGCCGGATCAGGTTCGAGGCGGTGGTGAGCGCTTCGAAGGAGTAGGTGCGGGTTTCGCCGAGTACGACGAAGTCGGGGTCCGCGTCGGTAAGAATCCAGCCGATCTCGTGTAGCGCGGTGGTCAGGCCGGCCTCGCCGATGACGTACGCGGAGGCTTCACCGGCTTGCTGCGAGAGAAACTTCGCGGTCGCCGTCGCGGAGGTCCAGATCCGTTCCGGTTCGATGTCCAGGCCCATTCGCTGCAGTTTCGCGGAGAGGTCGCGTGGGGTTTGCATCGAGTTGTTGGTCAGCACCATGAACTCGATTTCCTCGTCGCGCAGGGTGGAGATGAACTCTTTCGCGCCGGGAATGACCGAGCCCTCTTTGTGGAGGACGCCGTCCATGTCAGTCAGGTATGAAATCATTCGTGTTCCTCCAGGTAGTCGGCGAGTTCGCCGGCGGTGGGGTGGTCGGTAAGTACGGTGTCGTCGATACGCACGCCGAAGGTGTCCTCGATCCGCACGGCGAGTTCGATGCGGTCGAGGGAGGCGATCGCGGTGTCGTCGAAACGCGAGCTTTGCTTAACGACGACACCCGTCACCTCCTCAACCAATCCCGCGAGACGAGCAAACGTGTCCGCCGGGGTTTCCTCCTCGAGTTGGAGGCCACCGAGATCCAAGCGTTGCGAAAGTTCCATGCCGTTATGATAGGCCCATGCACCGCCTCGCAGTTCCGGCAGCAGCCGTTGTGATCACCAGCCTCGTCGCCCCCGTCGCCGGCGCCGCAACGATGGCGGAAACGTACAAGCCGTACTTCGCGCCGGAGACGTCGCACGTGTACGGCCCGCCGGGCGACTACTACACCAACCCCGTTTACCTGGAGTTGAAGGACGTGCCGGAGGGTGCGCGGTGGAGCCTGACCGGGGAGAACACGATCCGCCACCGCTTTCAGGTGGACAAGGTGGACGACAAACTCCGGGTCAACCTCAACCTGAATGGCGATACGCCGGTGCAGCGCGGGGAGAACACGCAGCAGATTCCGGTGCGGGTGCACTTTCCGGACAATTCGACGGACCTCTATTTCCCCGAAGTCACGCTGATCCCGGACCACGCGTTTCTGTACGATCCGGAATACGACTCCGCCGAGGCCGACCCCGGCCAAACCGTAACGCTCACCCCGACCAACGTCCGCCACCTGGACCTTCCTAACGACGCGACGTGGGAGGTCAAGGGCAACCACGACGCAGTCGACCAGAAAACCGGGGCGATCACCGTGACCCTGCCCAAGGACTCCTACGACAGCGCGAACCTTGACGTGACCGCCACGTTCGCAGACGGCTCGAAGCGTTCGACGACGGCGAGGGTGACGAATACGGGACGTGGGGTCGTCGAGAAGCAAACGCCCGCGCCTGCGCCTGCGGGATCGACACCGCTGCAAAAAGTCGCGCTGGTCTTCGGCATCCTCGCCGTCATCGTCGGCATCGGCTTCGCCGCCATGCCCTTCCTGGGACAACTCGGATTATGATGCGCACCGGCACGATTGACCGCGACGGCATCACCATCCACTACTACGACGTCGGGCCCCGCGACGCCGGCCTGACCGTCGTCTACGCACATGGCTTCAACATCGCCGCCGCCGAATACAAACTGCAGGTCGAAGCCATTTCCGGCGTGCGCCAAATCCTTGTCGACGTCCGCGGCCACGGCAAAACCGGCTACGCCGACCCCAGCCTGCTCACCATCGATTCCGCCGCCGACGACATCGCCGCCGTCCTACGCCACCTCGGTATCGACGACCCCCTCATCACCGTCGGACACTCCCTCGGCGGTCCGATCTCCCTGTCGCTCATGCGCCGCCACCAGTTCAACTGGGTCGGATCCGTGCAAATCTCCAGCACCGTCGACCCCTTCACCGCCCGCGGCCTACCGCGCCTCCTCGGTGGGGGATTTGGCCGGTCCCTGGGGTGGTTTGTGGATAGGCTGCCGCACGCCGCCGAAGGCATCCGACGCCTGGTCACCGACATGATCGCCCCGATCCTCGCACGCTGGTTCTACTTCCGGCCCGTGCCGTGGTCCCTGATCACATTCCACGCCCGCATGATCAAAGCCACGCCGCTCGCCACCTATCGAGGCTTCTTCGACGACCTCCAAACCCACTCCGAACGCGGCGCCGCCGCCGTCCTGGCCACCATCCCCGGCTACATCCTCGTCGGCGACCGCGACAACGTCGCCCCCGTCAGCCAATCCGCCGAACTCGCCGCGATCTGGCCGGGCGCCTACTTCCAAATCCTGCCCGAGTCAGGGCACATGCCGCCTCTCGACGACCCCGACGCCGTCACCGCCGCCATCGAGCGCGTCATCGCCCTAGCGCGAGGGTAGGGGAGCTGCAGCCGGCACGGCATTCCTGACACATTCCGGCAGAATCTGTCAGCGTGGGGTATCGGTGCAGGTCAGTGGGTTTTGGGTTTGGCGTCGATGTGAAATCTGTCAGGAGGATCTGCTCCTGGCCAAAATAGTTCCCGGGTCCGCGCCGATTTGTGGAACTATTTTGGCTCCGCGCGGCTCACAAAATCGGCGACCTGGGGAAACGCAGCCGCGGAAAGTTCCAAAACCGAAGAAAGTTCCCGGCCGGGGAACTATTTTCGGAAAGGGTGGCAGGCGGAAAGACGAGCCACCTCACACAACGAAAACCGCCCCAGCCAATGAAAACAGGCCGGGGCGGTGGAGGTCAGAGAACTACTCGGCGGCGTTCTCCGGGCCCTCGTCGTCGGAGTCGAGGGTCGGCTTCGCGGCGGTCGGATCGTCGATCTTCAGATCCTTTGCAGCCTTCGCCACAACATCGCGATCGATCTTGCCTTCGTTGGCCAGGCCCATCAGGGCGGCGACGGCCATGGACTCGGCGTCGATGTTGAAGAAGCGGCGGGCGGCTTCGCGGGTGTCGGCGAAACCGAAGCCGTCGGCACCAAGCACGATGTACTGGCCCGGGACGTAGGCGCGAATCTGCTCCTGCAGGTCGGAAGCGAAATCGGAGGTCGCGATGTACGGGCCTTCGGTCTGCTTGAGCTGCTTGGTCGCAAATGCCTCTTCAACCTCTTCGCCCGGGTTGCGGAGCTGCTCGGCAGCCTTGCGCTGACCCTCACGGGCGAGTTCGGTCCAGGAGGTGACGGAGTAGATCGCGGCACCGACGTTGTACTTCTCCTGCAGGATCTCCTGTGCGCGAAGTGCCTGCTGCATACCCACGCCGGAGGCGAGCAGGGAGACCTTGTGCTCGAGGTCCTTGCCTTCGTCGTAAAGGTAGATGCCCTTGTGCAGGCCCTCAACGTCGAGGTTGTCCGGGCGTGCCGGCTGGTGGTGCGGCTGGTTGTAGACGGTGATGTAGTACATCACGTCCTCGTCCTTGTCCGCGCCCTGGCCGTACATGCGCTCGATGCCCTTGGAGATGATGTACGGCATCTCGTAGGCGAACGCCGGGTCGTACGGGATGACGGCCGGGTTGGTGGAGGCCAGGATCGGGGAGTGGCCGTCCATGTGCTGCAGGCCCTCTCCGAAGAGGGTGGTGCGGCCGGCGGTTGCGCCGACGATGAAGCCGCGGCCCATCTGGTCGCCGGCGGCCCAGAAGTTGTCGCCGGTGCGCTGGAAGCCGAACATCGAGTAGAAGATGTACATCGGGATCATCGGCTCGCCGTGGGTGGCGTACGACGTTGCTGCTGCGATGAAGGATGCGGAGGAGCCGTCCTCGTTGATGCCTTCGTGCAGGATCTGGCCATCGGTGGACTCGCGGTAGGACAGCTGCAGGTCGTGGTCGACCGGCACGTAGTTCTGGCCGTGCGGGTTGTAGATCTTCTGGGTCGGGAACCAGGAGTCCAGGCCGAAGGTACGGGCCTCGTCCGGGATGATCGGGACGATGCGCTTGCCGATCTCCTTGTCGCGCATGATCGCCTTGAACGTGCGCACGAGCGCCATGGTGGAGGCGACTTCCTGCTTGCCGGAGTCCTTGAACAGGGCCTTGAAGGTCTTTTCAAAGTCAGGCTGCTCGAGTGGGGTGTACTGCTCCCGACGCTCCGGCAGGTAGCCGCCGAGTTCCTCGCGGCGTGCCTTGAGGTACTTGATCTCCTCGGCGTCCTCGCCCGGGTGGTAGTACGGCGGCAGGTACGGATCCTTTTCCAGTTCTTCGTCGGAAATCGGGATCTGCTGCTTGTCGCGGAAGAGCTTCAGGTCTTCCAGGGCCAGCTTCTTCATCTGGTGGGTTGCGTTGCGGCCCTCGAAGTTGTGGCCGAGGCCGTAGCCCTTGACGGTGTGGGCGAGGATGACGGTCGGCTTGCCCTTGGTCTCCAAGGCGCGCTTGTAGGCGGCGTAGACCTTGCGGTAGTCGTGGCCGCCGCGGCGCAGGTTCCAGATCTCTTCGTCGGTCATGTCTTCGACGAGCTTCTTGGTGCGCTCGTCGCGGCCGAAGAAGTGTTCGCGGACGTAGGCGCCGTCGTTGGCCTTGAAGGTCTGGTAGTCGCCGTCCTTGGTGGTGTTCATGATGTGGACGAGTGCGCCGTCCTCATCCTTTTCCAGCAGTTCGTCCCACTCGCGGCCCCAGACGACCTTGATGACGTTCCAGCCGGCACCGACGAAGAAGCTCTCCAGTTCTTGGATGATTTGGCCGTTGCCGCGCACTGGGCCGTCGAGACGCTGCAGGTTGCAGTTGATCACGAAGGTGAGGTTGTCCAGACCGTAGAGGGAAGCCATCTGGATGAGGCCGCGGGATTCGGGCTCGTCCATTTCGCCGTCGCCAAGGAACGCCCAGACGTGCTGCTGGTCGGTGTCCTTGATGCCGCGATCCTGCAGGTACTTGTTAAAACGTGCCTGGTAGATGGCGTTCATTGGGCCAAGGCCCATGGACACGGTCGGGAACTCCCAGAATTCCGGCATGCCGTGCGGGTGCGGGTAGGACGGCAGGCCGCCCTGCTTGCGGGAGTGTTCCTGGCGGAAGCCGTCCAGATCGTCTTCGGAAAGGCGGCCTTCGAGGAAGGCGCGGGCGTACATGCCTGGGGAGGCGTGGCCCTGGAAGAAGATCTGGTCGCCGCCCTGTGGTGCGTCCTTGCCCTTGAAGAAGTGGTTGAAGCCAACTTCGTAGAGGGCTGCCGCGGAGGCGTAGGTGGAGATGTGGCCGCCGACGCCGATGCCCGGGCGCTGTGCGCGGTGCACCATGACGGCGGCGTTCCAGCGCATCCAGCGGCGGTAGCGCTTCTCAATTTTCTCGTCGCCAGGGAATTCTGGCTCGAGTTTGGTTGGGATGGTGTTCACCAGGTCGGTGGAGGACAGCGCCGGCAGCGGTACGCGCTTGGCGTTGGCGCGCTCAATGAGGCGAAGCATGAGGTAGCGGGCGCGCTCCGGGTCGGACTCCTCGAGCAGGCCGTCGAGGGAGTCCATCCACTCTTGGGTTTCCTCCGGGTCCGCGTCATGCAGGTAGGAAGCTACGCCTTCGCGCAGCGACAGGATATTCGTATCGACGTCAGAAGCGTTCTTCACGCGACCATCGATCATCTCGGTGTCCTTTTCGGCCACTTCAACCTCCTGGGTTCATCGGGGCAATACACCGACAAGGATACGTTCTTTTGGTCGCTAGTTCTTACATCGGATGGCTTTTGGTGAGACTAATTGTTGGTTTGTCGCCATTGAGCACGGTGGGGCGGTATGCTGTCGTGCATTCGTACAACTACAACTGGAGGATTTAGACACTTGAGTGCCACAGGAGTGGACACCTACGCCGACCGTTTTGGGGTTGGCCCCGACCTTGTCGTTCAGGAGATCGGCTGGGGCGAGGATGCGGATTCGTCCATCTCGGAAGCCATCGAGGATGCCATCGGAGCAATGCTTCTTGACGACGACACCCTCGAGCCCTGCGACCTCGTCCTCCTTTGGTTCCGTGAAGGCGACGGTGACCTTGTCGATGAACTCGTCGACGCTACCCGTAACCTCGGCTCCGGTGGCCGCATCTGGCTGATGACTCCCGGCGCCGGCTTCCCAGGCGTTGTCGCCCCGGGCTTGATCGCCGAGTCTGCCCAGTTGGCCGGTCTGCTGCATACCAAGGCTGACCGCTTCGGCGACTGGCAAGGCTCTTGCCTCGCCGCCCCCAAGCGGTAGTTTTCGACGCTTATCCTGCGCGTTTTCCTTTTCGGGTCGTGCTTTGGTAGTGTTACCGGGCAGCGCGCCGTTAGCTCAGCTGGAAGAGCAACTGGTTTACACCCAGTAGGTCGGCGGTTCGAGCCCGTCATGGCGCACCAGGTCAAGGCCCCTCTTCGGAGGGGCCTTTTCGTAGCTTGGTGTGAGTCCGCAGGCTGGGGTTAAGGGGTTAAGGCTCAAAATGTGTGTCTGCTATCGGCGTGACATTCTCATTAATGCTCTGCCGTTCATTGGGCGAAAGAATATGTTACCGTCATCTCACAAGGTGTCTTAAGTGAGCAAGAGCTCGCAGGACATCTCGACAGAGCAAGCTCTCGCAGAATATTCCTAGAAAGAGGTTAGGAATGCGCCTACTCTTTAGAAGGGCATTGGCAGTTGCACTTTCGGTATTGGCGCTAGGAATCTCCTCCCCTACGACGGTAACGGCAAAGCCAATTGACGTCGCTGAGGCGCAGATGTTATTTGCCGAGGATTCGAACCTCACCGTGGCTGAAGAGGCATCTTTTAGGGCGATGGACAGGTATGTTGATTTTGAACATGCACGGTTTGATTATCGAGCAGCTCAGTCGGATCCAGACGTGGATTCCGGTGTACTGAATGAGTTCTCAGGAACTCTTCTTGCGCAAGGCTGGAATGTTGACGCGGACGAATCAGACCTAGCGATTCTTGAACGCGAAGCGGATGCTATCGAACCGGCTATTCAGTTTTACGATGCATGTCAAGGACGGAATGGGTTCCAAAAGCTACCACCCGGTGTCTTGCTAAATAGCTGCGCGGCATCTGCACTCCAGAATGCGTACGCCGCTGGCGCTGGTGTTGCCGCGTTAGCTGCGTTAATTACTGCAGAAACAGGTGTAGGCGGGGTTCTTGCTGGCGCTATTGCTGGAGTCTTAGCGGCGGAATCTGGCATTTTAGGCATCTGCGGTTCGTGGAATCGAGGAATTAGACTTTTCCCTGGTGGAATTTGTTGGTCACAGTAGGTATAAATGCGCTTGCTACGTGTTGTCATCGGTATCATTATCGCTATAGGTGTTATCCTGAGTATTATTCAGGTAGCACTTTCTGCGTGGTCTAATCCGATTTTGTCCGTAGGTCCCATTTTATCGATTACAGGTGCTCTAGCGGGCATTTTGTACGTAGTCTTGGTGAGATACCGTAAACGAGACAGAGGCTAGTATATTCAAATTCTTGCTTCCTGCGTGAGCCGCTATTCTATAATTATTATTTGAGCGTTAAGGGGCAAAAAGGGTGTCTGGCTCGGCGTGTCGCGAGGGTTAGATGTGGCCTTTTTGAATGCTGATTGAGTGGGTGTAGTTGGTGTCGATAGCGCCCTCGTAGAAGGCTGGTCGTCGAAGTTTCGTGGTCGGCTTGGTTCTCGTTTCGGGTCAGGGTGGATACTTTGGCCAGTTAGTCCTGACCCCAGTTGGGCTGCCCGGCGATCTCAACGGGGTCGTCAGGCAGTTCCGTTTTTAGGTAGAGCCACCAATCCAACATGCAGCGTTGATGTTCCCGGATCTTCCCCGGTGGGTGCGAGCCAGCAGTTTCAACTGGGCGTTGATTCCGCCTTCCGGCTGTTTGGTGGCTTTGATCCGGCTGGCATCGAGCACACCGTCGGGTGGGTCGAGGTGTGTTTTGTCAAGTTGTTTTAGGCCGTTTCGGCTCGAATTTTTAGGCCAGTTCGGCACGGTTTTGGGCCGTTTGAGCGTTGCTGGGGTTTTGAGGGTTATTTCATGAGGGCGTTTGCCATGCGGTAGGACTGGCCGGTGAAGGTAATCATGCGTCCGTGGTGGACGATGCGGTCGATGGCTGCCGCTGCCATGTCATCGTTGCCGAAGACTTGGCCCCATTGGGAAAACGCGAGGTTGGTGGTGATGATCAGGCTGCGTTGTTCGTAGGCGTCGGCGATGGCTTGGAAAAGTAACCGTGCACCGTCAGTGTCGATGGGGATGTAGCCGAGTTCGTCGATGACGAGGAGCTTGTTTTTGCCGAGTGCTGCGAGTTCTTTGTCGAGTCTTCCTGCCTGTTTAGCGTTGCGTAAGTGGTCGACTAGGCCGGCGGCGGTGAAAAACCTTGCTGGGATGCCTGCAAGGCATGTTTGGGTGGCTAGCGCGATGGCGAGATGTGTTTTCCCGGTGCCGACGTCCCCGTAGAAGACGAGGTCTTCGCATCCGTTGAGAAACTCAAGCGTGGTGAGGTGTTCGCGGGTGATGTCCGTGGGCAGGGTCACTGGTGACCAGTCGTAGCCGTCGAGGGTTTTGCGTACTGGCACACGCGCACGGTGCATGAGGCGGCGGGCTCTGGATGCTGCTCTGGAAGAAAGTTCAGCTTCGAACAATTCGGTGAGGATGTCGCACTGGCGTGGGGTGGCGTGTTCAACGCATTGGCGTAACACAGCGGTGGTCAAATAGAGCTGGCGGCCGAGTGTGACAACTTGGTTTTTGGTGGTTGTAGCGCTCATTTTAGGTCGCCTCCGCATGCTGTGGGGTGTTGATTGTGGTGGCAAGGAGTTGGTCGTAGGTAGCCAGGTTTGCTCTGGTGTGCTGTGTTGGTGGTGGGGTGCTGTATCGTGCAGCGATGCCAAGATGCGGTCCGGTTGGTTGAGCGTTGGCTTCTAAAAGTGCTGCAGCGGCGGTGACGGTGGCGTCGAAACCGCATTCTGCGGCGGTGGTTTGTGCATGGGTGAAAAACTCACGGCGTGTGACGGTATCTGCTTCGTCGAGGTAGCCGACGACGTTATCCGGCATATGGTGGCGAAGTGGTGAGTTCTTCCACGCTCCCGGCTTTTTGGCTAACCCTGGCAGCAGACTTATGGGGTTGATCACTGTAGCGTCTGCAGTGCCGAAGACTCTCGGCAGCGCGATGATGCGTCGAGACTCCTCGTCTAAGACGGTGATGGTGTCGTGGGACAATTCCAGTGTGACTTGCCTGTTTGCCCAGGCAGGCCCGACTAGGTAGCGGTTGCCTGCTACGGTGACAATCCCGGTTTTATCGGTGCGACGCACTTCGAAACGCACCGGATTAAACCGCACCGACGGACATGCTTTGAGCGCTTGTTGATCGTGTTGAAACAGATCAGCGATTACCGCTGCCTTCTTATAATGGGTCTGCTTGGCAAACGCGGCACACCCAGAGTCCAGAAGAGCGTTTAGTTCTGCCAGTGAAGCAACTTCTGGCACGGGAACGAGCAGGTTTCGGCGGATGAACCCGACAGCGTTTTCCACATTGCCTTTCTCATGGCCTGAATACGGGTTGCAGTAACGCGACCGAGTCCGATAGTGCGCTTTAAACGCGGCGAAGAGCTCTGATTCGACAACCTTCGGGCCGACACGGCGTCCAATAGCAGTAGCGTTATCGAAGACCATCTCAGTCGGCACTCCGCCGGCAGCATCGATGACATCCAGCAATCCGGTAATGACACACTCGGCGGTTTCACCGGCGAAGGCCCTGCAAAACCTCATATTCGAGTACGGAAACGTCACCACCAAAAGGTGTACAACCTTCACATCTGACGCCAGGTTGATTTCTGCCTGGCCGAAATCAACCTGGATGACCCCGGGAGACCATTCCAACTCCATGAACCCATCTCCTGGGGCTTTATGGTCCTGCCTCCACTGCTTGACGTAGCGCTGTACCGGCGAATACGAGCCGGTATATCCATGTTCGGCGGCAAGCCGGTCACAGATGCGCTGCGCAGTGTGGCGTTGCTTGCGCGGCATGCGCTGATCTTGCTCAAGCCACCGATCAATCACGGCACACAACGTCTCACCGAGCGCTAGTGATCCTGGCTTATGTAACTTAACTGGCGGGATAGGGCTGAAATCGTCCTGGTTGACGTACTTATCGACCGTAGCGCGAGATACCGATACCGCCTTCGCGATCGCTCGTCGGGAC
>OJLW01000341.1_pt1 | contig 25092 bp, 21 predicted proteins | sample 1597021 | NCBI WGS metagenome assembly OJLW01 (sample SAMEA3904676, study PRJEB24821) | metagenome | biome: Builtin; feature: hospital; material: surface | place: USA | collected 2013-06-03
ATCCATTTATGGATATGTGCAATGGAGAAATCCTAAGCTATGGAATTGATAAACATCCTTCAGCTAAGAACGTCATGGATGCCTTAGAAGAGGCGATGGCAATAACCTCTGATTGCCCATATCGAAGAACGTTTCATTCTGATCAAGGATGGGCATACCAGATGAAGGCATACACTCATCGCCTTAAAGAAAACCGGATTTTCCAAAGTATGTCACGCAAAGGAAACTGTCATGATAACTCTGTTATGGAAAACTTCTTCGGTATCCTTAAGCAAGAAATCTATTATGGTGTACTTTACTATAGTTATGAAGAATTAAAGACAGAAATTGAACGATATATTAAGTATTATAACGAGCAAAGGATAAAAGAAAAACTAGGATGGATGAGTCCCGTGCAATACAGGCTTAGCCTCTTGGTTGCATAAAAATTGCGTAACAGATATCATAAGCTGTTACGCAATAAAGTCTAACTTTTGGGGGTCACATCATAGTCCCAGCTCTTTTAATATAAGTTATATTTCTATGCCTTATTACTTCAACTTGCTTAAACTCGCCAAAACACTCTCTGAGTCTTTTCTACCAACCAAAAGTTACCTTAAAAAAATTAGCATACAAAAAAGGAATTAAGCAAGAATCCTCTCACTTAATTCCTAATAATATCCTACGATAAGTTTTAACCAATTGAAGCAGTTTCAATCAGACCATAGCGTCCGTCTTTACGGCGATAAACAATGTTAATTTCATTGGTATCACGGTCATGATAAACAAAGAAATCATGGCCTAGCATATTCATTTGAAGAACCGCTTCCTCAGAATCCATGGGTTTTAATTCAATTTTCTTAGAACGAACGATCTCTAAATCAGAGTCAGAAGACTCCTCTTTAACCGGGGTATCTAATTGTGGCAATGCAAAATCTAAACCTTTTTCACGTGATTTACGGTTAATTTTTGTTTTATATTTACGAACTTGACGTTCTAATTTATCTACTACAAAGTCAATCGAAGCGTATAAGTCTGGATTCGTTTCTTCTGCCCTAAGTACAAGGAAAGAAAGGGGAATCGTTACTTCAGCTTTAGCCGTTTTATCTGGATAAACTTTTAAATTAACATAGGCTGTTGCATTAGGTACATCAGTAAAGAAACGTTCTAGCTTAGACACTTTCTTTTCTGCGTACTCGCGAATCGCTTGAGTGACTTCGATATTCTCTCCACGGACATTATAGTTAAACATATAAATCCCTCATTTCATTTCAATTACCTAAGTCAATACTTCTTAGGTTAAAAGCTATCTATTAGCTTTATCTCATTATAACATAAAACCCTCAGTTTGAAAACGCTATAGCTCATTGTTCATTAATCTCTTGCTAAACTAATCGATCGAATCTTTTCTAAATTTGAATAGACTTGTAAATAACGCCGACTTAGACAGTCCTTTGCACATAGCATGGTAGCTCCCGTCGTATAGACATCATCGAAGAGTAGATGAGCTTGTTTGGACTTTAAACACAAAGGTTGCTTGGAATCCCATTCAAAGGGATTCGTTAATTTCAAACGGGCTTGGCGATTTTTACTAGCTTGCTTAATTCCATCCCCCTTATAAATAAAAGGACATCGAAAAGGAATACCAGCGGCTTTTAGCAACTGGCCAGTCGCATGAAAGCCCCTTTGATTTAAAGAGGCGGGAGAAGAAGGTAGGACTAACCAATCAAACTTGCGATAAAAACGATAAATTTTCTTTAAGTCTTTAGCAAATAGTTGAGCCATTCGGATATCTCCTTGATATTTATAACGATATAAAGTATCTTTTACCCCACCTTCATAATGATACATTCCCCGATGATGTAATAACTCTACCGGGTATTTTCCCAACCAGCGATAACAATCCAGACAATACACTCGATCATTAACCGAATATGATTGATGATATATATCCTCTTGGCCCTCCCCCAATAGACGGCCACAAGCTGAACACGCACTCTCCTCTACTTGATAGGGATGCCATCTATTTAAACAATTTTGGCAGATAGGCGTCTTTTGAATCGGTTGGAAGGAGAAAAGCTCCTGCCAAGTTAATTCCACTTCGATCGATTCTTGACATAATAAACAATTGATTTGGCTCATATTTCGGCCTCCTTTAACAGGCCTCTTTGACGTGCCATCCGATTCATCTGACGAATTTCATTACGTGCCTTTCGCATTTCACGAGTAATACCACAATGTCCATAGATCAAAATTCCCTTAGGATGCGTCGCCTTTCGACCAACTCTCCCCGACATTTGAACTAAGGAAGACTTATCAAACAAAGGATCTTCGGCTCCGAGTATTAAGACCTGACAATTAGTAAAAGTGACACCTCTTTCTAATATGGTCGTAGTCACCAAGACATCGAGCTCCTCCTTGCGTAATTTTAATACCTTGTCTTTACGAAGGGGATCGCTGGCATAAACAGCCTCCACTTTAAGAAGAGGAGCAATCTCTTTCAACCATTCTGCTAGCATCTTTGCATAATGGATATTCGCCATAAAAATCAATTTAGGTCCTTGTAGGGTCATATAATATTTTAATAAACTCATTAGCCGCGAACGCTTCTTTCGCTTTTTTAATGCTAGTTGCCACTCCCCCAACCAAATAAAATTCGGTTCCACCAAGGGATAACCATGAAAACGTGCCGGTAGTACACTGGCTGTGATCTTCTTTTGTTTAACCGCTTGTTCTAACACCTTGTCTGGAGTCGCTGTTAAAAATAAGAGTTTTCCTGTAGATTTAACAGCTCTAGCCACGGCGTAATGGAGCGAACGATTATTTAAATAAGGGAAAGCATCCACCTCATCAACCACCAATAAATCAAAAGCTTCTTTAAATCGTAACAATTGATGGGTCGTTGATATCATAATATCATTCGGAATATAAGCCGATTCTGGACTCCCATATAATAGACATATCTGACATTTTTGAAAGGCCGCTTCAATTCGAGGCGCTAATTCTAAGCAGACATCCACTCTCGGTGAGGCAATTGCAACTTTGCCATTTTTTTGAAGAACTTGATCGATGACTGGAAATAACATCTCTGTTTTACCTGCTCCTGTGACGGCATGAATTAAGTGCGGACAAGCGGGAATAGCTAAAGCTTTCAGGGCTTCTTGACTGGCTTGTGCTTGTTGTTCAGATAATGTGCCTTGCCAGGTAAGTTTCGATGCCTGATTTACTGCAAGCGATCGATTAGATTGCTCTGGCAAAAAATATAAGATATCCTTATTCGTTAACCTTCCCATCATGATACATTCACTGCAAAAAACCATTTGCTGATCACTATTTAAAATTGGAAAACACCTTGGATCTTGATTATGACATCTTTGACAGCGAAAACTATTTCCATGCTTTATGATGGCAGGAATCTGCTGAAAGCGACTTAAAAAATCAGCATCAGGAACTTTACCATCTAATTGATACTTTAAGCAAGTTTGCTGAATCTCAGACCGACTCAATAACCGCCCTATAAAATATGCTTGCCAATCGATAAAAAAACCCCCTCTTTGGAACTAAATACAAGTAGTTCCAAAAAGGGGGATTGCGCTATTGACAATGTTCGTTCTGAATCTTAGGTAATATTCCAAAACCTAAGCTGCCTTTCCCAGTATGAGTAGTGATAACTGGTCCTAAGCGGTTAATGTGAACTTCTGAATCCGGGAAAGCTTGTAACAACATGTCTTTCATCTTATCACACGCCTCTTCGTTCTCTGCATGGGTTAACATAAAAATGACTCCCTCAGGATATTTTTCCCAAGCAGCTTGAGCGAGCTCTATCCACCTTAAAAAAACCTTTTTATTGGTTCGCACTTTCTCAAAAAGTAAGATTTTTCCTGCTTCATCAAAATATAATATCGGTCGAATTTTCAACAATTGACCAACAAGAGCCCCAGCCGCATTCAAGCGTCCACCTTTAACTAAATTATCTAGCGATTCTACCATTAAATAAGTCTGACCCCGCTGACTCTGCCAAATTAACTGTTTGGCAACCGTTTGAGGAGAAAGTCCACTTTCTAATGATTCAATCGCTAAACGCGTCAAAACTTCCATAACAATACAAGAAGACTTAGAATCAACACAATAGCATTCTAATCGATCTTGATATTCCTGCATAATCGATTGACCCAATGAATACGCCCCTGAAATGCCTGATGATAAATGAATCGCAATAACTGCCTGATAGTCCTTAGAAACAAGAGTTTCCATCAGTTCATAATACTTACCAGGTTGAGGCTGCGACGATTTTGGTAAAGTCGTTGATCGCTCTAGATCTTCATAAAATTTTAATTGAATCGATCGATCACTCGTATCTTGGTAGTAAGTCCCATTCTCAAAAACTAAACTCAATGGAATTGTATAAACATCTGGGTGGTTGGCAATGTCTTCATTTAAATATGCTGTAGAATCAACAATCAGAGCAGTTTTCATCATTTATCCTTCCTAGAAAAAAGTTATTTAATTCGTTTGATATTAAGAATATGCTACAATTTAATCTATTAAAGCAAGTTAAGTATATCCTAGCACAAAAGAAAGGTGGACTCCATGATAAATTACCGAAGCATTCAAGATACCATCGTTCACGAACTCGAAATTAAAAAATCCCGTTTTATTAGCTACTTAATTCCTATTCAGAATGAGGAAGAATTTCAAGTCAATCTTGATCAAATCAAAAAAGAACACCCTAAAGCAACACATCACTGTTATGCTTATATTCTCGAAGATACTGGCCAAATTCAACGCATGAGCGATGATGGCGAACCTAGCGGTACAGCAGGAATTCCTATCCTTGAAGTTCTTAAACAGGAGAACTTAACCTACCTAATGGCCGTCGTCGTGAGATATTTTGGAGGAATAAAACTAGGAGCTGGTGGGCTAATTCGGGCATACTCCTCCGCCACTTCCCAAGCCCTTCAAATAAGTACTCTCGTTGAAAATACCAACCAGGCCATCATCAATCTGAACATGGCATACAAGCTCAATGATTCTTTTCAATATTTCATTTCACAGCTAGCTAATCCTCCTCAAATACTCGATAGCCAATACCTAGACACGGTCATTCATCAAATAGCTATTGCTCAAGAAGAAGCAGCCTTATTAGAACAACAATTAGCCGACCGCTTTAATCAGCAAATTGATTGGCAATTTGACCACATTAGGCCTGTTGATCTTCCCATTAAAAACTCCTCAAAGAAACTCTAAATCTAAAATCACGATCGATTATCTTTTCCTAAAAAGTAAGTCCATAGTGCCATAGAAAGTAGAATCATAATGATCACAGAAAAAATGCTTACCTTATATTGAGGATAAGCCTGTAAGGCAAAAGCGAGAACTGAGAACATCATCGTCATGATGATCATTAAAAAATTAATCTGCCCTTGAGTCCATCCTCGACGTAACAATCGATGGTGGATATGATCGCGATCGCCTAATGTAATCGGCTGTCCATTTAAAAATCGACGAATAATCGCATAAATTGTATCAAACAAAGGCACCGCATAAATTAATACCGGCAAAACTAAGGTATACAAACTAGCGTGCTTCAAATTTCTTACTGTCATCGCTGCATACATAAACCCGATAAATAAAGAACCTGTATCTCCTAGAATAATTTTTGCAGGGGGCCAGTTAAAAATCCAAAAACCCAAAATTGCTGATAAAAGCAATAATAACATCAAAACAAAATCTACTTGAATGGTGAGCGAAAAACTAAGTGTCACCATGATCATAGAGACTAAACTCGTTATCGAAACACTGGAAGATAGTCCATCAATCCCATCGATTAAATTAAAGGCATTCGTCAAAAAATAGATCCAAATAAGTGTAAATACATAGGCCAAGGGGCCGCTCATCCAGCTAGGAAAAATGTCTAAAATTGCTGAAGTAAACACAATATGGTCCACCCGATAAATCAAATGACAAGCAATAATTATCCCGATTGATTTTAACACCGGGCTAAGAGTCAGGCAATCATCCAAAAGACCCGTTAAAAGAACTACTGTAGAGGCCATTAATAGCCCCCATTGCCGTGTATCAAAATATGGCCAAGCCATATAATAGTTAAGCCAAAAACTAATATAGATCGCTAGACCACCAAAAAAAGGCTTTTGACTTTTCTTATCTTTGGGCAAAAAGCCTTTTTGACTAATCCAGATGAGTGAATAGGTCAGCACACTGGAAATCAAACAAGTAAATATAGCCCGAATCATCAAATTTACTAGCAACAAGGCATCCCTTCTCTCATCCGCTACTTCCAAAAATCATCAAAAACAGTAATGGGCAAATGACGCTTATGTTTCGTTTTTAGATACCAATTCTCAATGACACGAGCCGCCGATTCTGAAACAGCCTGCCCCATTAAATATTGATCAATCTCATCATAAGACACTCCCAAAGCTTCCTCATCCGATTGCATCGGCCGCTGATCTTCCAAATCAGCTGTCGGTATTTTTTTATAAAGGGCAGAAGGGCAGTCTAAATAAGCCAATAATTGACGACCTTGTGATTTCGTTAACCGCCAAATCGGCATCAAATCTGCAGCCCCATCTCCATATTTAGTAAAAAAGCCTGTCACACTCTCTGCTGCGTGATCCGTGCCTAATACTACCCCTTGATTTTGGCCAGCAATAGCATATTGAATAATCATCCGCATCCGTGCCTTAATATTTCCCTTATTAAAATCAGAGATCTCTTGGCCTGCTTCTTGTAGACTTTGAACCGCTTTATCCGTAGAAGACTTAATATTAACCGTTATCACCTGGTCTGCTTGAATATAGTCCAGGGCTGCTTGAGCGTCTGATTGGTCCAATTGATCACCATAAGGCAGACGAACTGCGATAAATCGATAATTGATGGTTGGATGAGCCTGTCTTAATCGATCAATGGCCATTTGAGCTAACTTTCCAACCAAAGTTGAATCCTGCCCCCCTGAAATCCCCAAAACTAAGCTAGTCAGCCCTGAATGATAGCTAAGGTAATCCATCATTAATTGGATGCTACGTTCAATTTCTTCTTGAGGATCAATGATTGGTTGAACCTTTAAGAATTCCATAATTTCAGCTTGCAAAGAACGCATCTAATCTCCCCCTAGTCATCACTCAAATCTAATTCATCCGCCAATAGTCTGGCATTTTCAGCGACTCTTTGACGAATGGCATCAATGGAATCCATCTTCAACTGATAGAGCTTGGTAGATAGATCGACTGGATAGATTTGAGGGTTTAAAATTCGTTTATGTTCTTCCCATAGGCAATCCAGATTGCTTTTTGCATATTGACGTATTTTTTCTAAGGTCGGCAAATCATAGATACGTTGTCCTTGATCATAGATCACTTGGAGTAAGGGTCTGGCATTAAATTCTTTGACAGTTTTATTGATATATGGATACACCGGATGGAACATATAGAGCGAATCTAAGCCTTTAAGTTCTTCATCTATTAAAGCCACATAATCCCCTTCGGATTTTCCATCTTTTTGCCGAGTAATACGCCAAACTTGCTTTTCGCCTGGAGTAGTTATCTTACTAGCATTAGAAGAAATCTTCATCGTTGGAACCAAGTGTCCTGTTTGATCTTCAATACTTACTAATTTGTACACTGCACCCAAAGCTGGTTGGTCATAGGCTGTAATGATTTTTGTTCCAATACCCCAAGAGTTAATCTTAGCACCCTGCATTCTCAGGTTCAAAATAGTTTTTTCATCTAAATCATTAGAAGCAACAATTAGTGCCTCTGGGAAACCCGCTTCATCGAGTTGTTCTCGAATCCGTTTCGATAGATAGGCCATATCTCCCGAATCAATCCGTACTCCAATAAAATTAATCTGATCTCCCATCTCTCTAGCTACCTTAATAGCGGTAGGAAGACCTGATTTCAAAGTGTCATAAGTATCAATTAAGAAGACAACATCTCGATGCGTTTGAGCATAGGCTTTAAATGCTTCATACTCATCACGGTAGGCTTGCACCAAAGCATGAGCATGTGTCCCAGAAATAGGCATGCCAAATAACTTCCCAGCTCGAACATTAGAAGTAGAATTAAATCCTCCAATATAGGTTGCACGTGCACCCCATACCGCAGCATCCATTTCCTGAGCTCGTCTAGCACCGAATTCAGCAATACTGTCTCCTTCACCTGCTACAGATCGAATTCGAGCTGCTTTTGTCGCAATCAAGGTCTGATAATTCACAATATTTAGGATCGCCGTCTCCACTAGTTGACACTGACCCAAGGGACCGGAAACCTGCATAAGTGGTTCATCTGCATAACATAACTCTCCTTCAACCATCGATCGAACAGTGAGTTGTAATTCCATTTTTGATAAATAATCTAAAAATTCTGGTGAATACAATCCTAACCCAGCTAAGTATTCAATATCTGATTTTGAAAAGCGAAACTGATCTAAATAATTAATAACCCTTTCCAATCCAGCAAAAATAGCATAACCATTTTGAAAGGGGTTCTTGCGAAAATACACTTCAAAGACCGCTTGTTTTTGATCGATTCCTTTTTCCCAGTATGTTTTTAACATATTTATTTCATATAGATCTGTATGTAGCATCAAACTATCATCTGGATATCGATAAGTCATTCCCTCATCCTCCACCTTGTAATATTCACTTTCTATTGTATCATATTCTCTCACTGCAAAAACAAGTTAGATACTTTCAAACAATGGCATATTATCGAGCAAACAAAAATTTACCGACTTATATCACTAAGCCGGTAAATCCTTTTTTCCTATTTTACTAGGAACTCCTATTCAGTTAGTCTTCCAAAATCTGAAGTTGATCCTTGAAATCTTCCCAAGAAAGCTGGTTAAGCGTCTGTTCTTCAATCCCCCTCGCAGAAACTTTATCGAAGAGAATTTTTAAAGTCTGAAATAGCAATTTAAAATCAAAGGCTAAAGAATACTTCTTAATATACAAGAGATCAAAATTTAGCTTACTATTGAAGTCTGTCGCATATTTTCCATAGACTTGCGCATAGCCCGTAATTCCAGCCCGAACTTGATGCCTAAGGTCATAATATGGATTCTGCTGCTTAAATTGGTTAACAAAAAAAGGTCGTTCAGGCCTTGGGCCCACCAAGGACATTTCTCCTTTTAAAACATTAATCATTTGCGGCAACTCGTCGATTCGGGTAGATCGAATAAACTTACCCACCTTGGTGATCCGTTGGTCATTGGAGCTTGCCAAAACAGGGCCAGAAACTTGCTCTGCCTCTTGGCTCATTGAGCGAAACTTTAAAATTTTAAAAACTTTTTGTCCCTTAGTTACGCGTTCTTGCTTATAAAAAACGGGTCCCGGACTATCAAAATGAATCGCTAGCGCCGTTACCAACATGACCGGCGATAACAGGACTAGAGAAGTTAAAGCCACCAAGATATCTAACGACCGCTTAAGAATAGCTTGTTCAAAAGGAATAGAAAATCCGGATAGTTCAATAATACTTTCATCCTCAAATGACATAATATTAGGATTGACCATCATTAAATTAGCAAATTGAGTGCCTAAAAATAATTTCTTATCTTGACGCATAAGATACTCATAGATTCTTAAACGTTCTGCTTCTTCAACATAACCCGTTAAATAAACAATATCAATCTGATCACTATAATCCTGTACTTTTTGATAGTAATCCTCAAATCCAACAAATACTACTTGATGTCGTTGGTTAGTCATTCGGGAGAAATTGACAACCGCTTCAAAAACCTGATCTTTTTGACCTAAAATCATAATCCGTTTTCGTCCCGACAAACGATGATATAGCCAGTAGGAAAAGGCATTAAAGACATATAAAAGCCCAGTCCCTACTAATAAATTCAGTAAAATAACCGATCTGGGGAAAGTCAGCCAAGCCCCCGCATAGCTCAAAGCCATCATAAAAACCATCATAAAGACCTGGCCTAAAAAGGTAAAATAAAACAAATCCAAATAAGTCTTATTATAAAAAATATATGTCCCAAATAGAATATGGATCACAATAAAACCCAACAAAATCCAAAGATAAGATGCTTGAAAAGCTTGAAAGTTACGCATTGGAATTTGTGTCCAAAATTTTAAATAAAACGATACATAAATACTCAATAAGTTGACCAAGGAAGCGATGCATACTACAACAATCCGCAATAAATTATTCAATTCTTTTTTATGGGTCATTATAAACCTCTTTTCATAAAGCTAATATCGCTATTATACCATCGTATTCCATCTTTTGTTGACATTTTTAATTTATTCCATGAATTCCATTTAAAAGAAGCAGAGTCTAATCGAACTGTTTGAACGAGTGGATACTCAAAGTTAAATAAAATAACTTACATAAGCGTATAATTATTATCCGTTCACCATTTAAAAATTAATTTAAAGAGGCTGTAACTAAAATGTCACAGCCTCTATGCATAATCGATAGGTTACCCCTTATCGGACGAACCAGCCTTATTTATTAGAAAATTTTTCATTAAATAGGGGTGAAACAGAGCGGTTTTCATGAATCCGTTTGATCGCTTCACCAATTAGTCGTGCGACCGATACAATTTCGATTTTATCAATCCGTTTTTCTTCTGGCAACAGAATCGAATCTGTTACAATCACTTTTTTAATGACGGAATTTGTCAATCGTTCAATGGCAGGGCCTGATAAAACCGGATGGGTACAGCAAGCATAGACCTCTGTAGCACCGCGATCCACTAAGGCTTGTGCCGCAATCGAAATCGTTCCAGCCGTATCAATCATGTCATCAATGATAACTGCTCGTTTACCCTCAACCGATCCCACAATATTCATCACTTCAGCGACATTAGGACGAGGACGGCGCTTATCCACAATGGCAATCGGCGACTTTAAAAATTCCGCTAATTTACGAGCGCGTGTCACGCCCCCATGATCTGGAGATACAACCACGACATCATCCCCCACCAGATTATTATCAATAAAATAATTAGCGAGTAAGGGTGCCCCTAACAAGTGATCGACTGGAATATCAAAGAAGCCCTGAATTTGTGCCGCATGAAGGTCTAAAGCTACTAAGCGATTAACACCTGCATTTTCAAGCATATTGGCTACTAACTTAGCCGTAATGGGTTCACGAGACTGGGACTTACGATCTTGACGGGCATACCCATAATAAGGAACGACCACATTGATCGTTTTTGCAGAAGCGCGACGCAAAGCATCTACCATAATTAACAATTCCATCAAATGATCGTTCACAGGATTAGATGTTGATTGAACAATATAAACATGCGAACCGCGAATCGATTCTTCAATGTTAACACGAATCTCCCCATCAGCAAAGTGGGTTAAAGACACCTTACCAAGCTCGAGCCCAACCGCTTGAGCGACTTTTTCCGCTAAAGGTTGGTTGGAACTCAATGCAAAGATCTTCAACTTTGGGTCGGCGTAATGATTCATATTCGTCAAAGGAAATCCCTCTTTCTATTTGTTTGTATTAAATTTGTGCCAATAATCTGCTTTATTTACCTGTCTACTTCGTGCAATCCCCAAACTTTCTGAATCGATATCATCCGTGATTGTCGATCCCGCAGCGATCACCGATCGATCCCCCACCACAACTGGCGAGACAATGTTTGAATTGGATCCAAGAAATACTTGGTCGCCAATCTTTGAATGATGTTTCTTTTTACCATCATAATTGCAAAAAATAACACCACACCCAACATTAACCGATTCACCTAATTCTGCATCGCCAATATAAGCGAGATGCCCAGCCTTTGTTTCTGCGTGTAGGGTCGCATTTTTTACCTCCACAAAATTACCAATATGAACGCCCTCACCTAAATTACTATGGGGTCTTAGATGAGCAAATGGTCCAATCGTTACCTGCTTAGCAATCTGTGAATGTTCCAAGAAGGATTGACGAATTTGCACTCCCTCTCCGATCACGCAGCAATCAATCTCTGAATGAGCTCCAATTAAACATCCTTTTCCAATACTGGTTTTCCCTTTAAGTTGAACACCAGCTTCTACAACTGTATCTGAACCAATCGTAACATCCACTTCTAAGTACACCGAATCCGGATGCGTAAAAGTCACACCCTGACGCATATGATCTTCAACAAATCGACGATTCATTAGCAATTGAGCCTTAGAAAGCGCCAAACGATCATTGACACCTAAAGACTCACTCACATCTTCCATAACATAAGCAGATACCTTTTCAGATTGATTCGTCAAAATAGAAATAACATCCGGAAGATAATATTCACCTTGAGCATTATCATTTCCCACTTGTTCTAATGCTTGGAATAAAGCCTGATTGTCAAAGATATAAGTGCCGGTATTAATTTCTCGAACAAGCCGTTCAGAATCTTTTGCATCTTTTTCTTCAACAATCCGTATAACTCCACCGTTTTGATCACGGATAACTCGGCCATAGCCTTTAGGATCGTCAATTTCTGCAGTCAATATCGTAGCTTTTGACTGACTTGTCTCATGGTATGTGAACAAATCATTTAAAGTTGATCCTTTTAGAAGTGGCGTATCTCCACAAACCACCAAGGTATTACCTGGCTTATCTTGAAGGAGTTCCTTTGCCTGTAAGACTGCATGTCCTGTTCCCAACTGCTGATCCTGTATAACAAACTGACATTGATCTGCCAATTCATGCTTAACTAAATCAGCACCTTTTCCAACAATTGTTACCTTTTCACTTACACGGCACGCATTAACCGCACGCAGTACATGTCCCACCATGGGCAAGCCTGAAATCGGATGTAACACCTTTGGCAAAGACGACTTCATCCGAGTACCCAATCCTGCAGCTAATATGACTGCCATTCTTTCCACTCAATCAACACCCCTTTTCAACACGTTTATTTACATTATAACGCTTCCTATGTTATTTATCCATCCGCCTTCGCCGATTGAAAAAAATTCCCTAATTGGGTTTCCAGTTGATAATGCCCCACCTCATTATTATAGGCTAAGCTTGTTTCAAATAAAGCTTGATAATTTGGTAAGGCTACACGCCCTTGTGCTTTATTTTCTGCGAAAACACAAATGCCAACTGCCTTAGAATTAAATTCTTCCATCAAACTTAATAAACCGGCCATCGTTCCCCCATTGCGTAGAAAATCATCTACCATTAGTACTTTTGAATGAGCTTGTAGCGATTGCTTGGATAACTCCATTTTTTGAACCACTTGGTGTGATCCAGATATATAATTAATCGAAATGGTAGATCCCTCAATTTTGGAAGATTCTCTTCTTGCGACCACATAGGGAACATTTAAAAACGAAGCCACCATCGCTGCTAAACCGATTCCCTTGGCTTCAATCGTCACCACAGCATCAATTTTTTTTGAATAGTACTTAAAGGCTATTAATTGAGCGATTGATTTTAAAATATATGGATCTTGTAGTAGATCATTCACATAAATATAATTACCAGGTAAAATCCGTTTGCCTTCCAACATCTTGTCCTGAATTAAAGTCTGTAAATCCTGAACAGCTTTTTCCGATAAAGCCGGTCTAAAAATAACCCCGCCGGATTTTCCGGTAAAGGTTTCAACGACACCTGTTTGACGAGCAAGCATAACCTCCTTGATCATCTCGATATCTTCAGAAACAGAGGCCTTTGCACACCCAAATTCCTGGGTAAAACGAGCAAAATTAATCAACTGATTGGGCGCTTGCATTAATACTTGCGTCATCGCAATTAATCGCTGGTTTCGTTTATATTTGAAAGTCCCATGATCATTCGCCATTCTTCTTACTCCTTTAACTGTTTTTTTTACTTTATCACGATTACTTAACAGTTTCAAATATAGCAAAAAGCCATGATCCAAGGATCACAGCTTTATTTAAAAAGGCAATTATGTTAAGAACGAATTTCTAAATTAGCTTGTCTTTTCTTTTGAAAAGTCTGATAAATTTTTTGCCCCAGGGTTACAATAAGGAAAATCCCCATAAAAGATAAGGTAATGCTTGCCCCAGGCGGAGTGTCATAGTTAAAAGAACATACCAGGCCCACAAGAATCCCAAGCATATTAATGATAATACCAATCACAATGCTTTGATTAAAAGAACGTGCGATCCGAATGGCAGTTGCTGATGGGATAACAATTAAAGCTGATACTAATAAAGCACCCACAATCGGCATCATAATTGAAATCGCTACACCTGTTAATACTGAAAAACAAGTAGAGATAAATTTAACCGGCAACCCCGAGGTCCGAGCGGTTGCTTCATCAAAAGACACCACATAGAGAGGTTTGCGAAAGATTAAATATAGGGCCATGACCAAAATAGCTACCGTGACTAATAATTTTAATTCATTCGCTTGAATCAGAATAATTGAACCAAACAAAAACTGATCCACTTGGAAATTACTCTGGCTCGTATTTAAACTGAGTAAAACTAGGGCTAAGGCCATCCCAGTAGACATCATCAAAGCGACTGATATTTCTGAAAAATCACGATAAATCGTTCGAAGATATTCAATACCTAGAGAAGCCAAAACAACCACTAACAAGGTTGCATAAGTCGGTGAAATGTGTAATAACAAACCTAAAGCTACCCCGGCTAGAGAAATATGAGAAAGGGTATCCGCCAATAAGGATTGTTGACGTAAAATTAAAAACAAACCGATAATCGGCGTGATAAAAGACATTGCTAATCCAGCAATGAGTGCTCGTTGGATGAATTCATACTGAAACATCTCCACGGTGACCCCTCCTCTCTGATTAAACGAATTTCACGATCATAGAAGCCCTCTATTTCATCATCCGCATGCGTGACCATCATAATTGTCTTTCCATGTTCTTTAGTCAAGTGCTGTAATAAACGATAAAAACTTTTCCTTGATTGACTATCCATACCCGCTGTGGGCTCGTCAAGCACATAAAAATCGGGGTCTAAGGCAAAAATACGTGCGAGTATCACCTTCTGCTTTTGCCCACCTGATAACTGTCCGATCAGACGATGCCGCAAATGAGCCATACCTACTGCATCAAGAGCCCGATCAACGTGCTCATAGTCTTTATCGTCGAGAGGCTTAAACCAACGCCCTTGGGAATAGCGTCCTGACTCAACAAATCGTTGAACGGTTGAAGGGAATCCCGCATTGAAAGCATTGATATTTTGAGCAACATAACCAATTGATAATTTCCCTCCGCGAGAATTTTTAGGTGCTAAATATACTTTTCCTGTAGCTGGTTTAAATAAACCGATAATATTTTTTATTAACGTTGATTTAGCTGCCCCATTTTCTCCCGTCAAAATGACAAATTCTCCTTCATGAATGGTGAAGTTAATTTGGTTTAATACTTTTTCCTGATCGTAATAAAAAGATAAATCTTCTACTTTTAATATTTCCATGTGACCCCTCCGAACCACAAAAAGTAATAATTACTAAATAGCTAGGGTTTATCATAAAATGATCCGTCACCATTGTCAAGTCTAGATGCTAAATACTTGTCATTAGCATTTTTTATTTTGTCATTACTTATTATTCGATTCTAACCATTTTTTCAAGATAGCTTGACCTTGTTTGCTTGAAAACAATTTTTGACCGTGCTGTAATTCACGCTTGAATTGTTGCCTCATCAAAGTTTGTATTTGTCTCAATGGTATCCTCTTACCCTGAGATTCAGAAACAGCAATTTTTCTTAATGCTTCAATGTAAGCATAAGCCAAAGCCATCGTTAATGTTGCGGCAGTCGTTCCATTTAACAAGCCGCCCCCTAAAAAAGATAAGCCTGGTACCCATTTAATCATAGAGGTTACGATATATTTGCCTAATGCTGTGGCCCCGCTCGTTCCTCCAATACCGGCTAAAATACTCATTATTTGAGCCATATCTAAAGATAAGCCAAACAAAGCCGTAATCTGAGCCAACATGCTAATTTGCATAGGAACTAATAAAGAAGCGTCCGCAACAGGAATCGGGATAAAACCAATACCGAAAGCAGATGAAATATATGTTTTAGCCCAACGTTTCGCCTTAGTAACTTTCAAATCAATATCGGCTTGTTGGGCATTGATAAAAGCCTGGTGAAGCTCCTCTGGTAGAATTGTCATTGTCGTCATTATCAATTCCTTTAATCCAAAAGCAGCCATTTCTTGACCATTGGCTAATTTTACTGGCTTAGCTAAGACAGGAATAACGGCCTTAACTTGACTGAGATGGGCTTCTAAATACTGCTTAAATTCAAAACTAGCTTGACTATAGGCTTGCGTAATCACGATAATAACAGGCAACTTTTGGCTCAGATGCTCGATTAAAAGAAGTTCTTGCTCTTCAATTCGACCCATTCCCCCGTGAATACAATAGTAAACAAAGTGAATCGCTTCTGTGGGTCCTTTTGCTTTCTGCAAATCGATCAACTCAAATATTTCTTGAATCGTTCGAGACTGTTCAGACTGACCCAATTCCAATCCCCGACTATCATATAAAGTAATAGGCATCCCTTCTTTGGTTAACTTTATCAAGTGATCAGTTACCGGTAGCCCCATACCAGTTCTTGCAACCTCCTCACGAAACAAAGCATTTATCAGCGTTGATTTGCCAGCACCTGTCTTACCGACCAATAAAATATTAACTGGTTGCATTCGATCAATTTGTTGCTGACTCTCTTGAAGTAATTCCTTCGCCATTTGAGGATTCCATTTGAATCGATTTAGCTTTTGCCAGAATTTAGCCATGGATTACCTCCTCACTAATCTCTTCTAGATCGATTGGATAAAAGAATTAAACGGAATATTTGTAGAGCGGTTGAAATAGTTGCTGCTAAATAGGTAAATGCCGCTGCCCGGAGAACCTTCCTTGCTGCTGGTAATTCTTCACTCCGAAATACATTTTCTGCTTCTAAGCTCTTTAGAGCACGACGAGAGGCATCTAATTCAACAGGTAGGGTCACTAATTGGAATAACAATGCTGCTGACAGGGCAATAATACCAACCCAGATCAAGCCTGTCAGTTGAAACAAGAAACCAATAATAATCAAGGGCATTCCTATTGAAGAACCGAATTGTGTCACTGGCACTAAAGCAGCTCGCCATCTTAACAAAGGATAACCCACGGCATCTTGAACAGCATGACCACATTCATGGGCCGCTACCGCCACCGCTGCAATCGACGTTTGATCATAGGTGGCATCCGATAATCTTAGCACTTTGTTTTGGGGGTCATAATGGTCCGTCAAAGCACCCCTCACCCGTTCAATACGAACATCATGGATATTATTTGCCCTTAAAATATGATCGGCAGCTTGTTGACCAGAAATATTTTTTTGGGTCGCATACTGGTTATACTTTGAAAATGTCGATTTAACAAGATATTGAGCCAGCATCACTAAGCCCATACCAATTAACACATAAATATAGGTGCTATCAAAATAAAAGCCATAAGGAAACATTGATTCTCCTCCTCTAAAGATTAGTTCTTTATATGTATCTTATCAAAAGCCTCTAAAAAAAACTATTCTTGAGCTTAGGCTTCTTCAACAAAAAAGACCGCAGGCTAGTTCCTGCAGTCTCCATGTTACCCGTTAAATTAATCGTCATTAATCATGGTCAGTTTTTTCTTCTTTTAACATTAAGTTTAAAGCAATTCCAACTAAGGCAGATAGGGCCGTCCCCGAAAGAACAAAAGATCCTCCAAAATCAAGAACTGCACCACCCAAACCTATTACCAACATTGCTGAGGCAATAATCAAGTTACGTGATTGCGTAAAATCAGTCCGATCTTGAATTAAAACTTTCAATCCGTTACTAGCAATAACACCATAGAGCAGAATCGACATACCTCCTAGAACAGCTGGCGGAATGGTTCCAATTAAGGCATTAAATTTTCCTAGAAAACTAAGGGCTATTGCAATCAAGGCTGCATTACGAATAACATTCACAGAAGCCACTCTGGTTAAAGCAATGACACCAGTATTTTCACCATAAGTCGTATTAGCAGGTCCACCAATAAAAGCAGACACAAAAGTAGCTACACCGTCCCCTAATAGAGTACGATTTAATCCTGGATCTTCTAAGAAATTCCGCTGACACACTTCCCCTAGAACAATATGATCCCCAGTATGTTCTGAAATAGTCACTAAAGCTATCGGTATGATTGCCCACGCTTCCGGTCCAAAATAAAAGTGATATTGCTCCCAATTTTCTATCGGTGTCGCAAATGGTAAGCTGAGATCAGGCAACTGAATCCACGCTGCTTCAATTACCGGTCCAAAATCAACTATTCCTAATAGGCAGGCTATAATATAACCTCCCACAATCGCAATTAAAAATGGAATAACTCGTATGAAACCTTTAGTATATACTTGAATAAATACAGAAATTAATAAGGAAGCAACTGCTACAAGGACATTTCGCCAATCTCCACCAGATACGAGTCCAGCATTCGTTACGGCAGATGAGGCTAATCCCAAGCCAATCACCATAATCATGGGTCCAATCACAATAGGGGGTAGAATTTTATTCAACCACTTAGTCCCTGTCTTAGAAATAATCAAAGATACCAAGACATAGACTAGTCCAACCATCATGATCCCCGTTTGAGCAGCAGAAATGTCCCCACCCATCTGCTCCATAGCTAAGGACATGGCTGTAATATAGGCAAAAGAAGAACCAAGATAGACCGGAACCTTGGCTTTCGTCGCTGTAATATATATTAAGGTTCCAACACCACTGGCTAGTAAGGCCGTAGAAACAGATAAGCCTAAAATTAAAGGGACTAAAACCGTTGCCCCAAACATCGCAAAGACATGCTGAAAACTAAGTAATAGCCCCTTGGCAAAGCTTGGCTTTTCAGAGGGTTGTAAAATTAATGTTGTCACTTTTTCCATAGTATTCTCCCTTTTTAGGGCATAAAAAATAGCCCTTGTATTCGAAAATAGGGCCTTTAGTTAACTTGAGACTTTAGCATCCTCACAGGAATGCCTTAAAAGACCTTAAATTTCTTCTACTAGTGTAGCATATTCAACTTAGATTGCAATGCATCTGGATCATTTTTAATATAATTTGTTAAATACTTGTTACCTAAGCGTAAGTATTATCTGTTAGAATTAGCTTGACTATGAAAAGGAGAATGCTTTATGAAACAATTGCTAAAAAATATCAAAATTTTGCTAGTTTGCCTCATCACTAGTGTTAGTCTAGCACCAACGGTCTTTGCCAACGAATCAGAATCCATAGATCCTTTCCAACTGCCAAAGGATTTACGCTTGTTAAACGAACAACTTGAAGAACAAGCTAGCTATCCTTATCTAACACTTGATCAGGATAAAACTGTCATTCAGGACTTAAATCAAGCGATGAGTAAGTACTACGAAGAGGAACTTTCTGACCAAGAAAAATCAGCCAGCCAAGAAGATCTTGTCCCAGAAAATTTAGAAAAAATATTAACCCTTGTTAATAAAGAAAGTGATCTTAGCCAACTAAATCTGGCTATCGACCAAGTCACAATGACTGTAGCAGGAGATGAGGTCCAAGTTCCACGCTTGATTCTCCCCCAATCCTATCGCTATTGTGAAAATCTTGCTAATAACCACGATGCCCGCTTAATTAATCACGCATTAAGCGTGCTTGGAAATCGACTGATTGCCATTGCATATTACGATCCCACAAATGAAGAATTAGTCCCATTACATTTAGTTTGCAACACCCATTCAATCTATTATAATGAAGCTTTAACCCAAGATGACGAATCGATTGAATAAAATGATTTTCTAAAAAATAAATAAGGTTGATGGAAGATTCCTTCTTCCATCAACCTTACTTTTTTGATTTTAAACTCATTAAAGATAAAGAGCATTAACGATAGCGAAGCGGGGAAACCATGTCATAACCGACAAGGTTTCCCCGCTTTTAATCTATGGCTGATCCTTGTGCATGCTATCACGATACCGTTTTACTAAATGACGACTAATCATAATGCGATCTTTGGCTAATAATTCAACCACTGCTTGATCGGTAATAGCTGACCCCTGCTCGTGAATAATATTCTTTATCAAGGCCTGAATATTCAGAGCTGACAATCCTGACCGACCTACTTTAGCAGAAACATTAATAAAATCTGATAAAGAATAAACCACTTCATTAAACATCAAGTTTTTATTCATCACGATTAATCGTACCAAAGCTTCTGATAAGCCCATTTGTTCGGCTAAATCCTTCATTAAATAAGGTTTCGGAGTTGGTATAACTTTTAAGAAAAAATCTTTTTGATGATCAATTATCAATTGACTGGCAGCAAGCACTAATTGTTCTCGCAATTTTAAGGCTTGCTCCATGCTTTGATATTGCTGATAATGCTTTTGGATGTAGGCTTGCAAATCTGAATCGTCTTGCTCGGTCATCTCTTGATAATAAGTTTGATTGAACTTTAACCTTGGATAATACTGGTGATTAAACTCCAACTTCACTTGATCTTGATCCATAGAAGCTTTGACATCCGGAATCGATCCCGTCACTGGGCGCGCTTCAAATAAAGACGCAGGGACCGGACGAAGTGAATGATAATAATGAATACATTCCTGAATCACCTCTTCGCTCAAACCAGTTGTAGCTTGAATCGCTGCATAATCCTGATGATTTAAATTATCAAAAAAGTTCTCTAATAGATATGCAGCTCTCGTTGGTGCCTGCTTATCTTGTAAAGTCTGCAACAATAGACATTCCTTAACATTATATGCAGCCACTCCCGCTGGTTCTAATTGCTGCAAAAGAGTGATCGCATCTAAGACAACAATAGGATCTTGATGCAGCTTAGCAGCCAATTCTTCGTAGGTATAAGGTAAATAGCCTTGATCATCAATATAATCAATCAATGCTACCATGACATCCCGAATAACCGTGTGCCGATACAACATTGTTTGTTCATATAAAAAAGTTTCCAAAGTTTGTGCTAACCAAGGACTTTGTCGATCCATCGCAGGATCAGCTTCATGCCCATGCCGATCTACTGGCACTTGATTCACACGATGTTCAATGGGATACTCAAACTCGATAAAGGGATTTTCAATAAGCTTATCTTCAAAGTAATATGTTAGTTGTTCTCCGTTGAGATCGAGTATTTCTAATAGGAGATCATTCTGGAAGATATCTGATTGTTTAATTGCCTGCAAGGGCAAATCTACAACACTCATCACTTCACCTACTTTCTAAAGTTATTCTATGAATTCATTATACCGCAGATAAAGCGCTTTTTCACCCCTTCTAAACAAATGGTGCCAGAAGTCTTAACAAGGCATCGGTAATCTTACCGAAAACCGTTCTTCGTAAATGTTTCTCACGAATTCGTTTACCTTCTTCTTGGGCCTCCAAAAAATCTTCTTTGATGGCTTTAATTTGAGGGTGGAAATAAAGAAGTGTTCCTGTTTCAAAATGTAAATATAAAGAACGATAGTCTAAATTAATCGTCCCTACAATAGCAACTCGATCATCAGATACAAATGATTTAGCATGTAAGAAACCGGGAAGATATTCATAAATCTGCACGCCTCCTTCAATCAGGGGACGATAATAAGACCTCGTGATCCGATATACCATTTTTTTATCTGGAATCCCGGGTGTCATCAACCTTACATCTACCCCTCTTTTAGCTGCTAAAATCATGGCCGTCTGTAATTCATAGGAAATCACCAAATAGGGGGTATAGATATATACATATTCCTCTGCCGCATTGAGGATTTCACGATAGACATTTTCTCCTAAAGGCTCACTATCCAATGGAGAATCTGAAAAAGGTTGGACAAATGAAAGATTATTCGGATTTTCTTCTAAAGCTTGCCGACTTTGATCTAAACTCGCAAGATGATCAAATTTTGTAAAATCAAAATCTTCATTCTTATAAGCATTCCATAACAAAAGAAACATGTGAGCGTAATTCCAAACAGCGCCCCCTTTAACACGAATCATCGTATCTTTCCAATATCCAAAGCGATTCTTCTTATTAATGTATTCATCCGCAATATTAACCCCACCCGTATAAGCCACTTCGTTATCGATAATGATGTATTTTCGGTGATCTCTCGTGTTATAGACTAAGGATACGATGGGGCGAACAGGGTTAAACTTTAGGGCTTTGATTCCATACCGTGCCATATCTTCCACAAAAGAATCATTCAAACGTAATAAACATCCAAAATCATCATAGATTAAGCGAACGTCTACTCCTTCTTTAGCTTTTTGCTTAAGAACGTCAAAAATCTGATTATACATCTGTCCTTCTTCAATAATAAAAAACTCAAGAAAAATATGCGACTTAGCTGCTTTTAAGTCTGCCACTAAATCATCCATGACAGACTCTCCATTTGGGTAATAATCGACCTCTTGATTAACCAAAACAGGCATCCCGGCAAAATCTGAAACATATTTAGCAATCGAGGATAAACGATTAGATCTATGCTTAAGAATTGGTAATGCATCTGGGACAGTTTGTCGATCCTCTCGATGATTTTCTACTTGATTTTGAATACGACGGGTCATTTCTTTTAAAGGACGTTTATTACCTGCGAAAAGATAAAATAAGGAACCAAGTAATGGAAAAAGCGCAATTAATATAATCCACGACATCCGATAAGCAGGACTATCATCTTTATTCAATAAATATAAAATAATTAGAAAAGAGAGCAAACTCAAGATGATATTCAGCAAAACAGAATAACTCAACAAACCCTCAATGATTACCAAAATCCAGGCCATTTGAATGGCTATTAACAGTCCAAATACAATTAAACGGACGATTAAGAATCGTGTTTCATTTGATTTATTCATAAAGCACCTCTTTTTTTGTAGCGATATCTTTAGTAAATAGCAACCGGCCCTCTATCCCCTTGGATAACTTCGATCTGTGTTCCATAAATTTCTTCTAAGTTCGCAGATGTGACCACCTGATAAGGAGATCCTTCTTGTATCAATTGCCCTTGTTTTAGAGTAAACAACCAATCACAGTATCGGCTGGCAAGATTCACATCATGCAGTACAGCCACAACGGTCCGCCCTAACTCTGTGACAATCTGATTCAAATAATGCATCATTTGAATTGAGGCAGCCATATCTAAATTATTTAAAGGCTCATCTAAAAGAATATAAGGGGTTTCCTGGGCTAATACCATAGCCACATAGGCCTTTTGACGTTGTCCGCCCGATAGTTGATCCAAATAACGCTGACTCAGATCTTCTAAATCTAAAAAGTTTAAATAACGCTGGATGATCCGATCATCCTCTTGATTAATACGTCCTCGAGTATAAGGAAATCGACCAAACGATACCAGTTGTTTCACTGTAACCCGCGCCGTTAAATGATTTTCTTGACGAAGAATTGACACCTGTCGAGCCAAATCATTTTTTGAAAGGGAGTCGATCGAACGCCCATCTAAGATAACCTGACCTTGATCACTTTCTAATAGTCTTCCCATCATCAAAAGCAAGGTCGACTTTCCCGCCCCATTCGGCCCTAGAATCGCTGAAAATTTTTCCGATGGAACTTTCAAAGTTAAGGGACCCAAGCAAAGCTGATCGCCATAGGACTTAGTCACTCCCACTAATTCTATCATACTTGTCCCCCCTTACTATCTTTAAAAATTAAGATTAAAAAAGTAATCCCTCCGATAAACTCGATCAAGATACCCACGACTCCTTGAGCGTTAAAAAGATGATTCATCGTAAAATAAGCCAGTGAAAGAATAAAAACACCTACAACTGGCCCCATTAGAAATAAATGACGATGATCGTAAGTCGGCGTTAGATAATAGGTAAAATGCGCCGCTAAAAAACCAAAAAAGGACAAAGGCCCTACTAAAGACGTAGAAATTGCCATTAAGGCCGCCACTAATATTAAGCTAAAAATTAACCAATGGCAAGTATTTAGCCCCAAACTCTTGGCTGTTTGATTTCCCAACATCAAAACATTCAAATACTTGCTGACATAAAGGGCAAGTCCAAATAAAAGCAAAACCAAGGGTATCGCTACAATAAAATTCTCAGCTTGAACATGGTTCACTGACCCAAATAAACGGGCCTGCAAAACATCAAATTCTGAGGGTGTCAACAAACGCCGCATAAACGTTGCTAAAGCAGCCAAACCACTACCTAGCATCACCCCAACTAATAGCATCCGATGAATATCTTGCGCTTGATCCTCCAATAGCCAAGTATATAAGCATAGGCAAACACTAACCATCAATACAAGTTGCAGACAAAAAGCTGACAAACCCTTAAATTCAATAAAATGAGACATCCCCATAAAGAAGATCAGACTCGTGTGAATCAAATGGTAGATTGCCTCAAAGCCAAGCAGGGAGGGAGTAATTAAACGATTATTGACCACTGTTTGAAAAATAATCGTCGCAACCGGCTGACAGATACCCACTAGTAAAATGGCAATGATTCCCTTTAAACGCCTCTGCACCACTGGCCAAAAAGAGGGAGACCCCACTGACACTGGATTATTATATAAAAGTAAGGTAAGGAGCAAAATACTAGCAAGAATAGTTAAAGCAATAAAATAGCGATAATATTGTCGCTCAGCATCTTTTGAGGTAAATCGATAACTAGACCTTAATGACGAATATAATTCTTTCAGCGCAAACCCTTCTTTCGTTGAATATATAATAAAGCTATAAAAGTCATCGAACCTACCATGGCCAAGATAGTTGATACTGGCACCTCAAAAGGCATAATCAACCAGCGCGCCAATAAATCACAAGCTAATAAACAAATCATACCTAAAATCAAAATAAAAGGAAGATTATGCTTTAAATGGTCCCCCCAAAAAATAGCTACGATATTGGAAATGATCAAACCGATAAAAGGCAAATACCCCACTACTGCAGCTACAATACCAACAGACACCGATACCAAAAACACACCGATAAAAGTTATTTTAGTATAGTCTACCCCTAAATTTGAAGCGACCTCTTCCCCAAGGCCGGCAATGGTTAGTTCATCGGCTAATTTATAAAAAATAATGACTATCCCAATGATTAGCCATAGATACTCGTACCGTCCCTGTTGAACTGAAGCAAAAGAAGCAGTGAACCACACCTCTAGCATCTGTCTCTTATACACATCTCCGAGCCCACGAGACGCTACGCTAT
>OJLW01000343.1_pt1 | contig 25047 bp, 17 predicted proteins | sample 1597021 | NCBI WGS metagenome assembly OJLW01 (sample SAMEA3904676, study PRJEB24821) | metagenome | biome: Builtin; feature: hospital; material: surface | place: USA | collected 2013-06-03
AGATAGCGTAGCGTCTCGTGGGCTCGGAGATGTGTATAAGAGACAGGGTTATGAAGTGCTTGTGCTCATCGTTGTTTAGCTGATAGTAGCTAATGCCATCGACGTTGGTTGTCTTTAAAAGAATTTCTGCTTCTTCAAGAGTGTTTAGGTTTCTGTAGATTGTGGATAGGTCAAGTTTGGTCTTATCCTTTATTGTTGCGTAAATTTCTTCGGCAGAAATGGGGTTTTCTTCCTTGGCAATTGTTTCTAGTATTAACTTTCTTTGTTTGGTAATTCTTAGGCCCTTGTCCTTAAGAATATCTTCTATTTTCAAATTCTCACCTCTTTTTCATTATACTTTCATTTGACAGATAAAGAAATGATAATATAATGATTGTTGCAAACTGGTTGCAAAAAGAAAAGGAGTTTTAAATGAAAGTTAAAAATATAATAGGAGTTTTAGCCCTAAGTGCAGTCCTTGCTGCTTGTGGCAACAACGCCGAAAATGCAAAGATAGATTCTAATGATGCAAAAGAAGAGATGACCGTGAAGGAAGATAGTAAAGACAAAGCCAAGTCTGGTGAAGATAAGAAGGATACTTCTAATGATGAAGCTAGTGAAGAAAATGTAATCTATGCTTCATTTTTCCCAATCTATAATCTTACTAAGCAAATCGCAGGAGATAAGTTTGAGGTGAAATCTTTTACAAATCTTAAGACAGAAAGTCACGGATTTGAGCCTTCTGCTAAGGAAATTGCAGAATTATCTACTTCAAAACTTATGTTTGTAAATGGTGCTGGCATGGAAGAGTGGGAAGAAGCTGTAAAAAACACAGTAGATATTGATATAGTAAATACAAGCGAGGGAATCGACCTTATTAAGGCAAGCGAAGATGATCACGATCATGACCATGAAGACTCAGACCACGAACATGACCACGAGGATGCAGATCACGATCATGATCATGAGGATGCAGACCACGATCACGACCATGAAGATGGAGAGGAAGGTCACGAACACCATCACCACCACGGTGAGTTTGACCCACATACATGGCTAGATCCAGCAAATGGTAAAGTTCAAGCTAAGGCAATAGCTGATAAGCTTTCAGAAGTAGATCCTGCCAATAAGGATTATTACATGACAAATTACGAAAAGATTGCAAAAGAACTTGATGATATAGTTACTGAATACAAGGATAAGTTTAAAAATGTAGATAACAAGAAGTTTATCGTTCCTCACCAAGCCTTTGGCTACCTTGCTCGTGAGTTTGACCTAGAGCAAATCCCACTTAACTCTCTAACATCTACTGGAGAAGCTGATGCTAAGGTCCTTAAGGAAGTATCTGACCTTGCTAAGGCTGAAAAAATTAAGACAGTCTTCTACGAGATGGGAGGATCTGATAAGGAAGCAAAGACCCTAGCAGATGAAATCGGTGCTGAGGCTAAGCCAATCAACACACTCGAGTTTGCAACTGACGAAGAGCTTTCTTCAAACAAGACCTACCAAGAAATGATCAAGGAAAACCTAGAAGCAATCTACGATTCTCTATCATAGGAGAAAAAAGATTTTACAAAGACTATAAAAAATAAAGAGCCTAGGGGTATAATTAAGTATATGAAATTACTAGAAATTAAAAACTTAAAGTTTGGATATGAAGAAAATTTAATACTAAATGATATCAACCTAGAGCTCGATAAGGGTGACTTTCTTGCTATAAGCGGAGAGAACGGCTCAGGAAAGTCGACTCTAATCAAGCTAATCCTAAAGGCTTTGAAGAAGGATGCTGGAGAGATTAATATCTTGGGTAAGCCTATAGAAGAGTTCGATGAATTCGAGAAGATCGGCTACGTTCCACAGGTAAATGACTCGGCAAAGATTGCCTTTCCAGTTACTTGCAAGGAATATGTAAGTCTGGGCCTTTATAAGGAGTTTAATTTCTTAAATATGGCTACAAGGAAGGTAAGGCTTAAGACAGAAAATATCTTCGAATCCCTGTCTATTGAAGACTTGATGGATAGACCATTCAATAAGCTTTCTGGAGGTCAGCAACAAAGGGTCATGATTGCAAGAGCCCTTGTTTCGACACCAGAAATATTAATCTTAGATGAGCCAACTGTAGGAATTGACGCAAGGCATAAGGAAGATTTCCTAAAGCTCTTGCTTCATTTAAACCAAGATCATGGGATAAGTATCCTAATTATAAGTCATGAGATGGATCTTATTAAGGAATTTGTAACAAGGACAGTAGTTCTTAAGGAAGGGAGGCTAATTAATGCTTAAGTATGATTTTATGTTAAGAGCCCTCCTTGCAGGAGCTATGCTTGCCATAATTATTCCCATGATTGGTGTGGTAATGATAAACAGAAGGACCTCCATGATAGGGGATGCCCTAAGCCATTCCTCCCTTTCTGGTGTGGCTATTGGATTAATCCTTGGGGTCAATCCCTTGTGGACTTCTTTAATAATATGTATACTAGCAAGTTTTGCGATTGAGATTATTAGAAGAAGGTTCGACCAATATGGAGATATGGCGACAGCTATAGTGATGAGTGCAGGAATTGGTCTTGCGGCTGTTCTTTCAGACTTCACCCCCGGGGGAACGAGTTTTGAATCCTTTATGTTCGGTTCGATTACGACTGTAGGAAAGGATGATCTTATTCTTATTGGGATTATATTTGTAGTGGTACTTGTAGTTTCCCTCTATTTTTATAATGCCCTCCTATATAATTCCATAAATCCAATGATGAGTAGGCTTTCTGGAGTAAGGACTGAGCTTGTGGATTCCTTCTTCACCTTGATTACTGCTATAACAGTTGCGATTTCCGCAAAGACGGTAGGTGCCTTGATGATAACCTCCCTTATGGTAATACCGGTTGCGACATCCCTACTTGTCAGCAAATCCTACAAGTCATCCTATATCCTTTCTATAATCCTATCCCTTGTATTTATGATCTCAGGTATTAGTCTAAGTTTCTATAAGGGAGTAAAGCCAGGTGGGGCCATAGTCCTCATAGCCATAGGATTTTTGATAATAGTTTCTCTTATTAGTCTTATTAGAAAAAAGATTATGGTTAAGAAATAAGATGAAGGTCAAAAGTTATTAGTTATAAAAAAAAATTAAAATTTAATGATATAAATACACGCAGGCATAGTCTTGCTTAGACTGTAGACAAAATCAAAATCCCCCTTATTTCGACCGAACGGAGTGAGTGGAGAAATCTAACGAGATCTCTCCATGCGTTCGTTTCACTCTCTTAGTCGAGATAAGGGTAACTTTGAGATAGAATAATTTTTTAATTAAGATACTTTGTCTACCATCTGGGCAGGCTGCGGCCTGCTTTTTTCGTGAGAATTTATGAGATATAAAAGGGGAGGGACTTTATAGTATAGTGTATATATAAGGAAGGTATTATGAAAATTATTATATCACCAGCAAAAAGATTTAAACATTTTGACAATAGTAAGACAGATGATATTTTATTTGAAGAAAAAACTCGAGATCTTGTAGAAAGGATTCAAAAGCTTAGTTTAAATGAAATAGGAAATCTCAACCAGACCAATGATGAGCTAACCGAGAAGGCTTATTTTGATTATAAGGAATTTGACTTTAATCATTTAGATAATCCCGCTCTTTTTTCCTATGATGGCTTGGTTTTTAAGCAATTTTCCGAGGAGGACTTTACTGATCCAGTTTACTTAAATGAGCATGTCTATATAATCTCTGCCCTCTATGGAGCCCTTAAGCCATATTCAGGCATCAGGGATTATAGACTCTATTTTGATAACAAGATGATCGATCTCTATGATTTTTGGAAGGATGATATCTACAAGGAAGTCTTTAAGGATGGAGAGACTGTGATCAACCTTGCTAGCAAGGAATATTCAAAGACCATTAGACCATTTCTTAAGGAAGAAGACCAATTTATTACTATAGATTTTAAGGATGAGAAAAATGGCAAGGTCAGGTCAATTGTAGCTTGGACTAAACAGATGAGGGGGAGGTTCCTCAAAGAGATTATTAGCAATAAGATAGAAGATCCAGAAGAGATCAAGAAGATTGAAATCGACGGATACATTTTCGATCCTTATTTGTCTACTGGGAATAATTTCGTATTTGTAAGGAGAAAGTCGTGAGACTCCTCCACCTATCAGACCTACATTTAGGAAAAAATATCGGTTCGTATTCCCTAATCGAAGAGCAAGGTTTTGCCCTAGCTGAGCTTATCAAAATTATTAAAGAAGAAGATGTCGATATAGTTATGATTGCAGGAGATATCTTCGATACTATTATTCCAAGTGCAGAGGCCATGGATCTTTATTCTAACTTTATCGAAGAGATAGTCTTCGATTTAGGAAAGAAGGTCCTAGCTATTTCAGGCAATCACGATTCATCAAAGAGACTTGATATCAACAAGAGATTCTACAGGTCCAATAATTACTACCTAGTAAGCGAATATGACAAAAACCCCATTAGTTTTGAGGATGATTTTGGGAAAGTTAACTTCTATCTCATTCCCTTTATTTCCATAAATAAGGCGAAAACAATCTTTGATTCATCTATAGATAATTTCACCGATGTCTATAAGTATGCCCTAGATGGTATTGACTATAGGGATAGGAATGTGCTTATCACTCATTGCTATGCTTCAAATATGAGTTCATTTGACAAAGAAGTCTATGACGAAGGGCAAAAGCCTCTTACTATCGGAGGAACTGACGCCATGGATGCAAGTTTATTTGAAGGCTTCGACTATGTAGCCCTGGGCCATCTTCATAGGGCTCACTACGTCTTAGACCCTAAGATCAGATATTCAGGGACCTTTATGAAATATTCCTTCGATGAGGAAAATCTTACAAAAACTGTAAGCCTAGTTGACCTTAAAGATAAGGCAGAAATAAGAAAAATCGAAATCCCCTTCTTGAGGGACTTTGTTACAAAAAGGGGAATGTTTGAAGAAATCTTAAAGGAAGAAAGGTCAGAGGATTATATAAAATTTATCCTAGAAGATTCCTATATTCATGAAAATGCCATGGCAAGGTTAAAGGAGAAATTCCCTAGGGCTGTCTCAATCACTTACGCCAACAAGGCTGTATTTGAGAGGGAAGATAGTTTCGATGTGGACATAGATAACAAGAATTTGCTAGAGCTTTTTGCAGAATTTTATCACTTCAAGATGGATGAAGACCTTAAAGAAGAAGACACCCAACTTATACAAAGGATAGGCTTATGCGACCAAGAAGACTGAAAATGAGAGGTTTTATAACCTACAAGGAAGAGATTGATATAGACTTTACGACGCTTTTCGAGAAAAAAATATTCCTAATATCTGGAGCGACTGGATCAGGCAAGACCAGTATTTTTGATGCAATAAATTTCGCCTTGTACGGAAAGGTAGCAAGAGACATTTCCGCTGATAGATTGAGGTGCGACTTTTTATCAGAAGAAGATCCCTACACCTACGTATCTCTTGACTTTGAGGTAGGAGATAGGACCTATAGGATAGAGAGAATCCCAAGGCAGGTCGCAAAAAAGACTAAAATCGGTCAAAATATAGGAAATGCTGTAAGTTTATATGATATTACAGACGGACTTACTCTTCTAAGCGAGAAGAAAACCGAGACAGATGAGATGATTAAAAATATTATAGGTCTCGATGACAAGCAATTCTCCAAGGTAATGCTCCTTGCCCAGGGGAAATTCCAGGAGTTTCTATCAGCCAAGTCCACCGACAAGGCCAAGCTTTTGGGAGATATATTTAAGACCTATGAATATAAAAACTTCCAAGATAAAATTAAGGAATTGGCTAAAGATAGTATCCAAAAGATGGAATACATAGATAATGATCTTTCAAATATCCTCTCCTATAATGAAGAAATATCGGATCTAGTAGACAGGGACTTCATCATAACCCACGATTTTACTGAAATAGAGAAAGTCATAGAGGATAAAAAATTAGTATATGAAAATAAAACAGCTCTCCTTAAGGAAAGTGAATCTACTATTGATAAGGCTATAAAATCTGACCTAAGAGATCTTCAAAAGGCTGAATTAGATAATACAAATATAGAAAAATACCAGGAAATAGAAAAAAACCTGAGGGCGGAAAGAGAAAAAGAGAGCGAATACAAAAAGCTAAGGGATTTAATAAGAAAATCAGAGCTCGCAAATAATATTTCTATCTTTGAGAAAAACTACCAAGGCGCCCTTACAGATATCGATAAAAACAAGGCTAATCTCGAAATCTTGAAAAAAGATGAGAAAACTGCTCTTAAAACAAAAGAAGAAGTAAGTGAAAGGTACGAAAAGCTTGCCGAGGATAGATTAAAGCTTGATAAGCTAAAAAGAAAAGTAGAAGATATAGAAAATACTATCCTTTCCTTGGAGAAGTTTAAGGAAGCTGAAATAGCCTACAAATCAATAGAAGAAAGGACAAAGCTATTAGATCAAACTCAAAAGGAAATAGAAAGTCTAGAAAAAGATTTGGCAAAAGAGCGAGAGCTATTTGATCTAAATAACGAACTTTTGGGAGAAATAACTGAAAAGGGAAGGTCTGAGAGTAAGAATCTATCAAATCTTATGGAAAATATCAGAAAAGAAGAGGAAGACTTAAAAAGGCTAAAGGAGATTAAAGGCTACGAAGAAAGTCTCCTATCTCTATCAAAAGAAAAGGTTAAGCTTGAATCCTTTGAACTAAAGGCCAAGGAAAATGAAGATCTACTTATAATCAACAAGCTTATCGATAGGACAAACAAAGAGGGGATATGTCCAGTATGTGGAAGTAAGCATGATGAGGCAATAGGAAAGCACCCAATAGAAGACTACGACCTTGATAACTTAAGAAGGGAACTTATAAGTAGTAAGGAAGCTATCAAACTTCGACAAGATCAAGTCGAAAAAATAAGAAAAGAGATAGTTTCTGATAAAAATATAAACGAGCTTGAGAAAATCCTTACAGAAAACTACAAGAGAAAAGGTGAAATTGAAAAAAATATAGAAGCCTTGAGAGAAAATTACAAGAAAAAAAGCCAAGATAAGATAGACTTTAAGAAAAAACTCGATAAAATCTACCACGACCTAGAAGTAAAAAAGAAAAAAGAAGATGGGCTAAAAAGGGATGCTCAAGATAATAAAGAAATTGAGATAGTTTACCTAGGCCAAAAGGATAAGATGAAAGACTTATCCAAAGAAAGTCTAGTAGATGAGAAAAAAATCCTAGATAAAGAAATATTAGACTTGGATAAGGATATTACTGAAGTTAACAGGAACTATCAAAATGCAGAGCTTAAGATTAAGGAAATTCAAACAAAGATAGAAAACATCAAGGAAAATATAAAAGACCTTGACCTAAGAAGAGACAAGTACAAGGAAGAATTTGATAAAAAGCTAGAAGAAAATTTTGATAATATCGCTTCTTACAAGGAAGCTCTAGAAAATTATTCTGGATTAGCTGGTAAAAAAGAAGGAATGGAAGAATTTTTCAACAATTTGGAAAAACTTATGATAAGCGAGGAGAACTTTGCTTCATACAAGGATATGGAGATAAGGGACCTCGATAAATTGAGAGGGAAAATTAAGTCAAAGGAAGATAAGAGAGACATAATAAGGAATCAAAAATCAGAGATCCACACTAGACTTGATAATTTCTCTAAAGTAATAGCTAGGCTTAAACTTTTGAGGAAAGATTATGAGATGAATATGAAAGAAAATGAATCTCTTGCCAGACTTTCCAAGGTGGCGGATGGGTCTTTCGGCAAGGTAAAGGGCAGGGAGAAAATCGACTTTGAGACCTTCGTCCTAACCTATTATTTCGATAAGGTACTTAAGCTTGCCAATATGAGGCTTTTGGATATGACTGACAATCAATTTTCCATGGTAAGAAAGTCCGATACAACAGATCAAAGATCAAAGACAGGTCTTGATATAGAAATCCTCGATGCCAATACAGGAAAGATGCGTCCGGTATCTACTCTTTCTGGGGGTGAGAGCTTCCTAGCAAGTCTTTCCCTAGCCCTCGGCCTATCTGACGAGATCAGTATGGAAAATGGGGGAGTAAGGATCGATACTCTCTTTATAGATGAAGGCTTTGGAAGTCTATCCAAGGATTATCTGGAAAATGCAATTTCAGCTATAGAAAAACTCGCCTATGAGGATAAATTTATAGGCCTTATTTCTCATGTGGACGAATTAAAAGAAGCGATCGATGCGAAGATTTTGGTTTTCTATGAGCCAAGCGAGGGATCAAAAGTGGAGGTAGAAGCATGATAGAGACAATTATTTCAAGATATCCTAAGGAGATGTCTACTTATATTTACAAGAAAATCGAAGAAGATTTAAATAAAGGCAAGAAGGCGCTTTTGATAGTACCAGAGCAATACACCCTCCAGACTGATATTAATTTTCTTAAAAATATTTCCTTTGAAGCGGTAATGGATGCCAAGGTATTGAGCTTCTCATCTCTTAAAAGCTATATTGGGGAAAAAATTGGTCAGGCAAATGAGAAATTCCTTACAAAAAACGGAAAGATTATCCTAATTTCCAATATCCTCCAAGATATGAATGATGAGCTTAGTTTATTTCAAAACAAATATTCCAATATAGAGTTTGTAAATAATATTTCATCTTTAATCTCATCTATCAAGGACAATAATTTTGATGAAGATTTCTTTAAGAAAATCGAAGAGACTGATGATCCTATTACTAGGATTAAATTTAAAGAAGTAAAGATGATCTACGATGCTTATGAGAAGGAAATTTCTGGCAAATTCATAGACTCTGAGGATAGCCTATCTTATATTATAGAAAGACTTCCTCACTGTGACTTCCTAGCTGATACAGTATTTTACTTTGATAAGTTCGATAGCCTATCAGAACTTAAGCTTTCCTTTGTAGAAGGGCTTATAAATAGGGGAAATGAAGTTTTCTTTAGCCTAAATCTAGATACAGAATTTATTAATAGTAATATTTTTTCAGACTTGGAGTTTTTCGACTCTACCGATAAGCTCTATAGAAAGCTTAATGAAATAGGAAAGACTCACGACACAGTCCTTGATAATACGAGCCTTGCGAAAGAAGATATAGCTCATCTAGCTAGAAACTTCGAGAGATTTAATCCTTTGAAATTTGGAGGAAGGCCTAATAATATTCGTTTCCTTGAAAATCCATCTACTAAGACAGAGGTTGAAAATACTGCAAGAATTATAAATTATCTAGTAAAAGAGAAGGGCTATCGCTACAAGGACCTTGCTATTTATATTTCTAGTGAAGACGAATACAAAAATGAAATCGTAAAAGTATTCAACAGATATGAACTTCCTATCTTTATGGATTCTGATAGGAAGCTTATAGACAATCACATAGTAAAGACGTTTTTGGCTATTTTAAGACTTATGATTTATAATTTTAACAGTCAAGACTTAAGCTATTTCCTAAGGTCTGGTCTTTTTAGCTTCTCAGAAAACTTTGAGGAAAAGGCCATAATTCTTGAAAATTATATCAAAAACAGGAAGATTAAGGGCAAGATGTTTCTTGAGGACAAATATTTTGCCTATGATGAAGACTTCTACAAAAATCTCTACGAGAATGATCCCAAAAGAGAAGAGAAACTAGGGGCAAAGACTTACGAATATCAAGTTATAAATGAGCTAAGAGATAGGATTTTGGACCTTCTTAATCCTCTTTTAGAGCTAAAAGAAGAAAAAACCAGGGATCTTTGTATAGGAATCTTTAATATTATAGATGATAAAGACATAAGAAGGGGAATCGCTGGCTTCCAAGAAATCTTAAAAGAAAGCGGAAGGCTTGATGAATACAAGGAAAACGACCAGGTCTGGGATAAGTTTGTAGAAATACTCGAAGAGATTGTAGACCTCATGGGAGAAAGGAGTTCGAGCCTTAGGAAGATTTATTCCTTGATTGAAGCTACATGTAAGGACATCAATGTAGGAATTATCCCACCTAGTAAGGACCATATAGAGATAACAAGTTTTGCCAGAGCGAGGATTGCCGATAGGGGAGTAAACTTTGCTCTAGGCTTAAATGATGTTTTCTTTCCTTCAACTAATAGGGAAGACCTCATTGTAGGCAAGGGAGAAAAGGATAAGCTAAGGGCCCTTGACCTTGACCTAAAGGTCTTTGATGAGGACTACGAAGAGCGTGAGAAGCTAGTTTTTTATAAGCTAATTACCATATCAGATAAGCTCTTCTTATCGTATTCCCTTGCCAATAGGAAAAGTGAAGCGATCAATAAATCAATCATCCTAAATTCTATTATGAATATCTTCTCTGATAGGGAAGGGAAGACTTACGGGATGATTTATGGCAATGACTTGGGTCTTTCCATAGAGAAATTTTCCTATAAGACTATGGAAGTAAGAGCTCTAAGAAGTATCAGACAGATGATGAGAAATGAGAATGTAGATGAAAATGATAGGGAAATTGCTAGGGCCTTTATCAAATATCTTAAGGAAAATGACTCATATGAGTTAATAGAAAAGGGCTTAAACTTTACTAATGATAAGAAAAATCTTAGAGAAGACTTAGCGGGTTATCTCTATAGGAAAAATCATTTCAATGTAAGCGAGATCGAAAGCTACTCTAGGTGCCCTTACAAGTATTTCGTAAACTACGGCCTAAGGCCAAATATCGACGAAAGCTATGAAGTAGACCATATGGAAGTGGGTAATATTGTCCACAAGCTCTTCGAAGATATTTCAAGAAACTTATCAGAAAAAAACATAGAAGAGCTTAAGGCAAGTGATCTAGAGGATATATTGATAGAAAACTTTAAGGAAGCGACCCTTAGAAATCTCGATAAGACTAGAAGAGAAGATCCTAGGAATAAATTTATCCTAAACAATGTCCTAAATTCTGCTAAGAGAAATTCAGAAAAGTTAATTGACCAGGTAAAAAGCGGGGACTTCAAAATCTATGCTGTAGAAAAAGATTTTGGCTACGAAAATGAAGACAATCTGCCAAAAGTCTATGTTGACGATAAAAATTATTTGAGGGGAAGAATCGATAGGATCGATAAGGCTGGTAATTTCGTTAGGATTATTGACTATAAGACAGGCAAGAAAACCTTCAAGATTATAAATCTCCTAAACGGCCTAGACCTCCAGCTTTTAGTTTATATGATGTCGGCTACAGAAAATGAGAAAGACCTTATGATCCCAGTAGGATCCTTCTACATGCCCCTATATGATGAGATGGAGTCAGTAAATAGCGAGGGATATTCTCCTGAGACCGTAGAAAATGCAATTAATGATAAGTTTAGGATAAATGGCCTTATAGTTAAGATTAACGAAGAAATCTTTAAGATAATAGATAAAAATGCTGAAAGTCCGAAGGAATCTACCATCCTTGATTATAAGAATTCGGACGTGCTTAGCCCTGAGGAAGTGGTTAAGCTTGAGCAATTTGCCAAAAGTTTAGTGGGAGAATTTATCAAAAATATCAAAGAAGGAGATATCAGCCTTAAGCCCTTGGCCTACGATTCAAATAGGAATGAGTGCCAGTATTGTGACTTTAAGGGAATATGTAAGTTCGATGAGACTATCGACCAGCTTCGTTACAGGAATTTTGATAAGGATAAGACAATAGAGGATTTGGGAGGTGAAGATGACTAAGATGGAATTTAGCAAAGACCAAAAGGCTGCTATAGAGACTAGAGGTAAAAATATAATAGTTTCGGCTGCGGCAGGATCTGGTAAGACCAGCGTTCTCGTAACGAGGATTATCCGCCTTCTCATAGAAGATAGGAAGGATATAGGAAGTTTTATTATAGTTACCTTTACCAACAAGGCCTCAGTCGAGATGAAAGATAGGATAAGGTCAGCCCTTGAAGAAGAGCTAAAGAAAAAGGGGAGTGATGTTAAGTTTATCAAAGACCAACTCAAAAACTTAAAGCATGCCCAAATCAAGACCCTCCACTCCTTCTGTGCGGATATGCTAAGAGAAAACTTCTATTACTTCGATGACCTATCTCCAAACTTTAAGGTAATAAGTGAAAATACGGCGACAATCCTAAAGTCAAATGCCATTGATGAGGTCTTTGACAAAAGATATGAGCAGATGGACCCTGCCTTTGAAAACTTCCTCCACAACTTTGCTACTAATAAGTCAGATAGTGGGGCAAAAGACATAATACTTAAAACTTACGAGAAAATTATGGCTGAAGTAAGGCCAATTGCTTGGCTAGATCAGGCGACTTCGGAAGGCTTTAAGCTTGATAAGTTTAAGGAAACTGTAAGAAGCGAAATGGATCAAATCCTAGACTTAGCTAGGACCAACTACGACTTTACTATGGGCCAAGGCATGCGTGATAAGCACCAAGAGCTAATCTTCGATGACTTCTCTCAAATTAATGATCTTGCTATCTTACTTGATAAGGATTGGGATAAGTTTATAAGAAAGATTGGTAAAATTAAATTTGGAAGGATATCTAAATCCAAGAAGGATGTTGAGGAAGATTATAGCTTTATTAAGGACACGAGAGATCTCTACAAGGAAGATATCAAAAATGTGGCCAAGTTTGTAACCAATACAGATAGCCTAACTATGGAGATTTTTGCCAAGAAGGAAGAGGACCTTCTTTCTGAAATTAATGTCTTGGTCAAGGACTTTATGAAAGTCTATCGAAGGCTTAAAGAAGAGAAGGCCTATCTCGACTTTTCTGATATGGAGCATAAGTTTATCGACCTGATCGACATAGAAGAAGCTAGAAATAAGCTTAGGGAGACTTACAAATATATATTCTTTGACGAATATCAAGACTCAAACGAAATCCAAAACTACATTATAGAAAAGCTTAAGGGAGAAGATAATCTGTTTTTTGTAGGAGATGTCAAGCAGTCCATCTATGGCTTTAGGAGAGCCGAGCCAAAACTTTTCCTAGAAAAATTAGAAGCTTACGACAAAGATGATAAGTCAGTTAGGATTGACCTTAACAAGAACTTTAGATCTCAAAAGGACGTCCTAGACTTCGATAACTTTATCTTCGATAGGCTAATGACCAAGGAAGAAAGCGACATCGACTATAGGGATGGAGGCCACAGACTTAACTTTAATAAAAATGAACAAAGTGCCTACGAAAGGGCCAACATAAAGGTCATAGATAGCAAAATCCGTGAGGAAGATTATCTGGCAAAACTTATTGAAGAGATAAGGGCTATGGGCTACGATTATCGTGACATAGCAATTCTCTTAAGAAGTGGAGGAAAGTCCTATGTCTACGAAGAAGCCTTCAAGAAGGCGGAGATTCCATTCTTTAACGATATAAGCAAGGTATCCTTTAGGGCTGTTGAGGTTACATTTTTCATCAATCTCTTAAAATATCTTGCCAATCCAAAAGATGACCTAACTCTTTTATCTCTTTTAAGATCTGAAATTTTTGATTTTAATGAAGATGATTTGGTTGAAATTAGATTAAGCTCTGATTCTTATTCCTTTACTAAGGCCTTTGATGAATATGACAAGGATGAAGAAATAGTTGAGAAAATCAATGACTTTAAGACGATCTTTGCTGACTTAACTTATGTCAAAAACCTCCTTTCACTTTACGAATTTGCCAACTATGTCTTTGGGAAGACAGGATTTTATGAATACTTGCTAGCGAGAGATAGGGCAAGTGATAGGATAAACAATGTCGAAAGCTTTATAGATATCATGGATGAGTATGATAGGTCTAATGACAATGGGCTATTCGGCTTCTTGGACTTTGTAGATTCACTTTCTATGAATCAATCGGACAATATCCAAACGACAAGAGAGCTTTCTGAGGTGGAAGATTTAGTTAGGATAATGACTATCCACAAGTCCAAAGGTTTGGAATTTCCAGTAGTAATCCTTGCAGACTGTGGCAAGAGATTTAACAACAAGCACTTGCGTGAGCCGATTGTATTTGATGATGATTTGGGAATTGGGATCAATCTTTCTGATTATGAAAACAAGTTGAGATTCTCATCCCTTAGGAAAAATCTTATCAATGATAAAATAACTAAGGAAAATAAGAAAGAGGAGATGCGAATCCTTTATGTAGCCATGACTAGGGCAGAAGAGATGCTTTTTATCACTGGCGAGAGAAATCTTAAGACAGTAGGAAGATTAAAGGGACGAATTGACTTTCTCAATATGTCTACCTATATGGATTGGATTCTTTCAATTCTGTCAAGAGATAAGGTCTCAGAAGAATTATTTGAAGAATATGAGACCAATGCCCTAGATGGTCTAGCTTCCCTTGAAGTAATAGAAGAAAGTGACCCTATTGATAAGTTTGAGTCTAAGGATATTACAGACTTTCTTAAAAGTGAAGATGTAAATCAAGAAATTTATAATAAACTCAAGCAAATTTTCGATAGTCCATATCCTTATGAGGACCAAACTAGGGAATCTATCAAAAGATCTGTTACAGAAATAAGTAAGGACTTTGATCCTTCCCTTGACGGCTATAGGCTTCCTAACTATGAGGAAAACGAGCTAGCAGGAGATTTTAGGAAGGCAAATTTCATAAGAGAAGAAAAATCCTACAAGGCTACCGATAAGGGAACTATGATCCATAGAATCTTCCAAGCCCTAGACTTTAAGGACTATGATAAAGTAAGCCTAAAAGAAGAAGTCGATAGACTTGTTAGTGAAAAAAGGATTGAGGAAGATAGCTTGGCCCTAGTAGACTTAGATAAAATCCTAGGCTTTTTCGAAGATCCTTTTATCAAAGATATATCCCAAAAGGCGACAAATATCAGAAAAGAGGAGTCCTTCCTGATGACCTACGATGACTTTTATGTAAATGGGCAGATTGATTTGATATTTGAGATAGATGACAAGGTAATCTTAGTCGACTTTAAGACGGATAAGACAAAGAGGGAAAACTTATATAAGAAACAAATCCAAATTTATAGACAGGCTATAGAAAAATCTCTAGGGAAAAAGGTAGAGACGTCTCTAATCTACTGGTATAACTTTGAGGAATTTACAAAAATCAAATAAGAACAAAGTAAAAAACGACGAGAATAAAGCTTATCTAAGTTCCTTCTTCGTCGTTTTCATTTATTTACTCTTCTGTGATCATTTTTGTATCGTCGTATTCTATATAGTTAAAGTAGTGGTCGATTTCGTTTAGGTCAGCGTTTTGATAGATTGTAGTCATCCCCTCATTCATTTCTCCTATGAGGGCTAGGATAAAGACACGGAGGGATTTTTGGCCGAAAAACTTATCCGATATATTCATCTTAGCTCTCCTCACAGCTCTGGAGTGGGCGATCGTCTTTGCAAGATCTACTCCGGTAATGGAAGACTTTTTAGTGATAAATCTTGAAAAGAAATCTAAGAGATCTTTTAGGCTATCAACTCTTTTTATGAGATACTTGTAGGCGAAGTTTACCGGAAAGCCCTTGGTTTGGATGAGTCTTTCGAAAAACTCCTTCTTAGATCCATTTCTTTCAAGGATTATTGATTCAGTAACTGTATCAAATACCTCATTTATCTCATCTGCCGCATAGTCAAGAACGATATTAATGATATCGTAGTCAGAATCGTTTATATTATCAATCATTTTAGTCACATAGGAAGGACGCTCCTCATCGCTAGTTGACCTGTATTGGTAGATATAATTACAAAAGTCATAGAAAGTATGACCCTCATCATCAATTGGCATGGAAAAAATCTTAGTTGAGACCTTATCCATGGCGGTTATCACAAAGTGAGGAGTTAGGATTTTTTCAGCCTGGCCTATGATTATATCGATTGCTTCTTCGATATTTCTTGCTTTTATGAAAAGTGTATTCATCAAGGCCTTGATCCTAAACTCATATTCGTAGTTTAAGTTACTTATGACAATTCTACCTACATACTTGCTATAGATTGGAAAACGGTCAGCAATGTTTGGAAAAACTATCTTATTCATATAACCAGTATAGGGAATATCTAGGCCAGTTTTAGCCCTTATATTATCTATAAGAACTTTTTTGAAATCCATCTTATCAAAAAGCGGATTGTTGGCTTGGATTCTTATATAGTTGTGGATTACCTCTTTAAGGCTAAGCTGGTTGGTCATGGTGTGAAGGATTGCATCATCTATTATTTCTTCCTTACCGTTATAGTCAGTGAAGGAGAAATCATCTATAAGCTCTGTTGTAACAAAAACTTCAAAGCCGTGATCTGTCGAGGTCTTGTTATTTATTTTTATATGCCTAATAGGAAGGGGGTAGGTTATGGTCGATCCTGTTTGGATATCATAGATTGTATTACCTATCTCGCTTGTGTATTTGGCAGTTCCATTTTCGTGGAGGTGGCCTGTAAAGACAAACTTAACCCCACTATCTGCAAGGATTTCTATAGGAGTTTTCCCATCAATCCTAGGATCCTCGTCTTCAAACTTATCCCTCCATTCTTTAATGATAAAAGGAGAAAAGGCAAGCTCTTGATTTCTGAAGTTTGGAAGGAGGGCGTGGTGGGCTACGACAATTACCATATCCTTTCTCTTCTTAGCTTCTTCAATTTTTTCTAGCATCCATTTAATCTCTTCTTTTGTAATAGATCCCGGAATATTCTCCCTTCCATCTCTATTTTTTTCTTCCCTATCAGCTGAGTAAATCGAAGTATCTAGCATGATTAAGCTTAAGCCATTATCGTCTGTATAGTCTTTTTTAATCCTTGCCACATAGGAAAAATATCCATGGGCATAGTAGGAGTATTCTACATCTCTGTTATATTTTTTGTTGACAAAGTCAAGATAGTTTTTAAAAATTTGACTATCCCTATAAAACTCTAATATGGAATCATCCTCATAGATAAAGTCATAGATTTCTTCAAATTCTCTCGGACTAACATTTTTAGTCTTCTGATCCTTAGAGAAGTCATAGGCCCTGTGGCAGTTGATGTCGTGGTTACCAGGTGTAAGGAAGATCTTCCTCCTAGGATCCTTATTCTTCCAATCTCTTAAATAACTTGCGACTAGCTTATGAGACTTATACTCTCCTTCTTTGACCATATCTCCAGGAAGGATTAAGTAGTTACTGCCTGCCTTATCTACAATTTCTAGGGCACGCCTAAAAAGCCCCTCGCTTTCTACGACAAGCTTTCTTTCTACTTTAAGCTCCTTGATGAAACTTTCGCTAGGTCCCATTAGCTCACTTGCTAGAACATGGGGGTCGGATATAATCGATATATCAAAATCTTTTATAATATTTTTTTCTCTTTCTTCATTAATCTCTTGCATACTTCTATTATACTTAGAGTGGCTTAAATTACACTAATGAAAATTAGGTTTGAAAATAATAAAAAAACAAAGTATACTAAAACGGTAGTATATAAGACCTTGATAAGAAAAGTACATATAAGTAAATTTTTTACAGAGAAAACCGTTAGCTGAGAAGGTTGAAAGTTACTATATGGAAGTGCATCTTTGAGTCTTATGGCTGAATTTTTAGGCCATAACAGTGCGAGTGTTATATCGCAAATGAGATTTCTATTTTTATAGAAATGAATTTAGGTGGAATCACGGCTAAGCTCGTCCTTTTTTAGGGACGGGCTTTTTATATGCTATAAATATAGAAAAGGAATATGGATAGAAGGAGAATATGAATTTATCTAAGAAAATAATCCTAGCTTCTTCACTAGTTTTTCTTACTGCCTGTTCTACTTCTAAGGCAGAAGTAGAGAAAAATTTAGTGAAAGAAGAAATCACAGATCAAAAGATAGAAGGAAATTTCCAAGAGGAAGAGATCATCGACTTTAATGATCCTAACTTTAATATAGAAAATGTAGATTATGATTCATGTTGTAAATAAAAGGGGATATTATGAAAAATAAGAAATTATTAGCAGCTTTACTAATAGCTTCAATAAGCTTAACAGCTTGTGTGAAAAATGGGGAAGACGAAAAAACAGAAACAAAGATAGAAACTAGCCAAGAAAACAACCAGGGAGAAAATCTTTTAGATAAAGAACATAGTATAAAAGATGAGCCAAGGTATGGAAGTAAAATTAGGATTGGCTTTGATGGAGATCTTTGTATAGCAGGACAAAATATAGCAGAAATTGAAGGCTACTACAAGGAAAAGGGCCTTGATGTAGAATTCGTAAATACAAAACAAGGTAAAGATGCTTTAGGAACTGGCCAAATTGATGCGATGACAGGAGAGTTCGGTGGACTATTAGTTCCAGCAACTAAGGGACTTAACTATGTTTTTTCAACATCCAACCATTCAGGTTGTAAGTCACTTTATGTTCTAGATGAAAGTTCATATAAAGAAACTAAAGACTTGGAGAATGAAGCTGTTGCTGTAACAAATGGTATAGGTAACAGTGGACATAACACTCTTTTAAGATTCCTATCCCACGATGGAATAGATTCTGACAAGATTAGCGTTAAACCTGTAGATCCTTCTGCAGTAATCCAAGCTTTGGAAAGTGGAGAGATAAAAGGAGCAGTACTTGATGACCAATTTGCCCAAGAATTCTTACAAGCAGGAAAAATTAGACCTATAAGATCTCTTACAACAGATGATGATTTCAAGGACGAAGTATGCTGTGTAACAGCCTTTAACAGAGATTTCGTTGAGCAAAACCCAATGATTGCTGAGCTTCTCGCAGAGCAAATCGTAAGGGGAAGCCACTACGTAGCTGATAATCCAGAAGATGCTTTAAAGAAACTTCAAGATAATAACCTAGCAGCAGGAGATCCTAAAGTTGCTACAGAACTACTTAAAACTTACGATTACAGTCTAGATAATGAAGATGGACTTGAAACAATTAGGGCTTACTTTGATGATTATAAGAAATTAGGTCTAATTGATGATAGCAAATCTACAGATGACTATATCAAAGATTACTGGATACCACTAGGAAATGGGGAAGTCGAAGTAGTTGAATAAGAAGGAGATTTTATGCAAGATAGCAAATTTCTTAATGAAAATTTAAAAGAAAAGCTAACTGCAAAAGACTTAGAAAAACTAGAAAGTGGTGATGAAAAGCCTTCTATTATTGGGCTTTTCATTCCTCTAGTCTTTGCAGTCTTAGCTATTCTAGAATTTATATATGTTAAAAATCACGATCCAAATATAGAAATTACAAGGTTATATCCAACTTTTCTAATGATTCTAGCAGGAATTTACCTAATTTCCCTTCTAATATCATTAAAGTTTGAAAAGATTAGAGATACCTTGAATAAATATTGGCCTTTATATACGGCGATTTTCCTTATATTTATTGTATTTGACTTGTTGACATTGAAATTTAATATATTACAATTGCCATATTTCCCATGGTTAGATAAGGTATTTAATTCAATGGCAGCTGATAAGTCCTATCTCTTAGAATCAGTAATATCATCCCTTAAACTCCTCTTTACTGGTTATATTATAGGAGGACTCTTGGGAATAATTACAGGAATTCTTGCAGGTTACTTCGAGAAGGTTAACTACTGGATCGACCCAATCCTAAAACTTCTTGGACCGATTCCTACAACAACTTGGCTTCCACTAGTTATGGTTCTTGCTATTAATTTGTTCCAAGGAGCTGTATTTATCATAGCCTTGGGAGTTTGGTTCCAAGTTACTCTTGCAACTATTACAGGAATTAGAAATGTAGATCCTTCATTTTATGAAGCAGCAAGGACCCTAGGAGCGACTAACAAGGACATGGTAAGAAGAATAGCAATACCATCTGCGATGCCAAATATCTTCCAAGGTCTAGTATCTGCGATGAGTGCAGCTTGTAACGCCCTAATAGTTGCTGAGATGATGGGAGTTGAGTCAGGCCTTGGTTGGTATATAACATGGAAGAGTTCTTGGGCAGATTACACCGCCATGTATGGAGCTATAATCCTACTAGCTGTAACCTTCGTTATAGTCAATATCTTAATCAAAAAGTTAAGCGATAGGGTGCTCGTTTGGAAGAATGAGGGGGCAATATAATGACAGAATTAGTTTTTGATAATGTAGGCAAATTATTTACAAGAGCTGACAAAAATGGCTTAACTCATGCCATATCAGATGTTAGCTTTAAGGCCAAAGAGAAAGAATTCGTATCCATAGTTGGTCCTTCCGGCTGCGGTAAAAGTACAATGCTAAGACTTATAGCAGGTCTTATTGGACCAAGCTTTGGCGAAATTACCCTAGATGGAGAAAAAATCACCGAGCCAAGAAGCAACAGGGGCATGGTGTTTCAAAAGCCAACATTATTTCCTTGGCTAACAGTTAAGGAAAATGTATCCTTTTCAGGAGATCTAGCTAAGAAAACTGATGATAAGATGGTAGAGAAACTTCTAAAGAAGGTGGGCCTCGAGGAGTTTAAGGATGTCTATCCGCAAGCCCTTTCAGGAGGAATGGCCCAAAGGGTATCTCTTATAAGAACTCTAATCAACAAACCAGAGGTAATGCTTTTAGATGAGCCACTGGGAGCCCTTGATGCTTTTACTAGAATGAATATGCAAGATTTAATCCTTGACTTATGGAAAGAAGAAGAAAACCTAAACATAATGGTAACCCACGATGTGGACGAAGCAATCTACATGTCAACAAAAGTCCTAGTTATGCAGGCAAATCCTGGAAGAATTAAGAAAATAGTAGACATCGACCTCCCTTACCCAAGATCGAGGACAAGTAAGGAATTTACCGCTTACAGAAATGAAATAATGGAAGAATTAAATATTGATTAGAATCGACTCTCAGAATATTTTCTGGGAGTTTTCTAATGTATAAAAACATTTTGATAAATCGTTTACAAATATTTATATATATATTATATAATGATAGTAGAAAATAAGAAAAGGAGGTCCTATGAAAAAGAAAATATTAAGCCTTCTATCTGCTATTACATTTGTATTTTTACTTTCATCATGCTCTAATGATAGTGAGATTAAGACTGCAGATGATTGGAAGGAGAAGTATCCAGATGTATACGCTACATACCAGGCCAATGCCGATATGAGTGAAACTAAATATGGTGGTTCTGTCCAAGTAGACTATCTAGAAGAATATCCTAACCTTAAAGAATTCTATGATGGTTATGGCTTTAGCAAGCAATACGACAGGGCAAGAGGACATACATACGCTCTAGAAGATGTACTCAATACTAAAAGGCCAAAGGCTGGTGCAAGTTGCTTGGCTTGTAAGAGTGCTGATTTTGTAGTGGCCTTAGAAAAAGGTGGAGTGGATGTAAATGTTATGGATTTTGATGAATTTGTAGAAAATAATCCAGATATGTCAACCATATCTTGCTATGATTGCCATATGAATGATGTGCCAAGTCTACAAGTTACAAGAAGCCATACCCAAAAGGCAATAGAGAAGGGAGAGATCCCAACTAATGCTGATCTTGAAACCATAACTTGTGCCCAATGTCACGTTGAATACTACCAAGATCCTGAAACCAAAGAAGTTATAATGCCAACCAAATACGGTCTAGAAACAGACGATATGTTAAAGTATTATGACGAAATTGAATTTAAGGATTGGGAACATCCTCAGACCAAAGCGCCTATGCTTAAGGCTCAACACCCAGAGTTTGAGACCTTCCACGGATCAGTTCACCAACAAGCAGGCCTTACTTGTATAGACTGTCACATGCCAGAAGTTGAAGGCGAAGATGGAAAGATGGTTAAGTCCCACCACTGGACAAGTCCACTCAAAAACAAAGAGACTCTAGAAAATACCTGCCTATCTTGTCACGCTGGAAAGACTTCAGATGAGCTAATAGCTTGGGTAGAAGAAGTTCAAGGCGAAGTTTATGATAGGACAAATGAGGTTAGTGATAAACTAAAAGTATATATCGATGAACTAGCCCTTCATATCGAAAAGGGAGACTTATCAGATGAGGATAAGGCAAAACTTCAAGATATCCATAGGAAAGCACAGTTTAAATGGGATTTTGTCTTTGTAGAAAATGGAGAAGGATTCCACAATTCTACAAGTGCTCACAAAAACTTAGATGAAGCTGAAGCTCTAATCGATGAAGGTATGGAAATTTTAGATAAGTACAAATAAAATATAAGGACTCAGGGAGAAAACTCCTTATGAGTCCTTTTGTTTTAAAAGGAGATTTATGAAAAATGATAATATAATAAAGAGAATATTTAAGTCTTTTTATACTATGAAATTTGGAATTATTCTTTTGATTGTAATAGCCCTAGTCTCATTAATAGGAACTGTTATACCTCAAGGAAATGATCCGACTTTCTATAGGCAAGGCTATTCTCCGCTGATGGCTGAAGTGATCCTAGCCTTTAACTTTGATAATTTATTCTTTTCTAAATGGTATATATTTCTCACAGGACTTTTACTAGTAAACCTATTCTTGTGCTCAATTAATAGGGCAAGACCAATTATAAAGGCATCCTTTAAAGATCCAGATATTAGTAAGAAAATTAAAAACTTGGATAAATTTATTGAAATTAAGAGTGAAAGTAATGATGAGAAATTATTTAAGGACTTGGGCTTTGGAACATTTAAGGAAGAAGAAATAGATGGAAAGAAAATACGCTACAAATTTTCCAACAAGATTGGTCATTTAGGTTCCTGGCTTACCCACCTATCAATAATTATAATAATACTCTCCTTTGGCTGCGGTAGATATCTAGGCTTTGACGAATATGTATATGGAGTCCCTGGAGAGACCTTAGAACTTGAAAATTCTGACTATCAGATAAAAATTGACAATTATAATGTATTATTTAGAGAAGATTTTACGGTGGAGCAATATATTACAGAGATGACGATCCTTGATAAGGATGGTAAAAGCGTAAAAGAGGGCACATCCATGGTCAACCATCCCTTAAGATTTGATAAATTTAGCGTATATCAGAACTCAACCGGATGGGCTGTGGATGCACTTTTATTTAAAGATAAGAAGTCCTATAAGGAGAAAATTCTCTATAATTCTGAGGTTTTTGTAGAAGACGATAAGAAAATCGCCCTCCAATTAGTAGACTTCTATCCAGATTTCGATTCTGCTAATCCAACCAAGCCAAAGACAAAATCTCCTTTCTTGAAACATCCCGTTGCCCTATACGCACTTTTTTATGATGGAGAAAGGGTTGACATGGGACTTAATCATGTGGGAGATCCTATCGAATGGGAAGAGTACACTTTTGTCCTGGAAAATCCTAAGATGTTTACCCTCCTTCAAGTTGCGGATGATCCTGGAACTTCATTTGCCCTTGTCGGTGGAGCAATCCTTCTTGTTGGCTTATTCTTGGCCTTTTATATGAATCCTAAAGAGATGATTGTAATAGAGGAAAATGGTAGGAAGAGATTGTTTGTCAAACAAGCAAAAAACGACAAGATTTTTGAAAGAAAAATAGAAAAAATACTAGAAGAAATGGAGCTTAGATGATGGATTTATTGAGATTAGAAAACATCTTATTTTATATAGGACTATTTGGATATTTGGTGTCCATGGTTTTATTCATACTATTATTTGTAAATAAAATTGAGAAATTGGGAAAGATTGCTAAGAATATATTTTTAATAGCCTTCATATCCCACACCCTAGCCCTATTTGTGAGGGGAATTAATGCAGGAAGAATTCCTCTGTCAAACCAATATGAGTTTGCTACAGCATTCGCCTGGTGAATTGCGCTTTGTTACTTAATATTCGAAAGGAAATTTAATCTTCTTGCCATGGGGACTTTCGTAAGTCCAATTCTATTTTTGATAATAGGCTATGCGGCTATGAGGGATAAGTCAGTTAGGCCTCTAATGCCAGCTTTAGATAGTAAGTGGCTAGCAGTTCACGTTTCCCTTGCCATAATTTCTTATGGAGCCTTTGCGGTAGCATGTGGTATATCGGCCATGTACTTATTAAGAGATAAAGTTAATGGGGGAAGATCTTCAGCTATGAGCCTGCCTGACAAGGATGTTTTGGACCTTATTTCTTACCCTAGTTATGATTACAGGATCAATTTGGGCTGAATCCGCTTGGGGCAGGTACTGGGCTTGGGATCCAAAGGAAACTTGGTCTCTTGTGACTTGGATAATATATGCAATATATCTTCACCTTAGAAAATCTAGAGGATGGAGTGGAAAAAGAGCAGCTATATTTTCGATTGTAGGATTTATATCAGTAATATTTACCTACATCGGAGTAAATACCCTCCTCCCATCCCTACATTCCTATGCATAATTAGAGCCTTCGAGGCTCTTTTTATTTATCAATCAAAACTTGTATGATTGAGTAAAAAGAAAGATGGAGTAAAATACTTATAGCTTAATTTATTAAGTGAAAGGAAATTTATGGGTATTAATGAAAATTATAAAAAAGTAATTGAGCCTATTTTTATGGTGGCTTTGATAAGTTTACTGATATTTTTATCGAATGTATCATTATTAATTCTTGCCACAGGCCCAATTCTTTTGAGTATTTATATTTTTAAATACGGATACAAGGGATTTTTAACTACTCTTCTTGGGACTTTTATCCTAGGACTCTTGTATATGGATATAAAAGATTTGATAGTACTAGTAGGCTTGATTTTTCTAATAAGCTTATGCTTTTATCTACCGATTAGATATCAAAAAAACGACAAGGTTGAGATTCTAACGGTATTTATTCTCCTAACTCTTATCCTAACAGGATCCTTTAGCTATTCTCTAGTTAAAGAAGGATTAAGTCTTGATTATCTTGCAAATGAAATGAAGGGGATAATCGAAGGAAGCCTAGAATACAAGTTGCCAATAGAATATATTAAGCTAAGTATAGGGCTTTACCCAAGCTTCTTTGCTTTTTTTTCTTTTATCTACTCTTTAGCTGGCATCAAACTTATTAGAAATTATGTAAGTATAAAGCTAGATTTAGTAGATGACCTTAAGAAAGCTAATGAGCTTAGGTTGGAGTATAAGGATTTGTTAGCCTTTGTGGCCTTTGCAGGTCTTTCCTATCTATTAGCCTTTTTATTTAAAGTAGATATGAACTATGTCTACCTTAATATTGTAGGAATTATCCTAGTTGTTATAGCCTTTAATGGCTTATCGGCCTACGATTATATGATAGCAAAATCATCAATTCCCGTATCTAGGGGATTTCAGTGGTTTTTCATAATTATTTTATTAGAATTTTTGCTGATTTTTTTCG
>OJLW01000344.1_pt1 | contig 24988 bp, 18 predicted proteins | sample 1597021 | NCBI WGS metagenome assembly OJLW01 (sample SAMEA3904676, study PRJEB24821) | metagenome | biome: Builtin; feature: hospital; material: surface | place: USA | collected 2013-06-03
ATGATATCGACCTCGTCGTCGAGGTCATCGGCGGCATTGATTTCCCGCGCGAGCTCGTCCTCGCAGCCCTCAATGCCGGCAAGTCCGTGGTTACCGCCAACAAGGCTCTCGTGGCCGCACACGCGGATGAGCTCGCTGAGGCCGCCGACCGCGCCGACGTTGACCTGTACTTCGAGGCCGCCGTGGCCGCCGCCATTCCGGTCGTTGGCATGCTGCGCCGCTCCCTAGCCGGTGACAAGATCCAGCGCATCTCCGGAATCGTCAACGGCACCACGAACTTCATCCTGGACGCCATGGAGTCCACCGGCGCCTCCTATGAGGACGCACTGGCTGAGGCCACGCGCCTGGGCTATGCGGAGGCCGATCCTACCGCTGACGTGGAGGGCCACGACGCCGCCTCCAAGGCCGCCATCCTGGCATCCCTGGGTTTCTACACCCGCCTGACCTTCGACGATGTTTATTGCGAGGGTATTTCCAAGATCACCGCGGATGACATCAAGGCTGCTAATCAGGCTGGCTACTCCATCAAGCTGCTGGCTATCTGCGAGCGCCTCGTCGATGAGGAGACCGGTGCGGAATCCGTCAACGCCCGCGTGCACCCGACCTTGGTGCCGAAGGAGCACCCGCTGGCTTCGGTCAGCCAGTCCTACAACGCCATCTTCGTCGAGGCAGAGGCCGCTGGCTCGCTGATGTTCTACGGCAACGGCGCCGGCGGTAACCCCACGGCATCTGCTGTGCTGGGTGATGTCATCGGTGCGGCACGCAACATCGTCCACGGCGGCCGTGCGCCGGGGGAGAACACCTATGCCAACCTACCTATTGCGGAGTTCGGAGAAGTGGAAACTCGTTATCACGTCGACATGGAAGTTGAAGACCGCACCGGCGTGCTCTCCGCCATCTCCGGTGTCTTTGCCCGCCACGGGGTCTCCCTGCGCACCGTGCGCCAGGAAGACGGCGATGCTACCGCTCGCCTCATTGTGGTCACCCACGCGGCGAAGGAAGCAGTCCTCGAGGATATCGTCGCCGCCCTTGGAGAGCTCGATGAGGTCAAGGCCGTTCACTCCGTCATCCGCCTGGGCGTCTAAGGAGCTTAGGTACAACAATGAGTATCGATATCGAAGTAGGCTCCAAGGTCACCGTCCAGGTTCCCGCCTCCTCGGCCAACCTGGGGCCGGGCTATGACACCCTCGGCATCGCGCTGAGCCTCTACGACACCGTGGAGGTAGAGGTCACCCGCTCCGGCTTGGAGGTAGAGATCTTCGGAGAGGGCGCCGATGAACTGCCGCGCGACGGCTCCCACCTCGTGGTCAAGGCCATCCGTTCCGCACTCAAGGCCGCCGACGTCGAAGTCTCTGGCCTGCGCGTGGTGTGCACGAATAACATCCCGCAGTCCCGTGGCCTGGGCTCCTCGGCGTCCGCCGCGGTGGCAGGTGTTGCCGCGGGCAACGGCTTGGCTGGATTCCCACTCTCCGAAGAGCAGGTTGTGCAGCTGTCATCTGCCTTCGAAGGCCACCCGGATAATGCTGCGGCCTCCGTGTTAGGCAATGCTGTGGTCTCTTGGACCACCGTGCCTGTCGACGGCCGCTCCCTTCCGGAGTACCGCGCCGCCACCTTAGAGGTGCACCCGAGCATCAAGGCGACGGCCTTGGTCCCGGACTTCCATGCCTCGACGCAGGCAGTGCGCCGCGTGCTGCCTTCGCACGTCACGCATGCCGACGCCGCCTTCAACGTCTCCCGCACCGCGGTGAACGTGGCGGCTCTGACGGCCTATCCGGACCTGCTGTGGGAAGGCACCCGCGACCGTTTGCACCAGCCTTACCGCGCTGACGTGCTGCCGGTTACCGCGGAGTGGGTCAACCGTCTGCGCAACCGCGGCTATGCCGCCTACTTGTCGGGCGCCGGCCCTACCGTCATGGTCCTGCACACCGAGCCCATCGAGGAAGCCATCCTCGATGACGCCCGCGAGCAGAACCTGCGCGTGCTGGAGCTGGAGGTCGCCGGGCCGGTCTCCGTCGAGCGTGGCTAGGCTAGTTAGCTGGACTTTTCCACACTGATCCGGCACACACCGTTGCCGGACTTGGGGATGAGCTTCAGGTTTAACCGACCGCCGGAATCGGCAGCCGCCTGCTCTAAGTAGCCATCGTGGATGGCGCAGACGAAGGGGGAGGGCTCTACACCGGCGGTCACAAAGGGGCAGGCGTTCAGCTCCACGTCGGTGCGGCCCTCCTGGTCGAATTGCTCGGCCGAGGTTACCGGGTCAAAGCCCATGTCGCGCATGGTTTGGTAGAGCGGTGCCAGTGCCTCAGCGCCGTGGCTGCTGGCCGCGGCCTTAGCCCATGCGCGGCCGATCTCTCGTGCTTGTTCGGAAGAATAATCATTGACTTGATTTTTATCCGCGAGCGCTTTGACTAACACGCTAATCAGCGTGACGTATTCTTCCGCCACCGAACGGTTGTCAGGTACCCGCACTTGGAAGATCAGGGAGGGGCGCCCACGCCCTTTCGCTGGGGCAGTGACTACCCGCACCGCCCCGGCTCCGACGAGTTCGTCCAGATGCCCGCGCGCTGTGTTAACGTGCATGCCCATTTTCTTAGCAATTGCTGCGGCCCGCGCTCCTTGCGGGAACGTCTGTAGAACCGAGAGGACTTCGCGCTGCTTGGGGGAGAGCCTCATCGTGTCAGGAAATAGCTCGCTAGATGAGCGAGGACTATGGGTAGACATTGTGGACATGGACTGTAGCTCCTTGGTAAACGCTACGAGGATCCTACATCCACTCCGTCGAATTTCTACTATCGTGGTGAGTTTAAATACCGAGATCTTCCTCACGACGTGGGCAGACCCAGTAGATTAAGTACGGGTATAGACCGTGAGGGCGCTGGAGTCGAGCGCCACCGGCACCGCCTGACCGGGAGCGTTTTTACGCGCTGGCTGGCCCACCGTGACCCGTTGGCCGTCGATATCAACGAGGGTAGAGCTTCCCAAATCAGCCACAATGGTGGCACTCAAACTGGTGGCATGCTGCGCGTCAGTGGAGTCGAAGTGCAGCGCTGACTGCGGGAAGGCCGCCCAGTGCTCACCGTCGCGGTCTGGAGCAAACGCGTCTCCTCTGAGGGAACCGCGCAGAACATTAACGCCCGCTAGCTCCGCCATGAAGCGGGTGGTGGGCTGCTCCAATAGTCGGTCCGCAGGGCCTTGGGAAGTGACTTCGCCGGCTTCCATCACCGCGACGTCATCCGCAAGCGTGGTGAGGTCCACGCGGCTGTGGGTGACAATGACCGTGGTGCGGTCAGCGGCCGAGATACACAGGAGGTGGCGCCACCGTGCGGCGGATTCGACGTCCATGGCGGCAAAGGGCTCATCCGCAACCAATACCTCTGGCCGTGCCGCGAGCGCGCGCAGAAGTGCAACTTGCGCGGCCTGGCCGCCGGAGAGCTCGGAGACATGGACTAGCTCCTGCAGTCCGGCGGCCTTCAGTAACTCCTCCGTCCGTCGCGGGTCATTGGTCACCATGGTCAACGCTTGAGCCACGGTGGCTGTGGGCGGTAGCCCGGGGTTTTGAGAGAGCATGATGACGCGTTCAGTGTTAGTTTGCGCTCCCTGGAGCCGCCCGCTAATAAAACGCATCAGTGTGGTCTTACCGGCGCCGTTGGGTCCGACCACCGCGGTTACGCGCCCGCCTCGGAACGTCGTGGTGGTGTCGCCGACCGTCACGGAAAGATCGTGGGGCGGCGTCAGCGGGGCAGTCGCCGCGCGGAGTGCATTTGGGTCCATCGGCTGCAAAGCGCGTACAGCTTGCTCGCGGCGGCGCCGTAGCAGCAGGGGCATTCCGGCAGCGGTGAGCGTAAGGATGGCTATCCCGATTAACACGGCCGACAGAGCATAGGCATTGTCCGCGCTGACTTCACGTTCAAGGTAGATACCGCTCGGCATGGTTCGGGTAGAACCGGGCAGGGATCCGGCGAAGGTGATCGTCGTTCCAAATTCACCCAGTGAGCGGGCGAAAGCCAGTGCACCGCCCGTGAACACGGCGGGGAGGATAGCCGGGAGGATGATGTGTCGAAGGATGGTGCTTGTGCTGAGGCCGATGCCCCGCGCGCTAGCCACGACCTCAGGATCGAGCTGCCGCAAAGCAGAATCCACCGCCACCACCACGAAGGGGAGGGTGACAAAGAGATGTGCTGCCACGACACCGGGGAAGGCGAAAGAGACGTGCAGCCCTGCCTGCTCCAATGCCGGGCCAAGGAGTCCACGGCGCCCGAGTAGCGCGGTAAGGGCCAAGCCGCCGACCACAGGAGGCAAGGCCAAAGGGAGGTAAACCACCAGCCTCACAAGGTGAGAAACACGGCGTAGCTGCTGGAGCCACAGCGCCAGGCAGGTGCCCAGGAATGTCGACAGCAAGGTCGACAAGGCCGCTGCGGAGAGGCTGACGCGGAGGAGGTCATGGGTCGCCGGAGCGCTCAGCGTGTCGGAGAGCTTCGGCCACGGTACCCGCACTCCGAGGGCGAGGACCGGGGCAAGGATGTAGAGCGCGGCGAGCGCGCCGGTGGCGATGGCCGGCCAGGTTGTCCGCGGGCGCTGCTCGCGCAAAAACGTGGGTGACACTTAGTTCACCGGGGTGAAACCGTACTTTTCCCAGGTGCTATCAAAATCCGACTCGAGGAGCGAGAGGACCTCTTGGGCTTCCTCATGCCGTGGTGAATCAGACACCACCGCGCCCATGATCTCGTTGCGGAAGTTTTCCGCGTGGTCGAGCGGAATGGCCTCGACATCCTCGTTAGCGGCGGCATCAGTGGAGTAAACCCACCCTGCGTCCGCCTCACCTGAGGCGACCTTACCCAGGACGTCAGCTACCTGTCCCTCCAAGGAGGAGGCCTGCAGATCCCAATTATTGGCCTCCATGATGCGCGTGGAAATGGCACCGCAGGGAACGCTGGGATCGCAAAGAACCAAGCGTGCGGAGGAATCCAGATCGGCAGCGGAGCGCAGACCTAAAGGATTGCCCTTCGGCACCACCATGACCATGACGTTGCTAGCGAGGGCTACAGAAGTGTCCACGCTGCCTTGCGCAGTCGCATTCTCCATGGTCTCGCGAGAGGCAGTAAGGAGCAGAGCTGCGGGCGCTCCTTCATTGATCTGTTGAACGAGCGCGGAAGAGCCGCCATTGTTGAAGGCCAGCGGAGTTTCAGAAGCGCTGGAGAGGTCGTCATTGAGCACGCGCGTGGAGGACGCTGCAAATACCTGCAATGGCTCGTCGGAGCTGGAGGTGCAGCCAGCGACAGTCAGCGCGGCGGCAAGGACGGGGACGGCAATCTTGAGAAGGCGCATGTTCAGTCAGCTTACGGGAGCTCTACGCGGTTCGCGTGAATTTAATATGTACTTCCTTTGGGTCCTTCTTGAGGTACTCACGCGTGAAGGACTCCTCCCGCTGGTCCACCTCCTTGAGCAGCGGAAGCGGGTCGTGGGGAGCAATGAGAATCATGGATTCGCCCACGTTGAGGGTGCCCAGCGCTCCGTGGATGGCACCGTGGCGCACTGCGTGAGGGATTTCGGAGGCGTTGAGGGTGGGGATGTCGTGGCCCTTGGAGGCGTCAACAAGTGGCAAGTTCATTAGGGTTATCCCTTTCGAGTTCTAGGGCGGCGGGCGTTGCTGCCCGTGCAACTAATTTACTACGATTATATCCGTGCAAATAAAAATGTCAGATATGTCTCTGCGTGATGTCTCCCTGGCTTCTCGCCGGCGCTGGCACACCATTGCTTTCAGCCTCGTCGCGTTCTGGATTGTGGCAGGCGTGGGGATCACCGTGGCGAATATCTGGGGCGCGCCCGTCGTATGGTGGGACCTCATTCATCCTTTCACCCTCGGGGCGCTGACCACCGCCATCCTCGTATTCAGCACCCACTTCACGGAGGCGCTGACCCGCACCCCGGCCACAGGGTTCCTCGGGGTGGGCGCGCGGGTGGGGCTGGTTCAGGTGGGGCTGGTTCTTTTACTCGTTGATCGCGCAGGCTACGACTGGGGCGTGCTTGCGGATATCGGCTCCGCTCTCGTCATCGCTGCCGTTGCGTGGCACCTGCGGGCGCTGTGGGGCAAGCTCCGGGGGTCATTGTCTGGTTCCTTCGCCGTCACCGTGCCCTTTTATCTGGCTGCGGCCTGTTTCATGGTTCTCTCGGTGCTCGTGGTCATCCTTGCTGCGCACGGGGTGGGAAACTACTCGTTATTGGTGGCAGCGCACTCACGCGGGATGGTGTGGGGCTTCGCCTTGCTTACTATCCTGGGCACGGTCATCACGCTTGTGCCGACGTTTACCCGGACCCCCTTTTCCTCGGTGGCCCGGGCGCGGTGCAGCCGGGCTTTGGCAGTGCATTGCGTGGGCCTGGCGGCGGCCATGCTTGCCGACGCCTCCGGGCTCACCCGCGCCGCCGGCATGGCACAGCTGCTCACGGTGCTCGCTGCCGTGCTCATCATCCAGCCCGTGCTTGCCAGCGCTCTTGGCGGCGAAAAGACGACGGCAAGCGTGTCCGCGATGGCAGGCCTGGTGTGGATGGTGGTGCTCTGCGCCGGTGATGCCGCCGCTACCGTCGCAGGGGCCTACCCGCGTGCGGTTACCTTGCTGCTCATTCCGGCATTTCTTGGTGCCGGCCTACTGCAGCTCGTGACCGGGGTGCTCCACCACATGCTGCCCATCCTGGCCGGGGCGGCACGTCCCGCACGTGGGCACCTCGCAGGGTTCCTGCGCGTGGGGCTCATCAATCTCGGCGGCGTGCTCAGTCTTCTTGGCATTGCTGGTGTGTCCTTCGCCGGGCTTATCATGATGGGGCTAGGCCTCATCGCCAATATTGTGGCCCTGGTGTGGGCCGTCTCGTCACCTCAAGGAGAAGTTCATGTCAAGCGCGCCCGTTAAACAGGAGCATTCTGAGAAGCAATGGGCATCCTGGCTCATTATCATCGTGGCGCTTCTCGCCGTCATTGGGCTGGCGGTGTTCAACTCGGCCACAGGCAAGCAGGACCCAGCCACGGTGGCATCCGCCGACGCCGTGACTGTTGACGTCTCCGTGGACGGCATGGCCTTTGTCCCGTCCTCCATTGACGTGGCCGCGGGCAGTCACCTCGTAGTGAACTTCACCAACACCGGTGACCAGGTACATGACCTGAAGATCGGACGCGAGGAGACCGGACGGGTAGAACCGGGCGAGACCGTGCAGCTGGATGCCGGGGTCATTGAGGAGTCCATCGAAGGATATTGCACGATCGCCGGCCACAAGATGCAGGGCATGACGTTCATGGTCAATGTCGATGACTCCGCTTCGAGTGGGCATGATCATGCGGGGGTATCGGAAAGCACGGGCTCTGCTGGTGCCCCGGCGAAGGTGCCCTCGGTTGCCGAGCGCATGGCAGCTCGCGAAGGTTTCGAAGCCGTCGACGCCTCCCTTGCCCCCGCCGAAGGCGACCTCCATGAGGAAACCTGGGTGATGACTGAGGAAGAGATGGAAGTCGCCCCAGGAGTGCGCCAAACTCGCTGGCTTTTCAACGGGCAGGCGCCCGGACCAACTCTGCGCGGCAAGGTAGGGGATACGTTCCGCATCACCATCAAAAACGAAGGCTCGATGGGGCACTCGGTGGATTTTCATGCCGGTGAGGTCAACCCGGATAAGAACATGAAGACGATCCAGCCGGGTGAATCGCTGACCTATGAATTCGAGGCCCACAGGGCGGGTATCTGGATGTACCACTGCTCAACCATGCCGATGAGTCTGCACATTGCCAACGGCATGGCAGGAGCGGTGATCATCGATCCGCGCGGCGAGGATGCGCTGGCAGACGTCGATGCGGAGTACGTCATGACGGCGAGCGAGGTCTTCCTGGCCTCCGCCGGTAAGGAAGCTGACGGTGCGGATGCGCAGCGAGTCAGCGACGGCGACTATGACCTCACGGCCTTTAACTACTATCCCAATCAATATGACGAAGGCTTAGCCCCGCTGCGCGCGAAGGTGGGCGATACCGTGCGCATCTGGCTGGTTAACCTCGGCCCGGATCTGCCGTTGAGCTTCCACGTCGTGGGCGAGCAATTCGACACCGTGTCCAAGGAAGGCGCTTACCTGTTTAAGGGCGCGAAGGATTCCGGATCCCAGGCGCTCGACCTTCTACCTGCCCAGGGCGGATTCGTGGAGATGACCTTCAACGAGCCGGGGACCTACTCCTTTGTCAACCACCTCATGACGAACGCGGAGAAGGGCCAGCACGGACAATTCATTGTCGAGTAAACGGCTACAAGCCGAAGGGAGACAGTAAAGCGGCTTGGCAGCGGCCCTCATTTAGAGGGCTGTGCCAAGCCGCTTGAGCATTAACTAGGCGCCGTGCGAGGGAGTCTCGCTGGCATCGAGCTGCGCGCGGTGGGAGCGTACAGGTTCCCACGCGGTGTGACCGCGCATATCAGTGGTGCGGTTATCCCGAGAACGGTAGACCACGTACGGACGGGTGACGTAGCCCACCGGGGCGGAGAAGGCATGCACCAATCGGGTAAATGGCCATACTGCGATAATGGTGAATCCACAAAGCACGTGCACCTTGAATTGCCACGGCACATCCGCCATGGTTTCCGGGTGGAGATTGAACACCAACAAATCACGCAGCCACGGGGAGATGGTCTCACGGTAGTCGTATCCATGAGGCCCACCAAATACCTGGGTGCTTACCGTCGCGATAGTGCCGGAGGCAATCGCTAGGCCAAGCACGAGGTACATCACCTTGTCCGAGGTTGAGGTCGACAGGAAAACGGAGCGATTGACTATGCGGCGGTAGAGCAAGCCGATGAAGCCCAGCACGACGGCGATGGCCGCAAGAGTACCGGGGATGGTGGCGATGAGGTGGTAGACGGCATCGCTAATTCCCATCGCCCGCGTCCAGGATTTGGGAATGGCGAGGCCCATGAGGTGGCCGATGATCACAAAGACCATGCCCCAGTGGAACAGCGGGGAAGAAAGGCGGAGCAGCTTTGACTCGTAGATCTGGGTGGAATGCGTGGTCCAGCCAAACTGGTCTGTGCGCCAGCGCCAGAACGTGCCTACAACGAAGGCAGCGATAGCCAACCACGGGAATGCGCCCCAGAGGAAGTTAGTGAAATAGTCCATGGGTGGTCCTTAAATGTAGTCGGGTTGGGTGGTCGGAAATGGAAGATCAGCGATGCCCACCATCTCTGCCGGTGGGCCCGTGCGGATAAGGTCAACGTATTTTTGCGCGGTGTCGGGATCCACGGCAGGCAGGGATGCGCACACCGCGGTGATGAGCGACGCAAAGGGTGAACCCAAACCCAGCAATGCTGCGCGCAGCACCTCGAGGCCCTGACGGTGGCTGGCCAGCATCTCGATGGCGTGCGCGTGATGAGCGCCCTCAGCCATGGCAACAGCTTCGAGGACCACGCAGAGGTGATCAGCTAGCTCGTCGTCGTTGGGGAAAAGCCCCATCGACTCTAGTTGTTGGCGGAAGGCCAGGATTGCCATGCCGCGTTGGCGGGTATCACCTACCGCATAGTAGGAAAGGTAGAGCGAACACCGGCGGCGCTGATCGAAAGTCTCCACGTAGTGTTCTTCGATGGCTCGTAGGCCGGCTTCTGTGGCCCACGCGGCAAACTCCGAAAAGCAGGTTCGCACTTCCTCAGGCAGCCCGGCGGTAGATTCCTCCACCACGGCAAGCCGCTCAAGGTAGTCCGCGTTGGGGTAGTGGAGCAACACGGCCGCGGACATCGCTACAGTACGGCGTTGCTCTTCGCTCATCCTCACCGGATCCACGAAGTCCGTCGGGACCGGCCCGGTGTGGGTGCGCGCGGTTCGCTTGAGATCCTTCGCCCCGCCCGCGCTGCCGATGCCGGCCGGAGTTCCGTAACCAGCGATGGCGTCGTCAAGCGGCGCGCCCGCTGGACCGCCGTGTGAGGCAGTGCTGCGGTGGGTAGCGCTGAGCTTGGCTGCGGCTCGGCGCTGCGCCAGCTTCTCAAAGATATTCATCCTCGTTCTCCTAGCTTGTACATGCTGGTGTGGACGCTGGCCTTTAATCCTCGCGCTTGGGCGGGAACATGGAATCGGGGCGATCCCCTGTCCAGGACAACAAGGAGACCGGCTGGCCTTCCCCCGATGCTCCAGTGGAGCAGGCCTCGGGTGCTCCCATGCCCAGGTCATGGAAGATCTCATCACTCTGGCGCGCTGGATCGACGCCGCCGAAAGGATCGAGAGCGGAAATGCCACGCGGGGTTTCCGGGGAGGCGGTGGGGATCACATAGCGATCGTCATACTTGGCGATGGACAGCAGGCGATACATAGCCTCCATGTCCTTACCTGTCATGCCCACGGCCTGAGCGATCTCCTCCTGCGGTTCGTTACCGAGGTTGATATCACGCATATAGGAGCGCATGGCCACGAGACGGCGCAGGGACTTTTCCACCGGCACAGTATCGCCCGCAGTGAAGAGGCCTGCGAGGTACTCCAGCGGGATGCGCATATTCGACAACGCACTGAAGAGAATCTTGTGGTCTTCACCGTCATTGCCGGTGGCGCTGACTTGGTCCACGATGGGAGACAGCGGCGGGATGTACCAGACCATGGGGAGGGTGCGGAACTCTGGGTGCAGAGGCAGGGCCACACCGTAGGTGAAGATGAGGTCGTAGATTGGTGAGTTCTGCGCGGCATCGATCCAAGAATGCGGGATACCTTCGGCCTGCGCGGCGCGCACCACCTCAGGGTCGTGGGGGTCGAGCATCACGGACTTCTGTGCCTCGAAGAGGTCCTTCTCGTCCTCAACGGCAGCAGCCTCTGCTACGCGGTCGGCGTCATAAAGGATGACGCCCAGGTAGCGCAGGCGACCGACGCAAGTCTCGGAGCACACGGTGGGCTGGCCCACCTCAAGGCGCGGGTAGCACAGCGTACATTTCTCCGCTTTGCCGGTCTTGTGGTTGAAGTACACCTTCTTATAAGGGCAGCCGGAGACGCACATGCGCCAGCCTCGGCAGCGATCCTGATCCACGAGCACGATGCCGTCCTCGGTGCGCTTATACATGGCACCTGAAGGGCATGAGGAGACGCAGGTGGGGTTGAGGCAGTGCTCGCAAATACGCGGCAGGTAGAACATGAAGGAGTCTTCGATCTCCTTCTTTACCTGCAGGTTCATCGCATGCAACGTGGGGTCTTGGTCCAGTGTTTCCGTCGAACCGCCCAGGTTATCGTCCCAGTTGGAGGACCATTCGATCTTGTTGATCTCGCGGCCATCGATCTGGGAGACCGGCTTGGCGGTGGGCTGGGTCTTCTGCCCAGGTTTGGCTCCCATGAGGTCCTCATATTGGTAGGACCAGGGTTCGTAGTAGTCCTTGATGGTGGGCAGGTTGGGGTTGTGGAAGAGGGTGGCAAGCTTCTTGAGGCGGCCGCCTGCCTTGGGTTTGAGCTTGCCGCTGGATGTGCGCTCCCAGCCGCCCTTCCACTTCTCCTGGTCCTCCCAGGTGCGCGGGTAGCCCACGCCGGGGCGGGTCTCTACGTTGTTGAACCAGATGTACTCAGTGCCTTCGCGGTTGGTCCAGGCCTGCTTACAGGTCACTGAACAAGTGTGACAGCCGATGCACTTGTCCAGGTTCATGATCATGGAGATTTGTGCCATGACTTTCATTAGTACGTAACCTCCTGTGAACGACGGCGTACGCGGGTGACTTCGTCGCGGTTATTGCCGGTGGGGCCGATGTAGTTGAAGTGGTAGGTCAGCTGGCCGTAGCCACCAGCAATGTGCACCGGCTTAATGGAAATACGGGTCAGCGAGTTGTGCGTACCGCCGCGGCGCCCAGTGTGCTCGTTGAGCGGGGTGCCAACGGTGCGCTCCTGGGCGTGGTTGCAGATCATGGTGCCTTCCGGGATGCGGTGAGAAACAATCGCACGCGCGGAGACCACACCGTTGCGGTTATAGACCTCCACCCATTCGTTATCGCTCACGCCGATCTTGGCGGCGTCCTTATCGGACATCCACACCACCTGGCCGCCACGCGAGATCGACAGCACGTGGAGGTTGTCAAAGTACTGCGAGTGAATGGACCACTTGTTGTGTGTGGTCAGGTAGCGCAGCGTGACCTCGACTTCGCCGCGCTCATTCTGCAGAGTCTGGCCGGGGGCGAATTCGCCGTGCATGCGCACGTGGTCGAGAGGCGGGCGGAAAATCGGCAGGGCTTCGCCGTAGTCGAGGAACCAGTCGTGGTCCACGTAGTACTGCATGCGCCCCGTCACGGTGTGCCAGGGTTTATCAAACTCCACGTTGATGCTGAACGCCGTGTAGCGGCGCTTCCCGCGCTTGTCCGCGGTCCACTCCGGCGACGTGATGACTTCAGTCGGGCGTTCCTTAATGGAGTCCCAAGTAATGCGCACATCCTCGTCCGAGGCGCCCAGCGGGGTGAGGTCCTTGCCCGTGCGTGAAGAGAGGAACTCAAATCCCTGCTTGGCCAGCTCGCCGTTGGAGACACCAGAAAGGTGAAGGATGGCGTCGATGACCTTGGTGTCCTTGGTGAGGTCAACCAGTTGGCCCTGCGAGGTCTCTGAGGTGCCGCAGATAAGCTCCAATTCCTTGACCTGCTTGGACACATCGAACTTGGTGCCATGCACGCCGGTTCCGGCCTTCGCCGGCAGGGGACCAAGGTGCGTCCACTTCTCGTAGATCTTGGTGTAATCGCGCTCGACAACGTGCAGCTTGGGCATGGTCTTGCCCGGAATAAGGTGCTGCTTGTCGACGTCCGGCACCACACCGCGCGGCATTCCCATCTCATCGGGGGAGTCGTGGTGGGAAGGCTGCGTGATGATATCGGTCTGAGTACCCAGCCACTTGACCGCCTTATCTGACAGCGAGGCCGCCAAGTCCCTGAAGACCTCGAAATCAGTGCGCGCCTCCCACGGCGGGTTGATGGCGGCATTGAAGGAGTGCAAGTAGGGGTGCATGTCCGTGGAAGACATGTCGTGCTTCTCGTACCAGGTAGCCGCCGGCATGATGATGTCAGAGACCAGCGTGGTCGAAGTGTTGCGGAAATCAGTCGTCATCATGAGGTCGAGCTTGCCCTCAGGAGCTTCGTCGACCCACTTGATGGTCTTGGGACGATCCTCTTCACGGAGCTCCTCAGCACTGGCGTCGGAGTCCACGCCCAGCAGGTGACGCAGGAAGAACTCCGTTCCCTTGGCGGAGGAACCCAGAAGGTTCGTGCGCCAGTTGAGCAGGATGCGCGGCCAGTTTTCCTCGGCCGAAGGGTTATCGTAGGAAAACTCCAATTCGCCGGTGCCGAGCTTCTCCACGACATAGTCGGAGATGTCCTTGCCTGCCTGCTTAGCCTCTTCCGCGATGATGAGGTTGTTCTTATTGAACTGCGGATAGGCGGGCATCCAACCGCGGCGCATCGATTCAGCCATGGTGTCGGAGACCATCTTGTCTCCGATGCTTCCGCGGCTGGCCAAGGGGGAACCGAGATGCGAGGCACGAGAGTTGTCGTACCGGTACTGCTCGGTGGCGAAGTAGTAGAAACCAGTGGAGATCATGTGGCGCGGCGGGCGCTGCCAGTCTGTCGCCATAGCCCACTGGGTCCAGCCGTTGATGGGGCGCAGTTTTTCCTGGCCCACGTAATGAGCCCAGCCGCCGCCGTTGACGCCCTGCGTGCCGCACATGGAGGTCAGGGCCAGGAACGTGCGGTAGATGGTGTCAGCGTGGAAGTAGTGGTTGACACCGGCTCCCATGATGATTTGGGAGCGACCCTTGGAGTCCGCAGCGTTTTGGGCAAACTCACGTCCGATTCGGATGGCGGTCTCTGCCGGCACACCGGTAAGCTCTTCTTGCCATGCTGGGGTTCCTACCTCGCTGGAGTCGAAGAAGTCCTTCGGCCAACTGCCGGGGAGATTCAGCTCGGGGCGCTCAACGCCGTAGTGGGCCAGCATGATGTCGAAGACGGTGGTCACCTTCGTGCCATTCACGTCACGCACGGGGACTCCGCGGTGGACGATGCCCGCGCCAATGGGGCCATGACCGCCATCGGCGGTTTCTCCCTCCACGTCGGCGTCGAGATCGAAGCGGGGGAAGAGAACCTCGGCGGTGCTAAACTCGTCGGTCTCGGCGATAGACATCACTGAGTCAACGTTGTCCTGCGAGAGGTTCCACTTGGCGGAGTCCATATCCCAGCGGTCGGCCATCGTGCCGCCCGGGTCCACGATGCGGCCGTTGGCCTCCATCACGAGTGTGCGGGACTCAGCATTGGCGGACTGCGCCAGGGGGTCAGTGTCCAGCTCAGCAGCGGTGAGGAACTTGCCCGGGGTGTAGGTGCCATCCTCGCGCTCATCGAGGGTGATGAGGAAGGGCGCGTCGGTGTACTTGCGCATGTAGCTGAGGAAATAAGGCTCTTGGCGCTCGACGTGGAAGGTCTTGAGGATGACATGCCCCATGGCAAAAGCGAGGGCAGCATCTGTGCCGGGTTCAATGCGTGCCCACTCGTCGGCGAATTTGGTGTTATCCGCAAAATCGGGAGAGACCACGACCACCTTGGTGCCCTTATAACGGGCCTCGACCATGAAGTGAGCATCCGGGGTGCGGGTGACCGGGATATTCGAGCCCCACATCATGAGATAGGAAGAGTTGTACCAATCTCCGGACTCTGGCACATCGGTCTGGTCACCAAAAGTCTGCGGTGATGCTGGCGGGAGGTCAGCGTACCAATCGTAGAAGGACAGCGCGACGCCGCCGATCATTTGCAGGAAACGAGTTCCCGCACCATAGGAGACCTGGGACATAGCGGGAATGACGGTGAAACCGAAGATGCGGTCCGGGCCGTACTTGCGCAGCGTGTAGACGTGTGCGGCGGCCGCGATGTCGATGGCTTCTTCGTAGGAGATGCGGATGAGACCGCCTTTTCCTCGCTGGGAGACGTAGGCGCGGCGCTTTTCAGGATCCTCCTGAATTGCCTTCCACGCCAGGACGGAATCCCCGTCGTGCTTAGCCTTTTCTTCACGGAACATGTCCACCAAGACACCGCGGGCGTAGGGATAACGTACGCGAGTGGGTGAATAGGTGTACCACGAGAAGGAAGCGCCGCGCGGGCAACCGCGGGGTTCGTACTCCGGCATGTCAGCGCCGGTAGTGGGGTAGTCCACAGCTTGGGACTCCCAGGTGATGACTCCGTCCTTGACGTAGACCTTCCACGAGCACGAGCCGGTGCAGTTGACACCGTGCGTGGAGCGGACCATCTTGTCGAAGGCCCAGCGGTTGCGGTAGAAGACATCAGCTTGACGGCCACCGCGGAGGAAGAGTTGCTGGCCCGAGTCGCTGGCTTCGCCCTTGCGGAGGTGCGCGCCTAGCTTGAACAGCGGGTTTTGTTTGTCGTTGTTGGGCCCATCGTAATAAGCCATGTGGTGGTCTCCTTGAGATAAGTTTCGCGGGGAGAGTCTGTAGCCCCGGTGCGGTTAGCCAGGGAACGGGGCATTGGGGCGGGCGTAGTAGACCCACACCAAGACTGTGGTGATGGCGAAGTACACCACGCAACCCCAGAAGAACGCGGCGGCCGGCATCATGGACAGCAGGACGCCCACGACGAAAGGACCGAAGGCGCCGATCGCGCCGGTCCAGCCAATGACACCGCCAGCTTGGCGCGGCGGCAGGATCATAGGCATCTGTTTAAAGGTTCCGGCGTTACCCAGACCGGTGAAGAAGAACATGATGAGCATTGAACCCAAGAACCACCAGAACTGATCCGGGCTGGAGGGATTCAGGAAGAGTGCGGCGACAGCCGTGAAAACGGTCATTCCCGCACAACCAATGAAGGTCCAGATCGCGCCGCCGAACTTATCGCACAGCGGGCCCCAGAGAGCGCGTACGAGCGCACCAATGAGTGGGCCGAGGAATGCAAAGGCTGCTCCCTTAGGGAGGTTGTCGTAGGAACCGGCGAACTGGGAGTCCGCGCCGAAAGTCTGGTTGATGAGGAGCGCCATCTGGGCGGCGAATCCGGAGAAAGCACCGAAAGTCATGAGATAAACCACGGTGAGAATCCAGGTATTCTTGTTGCCGAAGATGTCTATCTGCTGACGGAAGTTGGCTTTGACCGGCACGTCCTTAAGAACCATCCACGCGACGACGGCGCCGACGAGTGCCCAGGGAACGAGGAAGATGGCGGGGTTGTGGACGAAGATCTCGCCGGTGTCGGTGCGCTGCGGAGCGACAAAGCCGATACCCAGCAGGGTGAATCCCATAAGCCACGGTGCCACGAGCTGGATGAAGGAGATGCCGAAGTTACCGATTCCTGCCTGGATGCCCAGGGCGGTGCCGGACATGCGCTTGGGAAAGAAGTAACCAGTGGAGGGCATGAATCCGGAGAAAACGCCGCCGCCAATACCGGAGAGGAAGGATAGGGTGAGCAGCCACCAGTACGGGGTAGAGGTGTCCTGCACTGCAAAGAACCAGCCCAACATGGGGATGATGAAGAGCAGCGAGGAGAGACTGACTAGTTTTCGGGTGCCGATCATTGCCGGCAGGAACATGAATAGTAGACGGAAGAGTCCGCAAGATAGGCCTGCGATGGAGGTCAGCCAATAGAGCTGTGGCTTGGTGAGATCGAAACCAATCTGGTTGAGCATCGGTGCGATGGCAGACACCAGGTACCAGGTGGCAAAACCGATGATCAGAACGAAAGTGGATACCCACAGAGTGCGCCAGGCAATTTTAGAGTCCCAGCGGGCGGGATCTTCTGGATCCCAGCCTTGGATGACCTTTCCTGAGGTGGTGAGAGCTGACATGATGCCTCTCTTGGTCGAAGTGAACCTGTAACTGCCAAAGTACCCGAGTATCTCCGTTAATATGGCATTTAACAAGAAGAATCTCGTGGAAAATAACGACACAAAAATGTTGCGAAATTCTTTGTCGCTCGGATTTCTACGGGACGGCTGTGTGTGGATTTCAACTTCTGCGATTCTTAACCACTGGAGGAAGAAACATGACGCCATGGACGACATCCATCATCGTCGCCTCGGACCGGGTACTCCGCGGGGAGAAAGCCAATAACGCTGGTTTTCGCGCACAGGAGCTAGCCAAGGAATTCGGCTGCGCGGTGGTGAGCTCCACGGTGGTGGCGGAAAACTTTGAAGCAATCGATGAGGCATTAAGAGCCGCGTTGGAGTCAGGCGCACAGGTGGTAATCATCATTGGTGCAACCGGCACTCATGTTGGAAACGTCACTCCGGAGGTTAGCGAGCGCTACGTGCGCGTGCGCCTACATGGTGTGGAGACCCAAGTGCTCATGGAGGGGCTGAAGAATTCGCCAAAGGCTGGACTGTGCCGGGGCATCATCGGCCTTGACCACCACGGCGGAAACCTCATCATCAATAGTGCATCCTCCCGTGGGGCGGTGGAGGACACCCTTGGTGTGGTGCTGCCTTTGGTGCCGGACATTTTCGGCAGTTGCAGTAGCGGTGACTCTAAACCGAACCACTAATTCTTTGCTCATAAGTCCGCAATTCCTGCGGGGTATCGTAGTCGCGGACCTCCTCACCCACCTGGACGACAGCTACCGAGTCCGCGGCGCGGAGAAGCGAGCGTGCGGAGCGATTGTGCACACGGCCCAGGCGCGTCAATGCGCGGCCTAGAGCGTCAACACGCCACACCGCGCATAGTGGTTGAATCTGGTTTCCTGCGGCAGCAACCGCAACTGAATGCTCACCGAGTCCATCGATGAGGTGCGGAATAGCTATTGGGGACTCCGGCGCGTCGACGGCCAAAACCGCAACGAGTTCGCGCTGAGAGTGCTGAGCTGAGTCGCCTCTTGTGAGGAAGCGGTAGCCAGCCGCGATGCCCGCGGTGGGCCCGCCGTAGAGCGGTGATTCGCAGACCTGCGGGAGGCCCAGCCAGTGTGGGGATACCACCACGCTAGGCGTGCCATAAGGCAGGTAACTGTGCAGCCTGTCGACTAAGCGCTGCCCGCCGACGCGCAGGCTGGCCTTGTCCGCTCCGCCCATGCGGCTGCCACGACCACCGGCGACGATGATGGTGGCATAGGGCGCAGTTCTGGCTAACATGCGGGCAACTCGCGGGACCAGTCACCCGAGCGCCCACCGGACTTGGCGGTAATGCCGCAGCGGCGGATGTACGCGGAGCGATCGACACCCTTAACCATGTCAATGATGGATAGTGCTGCCACGTTCACCGCGGTTAAGGCTTCCATTTCCACACCAGTGCGGTCGGCCGTGCGTACGGTGGCCTCGATAAAGACGTGCTCCTCGGCCAGGGAGATGTTGAGTTCACAGCCATGCACACCGATGGTGTGGGCCAAGGGGAGGAGATCCGGAACCTTCTTGGCCGCGGAAATGCCTGCTACCCGCGCCACCGCAAGGACGTCGCCCTTCGGGACGGTGCCATCGCGCAGCGCGCTAAGAACCTCTGGGGAGCAAGCCACTTCGCCCTGTGCGGTGGCAGAGCGCACCGTGGGCTGCTTCTCAGTGACATCGACCATGTAGGCCGAACCGGACTCGTTGAGGTGGGTGAACTTCATGGGTATTTCTCCTTGCTAGAACAGGTAAATCGTTAAGCTGTTATGTACTTCTTCACCAGCATGAACTGCCGCGAAACCGTGCGTGCCTGACAACGAGGCCACGAGGTGACTGCCTACTGTGCGGTGACTAAAAGGTGCGGCCACGGGTACAGGGCCCCGGAAATCCACGTGCACAGGTATCAACGTGGTTTTCGCCGGCGCAGCCGCCGGGAATTTCGTCGCATCGATGGTGGCGTTCACGTGTGGGCGCTGCCAGGGTGTCTCCGGGCGCGGATGCCCTGCCAATGCAGCGATCGCCTGACTGACATAAAGGTGAAAAGACATAAACGCCGCTACCGGATTGCCCGGCAAACTCAGCACCGGTGTGTCCTTCCATTTGGCCTGCCCCTGGGGAGCACCAGGCTTGTGCGCCACGTGCCCGAACCAGGCGCCCTGGTTCTGGCCTAGGGTTTCATGCACGACATCAAAGGCTCCTGCTGAGACCCCGCCGGTCGTGACAATGAGATCACAGCGTTCAGCGAGAGCGTCCAGCTTCGAAGCAAGCTCAGCCGCGTCGTCGCTGCTGTGAAGCGTGTCGATGACCTCCGCGCCGGCCTGGCACGCGAGTGCGCTGAGCATGGGACCATTGGAGTCAGGTATGCGTGTACCGGACTCTGCTGATGCAGTGAGATCATCGTGCGTCTGCCCGCTGAGCTCGGCCCCGGTAGAAATAATCCCAACGCGCGGGCGCAGATACACACTGACGCGTGACACCCCAGCGGAGAGTAGGGCGGCGAGCGTTCCGGCGTCGACAAGCTCGCCAGCGCGCGCAATGACCTCCCCTTGGGCTATGTGCTCGCCACGGGACCGGATGTGACGGCGATGTGGCGCCTCGGTGATAGTGACCTGTTGAGGCACGGGCTGCGGGCCCGGCGCAGTGGTAGTCAATTCGACCGGCACCACACAGAGAGCCGAGTGCTCTTCAGGCACTGGGCCACCAGTCATGATGCGCACAGCCTGGCCTGGGGAAGGCTCGAGCGGAGTACTGCCGGCGGGGACATCACCAACCACCGGAAGCGTCCACGGGCCCGGACCGCCCTCGAGGCTAGAGGCGTGGAGGAGAAAACCATCCATTGCGGAATTGCTAAACGGTGGCAGAGGGAACTTCGCATAAACATCCTGTGCCAACACCAGCCCCACGATGGAGGCATCGACGTCACGCTCGTGACTACGCAGTGGGGATGAGCTGAGAACAAGATCGAGCACCGCGGTGAAGTGCTCCTCTAGGGTGCGGGCGTTGCCCGGGCCGGAAGCACTATGTGGGGAAGCAAAAGGAACAGGTGAATGAGAAGAATTCAGCACGTCAATAGCCTAACAGCGGGATTAAAAGGAACCTTGTAGCGCTTATCCGCCGATTGCAGACATAGGGCGGTCTGGCTGCAAAAAACCTTCGTCGTTAACACCATGGCCTGGAAGCTTGGCCCACATCTCCTTGGCCCACGCGTGTGCCAACTCGGAATCGCTGGCTCCGGCGCGCATGAGATCCCGCAGCGAGGTTTCCGAGTTGCCAAAGAGGCAGTTGCGCACAGCGCCGTCGGTGGTCAGCCGGGTGCGGTCGCAACTGCCGCAGAAAGGACGCGTCACGGAAGCGATGACACCAATGCGCCCTGAGGGAGTGTCAGCATCGAGCCCGGTTGCCTCCCACAGCGCCGCTGGGGCGGAACCCCGCTGCTCGCCCGCAGGTTGCAAGGTGAATGCCTCAGCGAGGCGGGCGAGGATATCATCAGCGGTCACCATCTGTTCCCGATTCCATTGATCGCGCGGCCCCAACGGCATCTGCTCAATAAAACGTAGCTGTGCACCGTGGCCAAGGCAGTAGCGTGCCAAGGGGATGATGTCCTCTTCATTTACCCCGGGCATCACCACAGCATTGACTTTGACCGTGCCTAGACGGCCTTCGCGGTGGGCGGCAGTTGCGGCTTCGATGGCAGCAAAGACATCGATGAGCCTGTCGCGCCGGGTGAGTCGGGCATAGAGGTCAGGATCAATGGTGTCTAGGGAGATGTTGACGCGGTCAAGCCCCGCCTCAATGAGGCCGTCTAGGCGGCGGGGCAGTCCCAAGCCGTTCGTGGTCAGGGCGGTGGCGGGAGCCAGCTGTTCGTCCGTCTGCAGCTGCGTCGTGGCGGCGACTATCTTCTCTAGCGACTTGCGCAGCAAAGGTTCGCCGCCGGTAAAACGCACCTGGCGGATGCCCAATTGGGTCACAGCAATTCTGATGAGGCGGATAGTCTCTTCATCGCTGAGTGTCTGTTCAGTGGGCATCCACTCGAGGCCCTCGGCGGGCATGCAATACGTGCAACGCAGGTTGCAGCGATCCGTCAGCGAGACGCGAAGGTCGCGTGCTTGGCGTCCGTAACGGTCGAGCAGGTCGCGGCGACCATCGCTTAGGGCAGGCGGCAGGTCCGGAGGCGTTGCGTCGGCCCCGCCGCGGGGGATTCCGCGTGGGGAGGGCGTAGGCAGGAAGACGCGATCAGGCATTAACTACACTTTAGCCGGAGTAAAAGCAGATCTATAGTCGCTCAGCCCCTTTATTGCGGTGTGCCCTCTTCGGCGTCTAAGCGCTGCGCCTCACCCGGGCCCTTCAGGCGAATGATGTTGTACTCGCCTTCCGCCAGGTGGGCGCGCAGGTCCTTCTTATCGAATTTGCCCACCGAGGTTTTGTCGATGGATTTCACGAAGGTCCAATACTCCGGCAGCATCCAGGAGGGCAGCTCAGAGCGCATGCCATTGCGTAGACGCTCAGCGGTCTCAATGGTGGGACTGATGCCTGCGGCGAGCACGGTGACGGCTAGCGGGCGCTCGACCCACTGCTTGTCGGGGTAGCCAATGACAGCGCATTCGAGCACCACTGGGTTGGCCATGATGAGGTTCTCCAACTGCACGGAGTAGATCCACTCACCACCGGACCGGATGACATCGCGCGCGCGGTCCTCCACGGTGAGGAAGCCCTCCTCATTGACGAAGCCGACATCCCCTGTACGCAGCCAGCCATCGGCCGTGAACTTCGAGGCCGCGTCCTCGACATCCTTGCCGCGGAATTCGTGGGCGGCACCGCCATCCTCCGAGGTGGGCGAGTGATAGTAGGAGCCGGTGACCAAGTTGCCGCGGACCTGAATCTCGCCCGCATTGCGGTCGGTGGTGTTGACCACGTGGCCGTCGTTGACCACGCGGTATTCCAGGGCGGCAGGGAAGCGACCTTGGGAAATGCGGTAGGCCCACCGGGCTTCACCCGAGGCGCCTGAGGGCGGGCGCGCCACGGTACCCACCGTGGTGGTTTCCGCCATGCCCCAGACATGGACCACGTCCACGCCATAGCGTTCTTCCCAACTTTTGATGAGCTGCGGCGGAACGGGCGAGCCGCCGGCGAAAATCTCCGTTAGCGTCATGCGCTCCGGCGGATTCTTGAGGTAGTGCACGAAGAGCTGGATCCAGATGGTGGGCACGCCATGCGCCACGCGTGGGGAGGTGGCGGCGATGATCTTGGCCAGGGTGGCGGGGGAGACGTCGGCGTCGGGAAGCACCAGCGGCGTGCCCGTCATCCACGCCGCAAAGGGAACTCCCCAGCTCAGGACGTGGTAGATGGGGATGCAGCACAGGAAGGTCTCACCGTGGGTCACACACAGGGAATCGGAGGAACGCAGCTGCATACCTTCCAAGTACAGGGCGCGGTGGGAGTAGAGCACGCCCTTTGGCGCACCGGTGGTGCCGGTGGAATAGCACAGGGCGGCGGCGGTGTGTTCATCCAGAACCGGCCAGTCATATACGGTGGAGCGCCCATCTAGCAGTTGCTCATAGCTATAAATCTCGACGTTGCCCGGCAGAGCGGTGCTGGGCTTGTCGACGCCCGTGAACACCACCGCACGCACACAGTCCACGCCTTCCAGAACCTGGGCTAGTTGCTCGGCGAGGCGACAATCCGCGACGATGACGCGGACCTCGGCGTGGTTGATGATGTGCCGGATCTGATCATTCATCAGCTGCTTGTTGAGCGGGGTAAACACCGCGCCCTTGCAGGCAGTGCCGAAAAGCACCTCGAGGTGCTCGGCGCAATTCCACATCAAGGAGCCCACGCGTTCATCACCGGTGATGCCGAGGGTGTCATGCAGGGCGTGGGCGAAGGCAGCGGCGCGAGCGCCGATATCGGCGAAGGTGGTTTCTTCGCGTTCATTGCCGGGATTGGCGCTGTGCCACGTAACCACCTGGGTTTGGCCGTGGACAGTGGAACCGTACTCCAGGATGCGAGTGAGGGACAGCGGGATATCCTGCATTGTGGAGAGCATGCGCACTACTTTAGCCGTGTCAGTGTGAGCGCGGTGGAAGGATGCGGTATAGTTGTCGGCGACTGGCGGGGAAGGCCTTCTCCGCACCTCCGAGCTCCCTCCACGGCGCACACACCTGCGGTGAAAACTCATGGCAGTCCAACGGTGCACGCGACGGTGAGAGGGGAGAGACACGCTCGCAGTCGCCTTCTTAAAATATCTCCCCGCGATTGACCCGCGGCCGCTTCCTCGAGAACTTTTCAGGAGTTCTGCAAGGAGTTCTTCATGTTCTGTACCGCAGGGCCGGAGAGGGGGGAGAGCCAAAGAAAACCACCGCCCACGGGGATCGCGGTCGCGTGAACTCGCTGGTGGCGGTGGACCATCTCAATTACACACTGGCTTCCAACGCCCATTCGGAGCGGCACCGCGCACAGTGCAGGTGCAGCACAAGAAACAGCGCGCGTTGGTGAAGCGACGAAAGGATATCCGTGAGCGATACGGACAAGACCGCAGCACAGGATCTCGCATCCCTGAAGCTGCCGGAATTGCGCAAGCTGGCTGCGGAGCGCGGACTTCGCGGCGTTTCTGGACTGCGCAAGGGGGACCTCATCACTGCACTGACCACCGGCCAGGTTCCGGCACGCGGCGCGAAGGCTGCTGCCGAGGGCGAAGCTAAGGACGCACAGCCGCGTCGCGCCGCCCGCAAGGCCTCGCGCCCTGCCGGTGCTGCTGAGCAAGCCTCCGAGCAGTCGGAGCAGGATAAGAAGCGCCAGCAGGAGCAGCCGCAGCAGCAATCCGAGAATGCCCGCAAGGGCGAGGACGGTGCTCAAGAGTCTGAGCACAAGGGCGGCCACGACGAGCAGCGCTATGAGTCTCGCTCCCAGGCCCGCCGCGCCCGCCGTAACCGTGCGCGCCGTCAGGAGCGCGAGGCCCGCGAAGAGTCCAAGGGCAACGGGAATGACAACGGCGCCGAGGACAACAATGCCAAGTCGGACAACAACGGCAAGTCCGAGGAGAACCAGTCCCGTGGCGGAAAGAACTCCGACAACGGTGACCACGGTAACGGTGGCAATGGCAACAACGGCGGTGGCAATAACGGGGGCGGCAACAACAACCGCCGCGATAACCACCGCAACGACGATGACAACAATGGTGGCGGTGGCCGCCGTAACCGTCGTAACCGTCGCAACCGCCGCGGGCGTGACCGCGATGGCGGCGGCAACGGTGGCAATGACCTGCAGATCCGCGAGGGCGATGAAGTACAGGTAGTTGGCGGCATCCTCGAGGTCGTGGACAACAACGTGGCCTTCCTGCGCACCACCGGTTACCGCGCGGCGAGCTCCGATGTCTTCGTCAACAACAACCTCGTGCGCCGCTTGGGCCTGCGCTCTGGCGACGCCCTGACCGGCAAGGTCAAGGTTTCCGGCCCGACTCACACCCACGGCAACGGCCGCAACCGCCGCAAGTACAACCAGCTGGTGGAGGTTGACACCGTCAACGGCCTGGATCCGTCCACCGCGAAGGAGCGCCCGGACTTCGCCAAGCTCACCCCGCTGTACCCGAACCAGCGCCTGCGTTTGGAGACGGACCCGAAGATCCTCACCACCCGCGTCATCGACCTCATCATGCCGATTGGTAAGGGCCAGCGCGCGCTCATCGTCTCCCCGCCGAAGGCCGGTAAGACGACGATCCTGCAGAACATTGCCAACGCCATCGCCACGAACAACCCGGAGTGCTACCTCATGGTGGTCCTCGTGGACGAGCGCCCCGAAGAGGTCACGGACATGCAGCGCAGCGTCAACGGTGAGGTCATTGCCTCCACCTTTGACCGCCCGCCGTCAGAGCACACCTCCGTGGCGGAGCTGGCTATCGAGCGTGCCAAGCGTCTGGTGGAGCAGGGCAAGGACGTCGTCGTTCTGCTCGACTCCATCACCCGCCTGGGCCGCGCCTACAACAACTCCTCCCCGGCGTCGGGCCGCATCCTGTCCGGTGGTGTGGACTCCAACGCCCTGTACCCGCCGAAGCGCTTCTTGGGCGCTGCCCGCAACATCGAAAACGGTGGCTCACTGACCATCATCGCTACCGCGATGGTGGAGACCGGTTCCACCGGTGACACCGTCATCTTCGAGGAGTTCAAGGGCACCGGCAACGCCGAGCTCAAGCTCGACC
>OJLW01000347.1_pt1 | contig 24760 bp, 24 predicted proteins | sample 1597021 | NCBI WGS metagenome assembly OJLW01 (sample SAMEA3904676, study PRJEB24821) | metagenome | biome: Builtin; feature: hospital; material: surface | place: USA | collected 2013-06-03
CGCCCGCTGCCAGCCAGCGCCGCCGCGCGTCGCGTCGCGCCGCAGGGCCCGCCGACGGGGACGCTGGGGACAACGCCAACGCTGCCGCGCCGCACGCTGAGGACAAGAAGTCCGACAAGCCTGCGAAGGGCGAGAAGCCAAAGAAGCAGGATCGCGAGCAGGACAGCGATCACGAAGGACAGAACGAAAAGTCTGAGCAGGGCGGCCAGAAGTACGAGTCCCGCTCCGCCGCGCGCCGCGCACGCCGCAACCGGGCCCGCCACGACAACGATCAGCACGGCGACAACCAGCACGGTGACAACCAGCACGGTGATCACCAGCCCGGCAACGATCAGCACGGCGACAACGAGCAGGACCACGGGGGCGACGGGAAGCAGCGCGACCGGGACAACCGTGACAACAACGGCGGTCGCAACAACAAGCAGAACAACCGCGGCGGGCGCAACAACAACCGGGACAACAATGACGACGGCAACCAGGGCGGCCGCCGCGGGCGCCGCAACCGTCGGAACCGGAACCGCAACCGCGATAACCAGCACAACCAGCAGGACAACAACCAGCAGCTGGACCCGGAGGAGCTGCAGGAAGTCGCCGGCATCGTGGACATCGTGGATAACAATGCCGCGTTCATCCGCACCACCGGCTACCGCAAGAACAACGCTGACGTCTACGTCAACCAGAAGCTTGTGCGGCAGAACGGCCTGCGCGCCGGCGACGCGGTCATCGGTCAGGTCCGCCAGAACGGGCAGGGCCACTCGCACGGCTCGGGACGCAACCGCCAGCGCTACAACCAGCTCGTCCGCGTTGACTCGGTCAACGGGATGAACCCGGAGGAAGCGAAGCAGCGCGCCGAGTTCCACAAGCTGACCCCGCTGTACCCGAACAAGCGCCTGCGCCTGGAAACCGAGCCGAAGATCCTCACCACGCGCGTGATCGACCTGGTCATGCCGATTGGTAAGGGCCAGCGCGCATTGATCGTCTCCCCGCCGAAGGCCGGTAAGACGACGATCCTGCAAAACATTGCCAACGCGATCGCCACGAACAACCCGGAGTGCTACCTCATGGTCGTGCTGGTGGACGAGCGCCCCGAGGAAGTCACCGACATGCAGCGCAGTGTGAAGGGCGAGGTCATTGCCTCGACCTTCGACCGCCCGCCGTCAGAGCACACCGCGGTTGCGGAGCTGGCGATCGAGCGCGCGAAGCGCCTGGTGGAGATGGGCCAGGACGTCGTCGTCCTGCTCGACTCGATCACTCGCCTGGGCCGTGCGTACAACAACTCCTCGCCGGCGTCCGGCCGCATCCTCTCCGGCGGCGTGGACTCGAACGCCCTGTACCCGCCGAAGCGCTTCCTGGGTGCTGCCCGCAACATCGAAGAGGGCGGCTCGCTGACGATTATCGCCACCGCGATGGTGGAGACCGGCTCGGCCGGCGACACCGTGATCTTCGAGGAGTTCAAGGGCACCGGCAACGCGGAGCTGAAGCTGGACCGCAAGATCGCTGAGCGTCGCGTCTTCCCGGCCGTGGACGTCAACCCCTCCGGCACCCGCAAGGACGAGCTGCTGATGAGCCCGGAGGAGGCGCGCGTGATGCACAAGCTGCGTCGCATCCTGTCGGCGCTGGATCCGCAGCAGTCGATCGATATGCTGATTAAGCAGCTGAAGAAGACGAAATCCAACGGTGAGTTCCTCATGGGCGTGGCTAACTCCGCGCCGATGGTCGCTGACCAGGACTCGGAGGAGTACAAGTAAATGGCAAACGAAGTCTCACTGGTTGATGACTACGTCGCTGAATACCAGGGCATCCAGGCGCAGATGAGCGACCCGGAGGTGACCTCGGACCAGCAGCTCTTCCGCAAGCTGTCCAAGCGCTACGCGGAGCTGCAGCCGATCATCAAGGCCAACGACGCGCTCCAGCAGGCCAAGGACGACCACGAGGCCGCCTCCGAGATGGCCAGCGAGGACAAGGAGTTCGCCGAGGAGGCCGAGCGTCTTGCCGCAGAGATCGTGGAGCTGGAGGAGCAGCTCGCTGACCTGCTCGCGCCGCGCGACGAGCACGACGGCGACGACGTCATCATGGAGCTCAAGGCAGGCGCAGGCGGCGAGGAAGCCGCGCTCTTCGCCGGCGACTTGGCCCGCATGTACCAGAAGTACTGCGAGAAGCACGGCCTGAAGTGGGACGTGCTCGACGCCGCGGAGACCGACCTGGGCGGGATCAAGGACATGACCGTCTCGGTCAAGGCGAAGAACCCTTCCCGCGACGGTGCCTGGTCGAAGCTCAAGTTCGAGGGCGGTGTCCACCGCGTGCAGCGCGTGCCGGTCACCGAGTCACAGGGGCGCATCCAGACCTCCGCGGCGGGCGTGTACGTCTTCCCGGAGCCCGATGAGATCGAGAGCGTCAACATCGATGAAAAGGACATTCGCGTTGACGTCTACCGTTCCTCTGGCAAGGGCGGCCAGGGCGTGAACACCACCGACTCGGCGGTGCGCATCACCCACCTGCCCACCGGCATCGTGGTGACCTGCCAGAACGAGCGCTCGCAGATTCAGAACCGCGCGCGTGCCATGCAGGTGCTCCAGGCTCGCCTTGAGCAGCTCGAGCGCGAGAAGGTCGAGGCCGCGGAGGCCGAAGGTCGCGCCTCGCAGGTGCGCACCATGGACCGCTCCGAGCGCATCCGCACCTACAACTGGCCGGAGAACCGCATTTCGGATCACCGCATCAACTTCAAGGCCAACAACCTAGATTCGGTGCTGGACGGCAACCTGGACGACCTGATCACCGCCCTGCAGGCCCACGAGCGCCAGGAGCGCCTTGAAGCAGAGTAGGCCCGCCATGCGGGAGGTGCTCGCGCGGGCGTCGGCATTGCTTGCCGACGCCCGCGTGCCCACCCCCGAAGTCGACGCCCGCCTGCTCGCCGCCCACATCGCCGGCACCAGCCCGATGGGCGTGCTGTTTGCCGAGGTCACAGAGGAGTTCTCCCAGGCCTTCGAGGCTGCCGTCGCGCGACGCGCCACCCGCGAACCGCTACAGCACATCACCGGCACCGCGCCCTTTGGCCCCCTCGAGTTGGAGGTCGGCCCCGGAGTATTCATCCCACGTCCGGAGACCGAGGTGCTCGCGGACTGGGCGGTGCGCACGCTCGCGGATACGCCGCGTCCGATTGTGGTCGACCTGGGCACCGGCTCCGGGGCGCTGCCGATCTACATCGGCCACCACATCCCCGAAGCCCAGCTGTACGCCGTCGAGCTTTCGGCCACCGCACGCGAGTTTGCCGCGCGCAATGCAGCCAGCCACAACGTGCGCCTTTCGCTTGTCGACGCCAACATGACCGACCCCGAACTCCTCCCGGAGCTGCGCGGACGCGTCGATCTGGTGGTGGCGAACCCGCCGTACGTGCCGGAAACGCCCGACCTGGACCCTGAGGTCTACCACGACCCACACGAGGCGGTCTTCTCCGGGCCCGATGGCATGGACGCCATCCGCGGACTCGTCCCGGTCGCAGCACAACTGCTGCGTCCGGGTGGCTGGTTGGGCGTGGAGCACGACGACGCGACGTCGGAAAGCACACGCGCGGTCATCGCCGCATCCGGTGGTTTTTCCGCCCCGGAGCCACTGCGCGATTTGGCCGGGCGGGAGCGGTTTGTGTGTGCGAGTAAGCTTTAACGCGATACGGGAGTAAAGGAGCCCAATGGGGAGCAAAATCTATCACTGTCTCGAGCCGGACGAGCGCGAAGCAGGCCTGAGTGCCGCGGTGGACGCGGTGCAGGCGGGCCAGTGCATCGTGCTGCCGACCGACACGGTCTACGGCATTGGCGCGGATGCGTTTAATAACGACGCGGTGGCGAAGCTGCTTGCCACCAAGCGGCGCGGCCCGGACATGCCGGTGCCGGTGCTGGTTGGCTCCTGGACCACGATTCAGGGGCTCGTGCGCGAGTTTTCAGACACCGCGAAGATCTTGGTTGAGGCGTTTTGGCCCGGAGGGCTCTCCATTGTTGTGCCGGAGGCCCCCAGCCTGCCGTGGAACCTCGGCGATACCCGCGGCACCGTGTTGCTGCGCATGCCGAACCAGCCGCTCGCGCTCGAGCTTTTGCAGCGCACCGGGCCGATGGCGGTGTCCTCGGCGAATATCTCGGGCAACCCGCCGGCGCTCAACGCCGCCAATGCGAAGCAGCAGTTCGGCGACGCCGTCGGCATCTACCTCGATGGCGGGGATGCGCAGGTGGGGGAGCCATCGACGATCGTGGACATTTCCGGGCCGCAGCCGTTGATCCTGCGCGAGGCGGCGATCAGTGCCGAACGTATCGGTGAAGTCTTAAGCCTTGACCCGGAGCAGTTGCGGAGGCGCTAGAAGATGACGGGAGCGGGAGTGCCGCTGCGCGAGCTCGGACTGGTGCTCCTGGTCGCGGCGGCAATTACCTATCTGGCCACAGGGCCGGTGCGCTCGCTGCTCGTGCGCACCGGGAGGGTTGCGGAGATCCGCAAGCGCGACGTGCATACTCAGCCCACCCCCTCGGTTGGCGGGCTCGCCATGTTCACTGGCTTCGTCTGCGCCGTCTTCTTAGCTCAGCAGCTGCCCGCGTTGACCCGCGGGTTCGCGCCGATTACCCCGGAGATGACGGCGGTGCTTGCGGGAGCGTTCGCCATCGTGGTCGTGGGCATTGTCGACGACCTCTACGAACTTGGCGCGCTGACGAAGCTGCTCGGGCAGTTCCTCGCCGCCATCGTCATGAGCGTCATGGGCATCTCCTTTACAGTTTTCTTTCTGCCCTTTGGTGAGGGAACCACCTTGATTCTGGACCAGGTCCAAGGCATGGCGCTCGGAGCGATCTTTACCGTGCTCTTGGTCAACGCCGTGAACTTTGTCGATGGCATCGATGGGCTGGCCGCAGGCGTCGGCATGATCGCGGGAAGCGCGATCCTGGTCTTTTCGCTCACCGTGCTGCACGAGCAGGGCGGCGCGGTCTCGGCCTACCCGCCGGCGATCATCTGCGCCGCACTGGTGGGGATCTGTGCGGGCTTTCTGCCGCACAACTTTGAGCCCGCGCGGATCTTCATGGGGGACTCCGGCGCGATGCTCATCGGGTTACTGCTCGCCGCGGCGTCGATTTCTGCCTCCGGCAAGATCAACATGTCCCTCTACGGGACTGCTGATCTGGTGGCGCTGGTCAGCCCGATCATCGTGGTGCTCGCCGCGATCGCGTTGCCGGTGGTGGACCTGCTGTGGGCCGTCGTGCGGCGCACTGCTCGTGGCCAAAGCCCCTTTGCCGCAGATTCGGGCCACATCCACCACCGCCTGCTGCGTTTGGGGCACACGCACCGTCGCACAGTAGTGGTGCTCTACCTCTGGGTCGCTGCTGTGGCCTTCGGTGCGGTGAGTTTCTCGGTGGTGCCGACCCGCGCTGCGGTGGTCTTTACGCTCGTGCTCCTGCTTGCCGCGTTCCTGCTGACGCTCGTGCCGCTCCGTGCGGGCAAGATCGGGCCGACGCGTATGCCACGGGGGAGCGCGCAATAGGGAAGCGCTGGCCGTTGGGTAAGATGTCGCATCGTGAGTACTTCCACGCCGGACCCCAGCAATGCACAGCCCGACCTCGAGGTGCGTGACACCGAGGAATTCCTCGACCAGCGACTGCCTATTACCCGTGCGCTGAAGATCGCCGCGGGCGCGCTGGTGGCGCTGACGTTGATCAGCCTCATGGCATGGGGCGCGGCGCGCGAGCTGCCCGGCATCTGGGGCGTGCTCATGGGCGTGGCTATCGGCGGCGGCTTCGTGCTCGCCACCGCGGCAACGGTGCTGGCCACGTCGAACTCGACCCCGAGCATGACCATGGCGGTGGTGCTTGGTGGCTGGCTAGTCAAGATGGTGGTCTTGATTCTGCTCTTCGTGTGGCTGCGCGGGTTCGACTTCTACGACAACACCGCTTTTGCTGTGACCACGTTGGCCGCCCTCGTGGTGGCGCTCACTGCGGAGGCGTGGGGCGTGATCACCTCGCGCACTGCTTACCTGAGCTAGCTGGTGGGGGCGCAGCGCTCGTCGACAAGTGCCTTGGGCGCGTGCGACGGCGGGGTAGCGCATGGCCGCGAACAACTACCCCTGTTTGGCGGTATGTGACAGACATTACAGGGGTGAAAACATGCTGGTTGTGGTGCCATTTTACCCCGAAAACGGGTGGGAAGTAGTGACACATAGGTGGCATGGCCCCCAAAGTCCAGGAAACTCACGACGACCTGTTAAAGTATCCGACGGGCATACTTGAGGCAGGGGACTGCTCAGCGAAAGCTGGCTCACGCTGCCTTTTAAAGACTCCCCTGTCCCCGCGGTAGCAGATGTGCGACGGAGTCCGCCGCGGGTGACAGCTTTGATGAAGACGTCCATCGCACCGCATTCACACCGGATGCGGCCCGAGAACGGGAGAGAACGCTGAGCGTTACAACTTTGGCCATGAAGGGTAGTTTTCACGCACCCGAACTTGGTCCAGAATTTTTCCCGGGGCACACGTACGGCCAGTTCATTGGTCAAGACTTTGCCAATGGATGGTTCGCGCTGGATCGCATCATGCTCGTTCGCCTCCTTGTGGCAGCGATCCTTGTGATCCTCTTTGCTATTGCCTTTAGGAAGCCACAGCTGGTTCCTAAGGGGCTGCAAAACTTCGCAGAAATGGGTGTGGACTTTGTCCGCATCCACATCGCAGAAGACACGTTGGGGAAGAAGGACGGCAAGCGATTCCTTCCGCTTATCGCCACCATCTTCTTCACCGTGCTGTTCATGAATGCTGCGACGATCATTCCTTTCCTCAACATCTCGCCTAACGCGCGCATCGGTATGCCGATCGTGCTGGCTGGTGTTGCCTACATTGCGATGATCTACGCAGGCGTGCAGCGCTACGGCATTGCTTACTTCAAGCACTCCACCGTCATTCCTGGACTGCCTTGGTTCCTCCACATCCTGGTGGTGCCGATTGAGATCTTCTCGACGTTCATTCTGCGTCCGGTCACCCTGGCACTTCGTCTGATGGCGAACTTCCTGGCCGGCCACATCATTCTGGTTCTGCTGTACTCTGCCACGAACTTCTTCTTCTGGCAGCTCAACGCATGGACCGGGCTCAGTGGCCTGACCATCATTGCAGCGATCCTGTTCACGCTCTACGAGTTGATCATCATCTTCCTGCAGGCATACATCTTTGCTCTGCTGACGGCGGTCTACATTGAGCTCTCGTTGCACGCGGATGCGCACTAACAAAGGCGCGACCAACTGGCCTAACTGAATAACCCCTCCACATTGTCACTCGCCCTCCCGCACCAAGGACGCGGGGGAGCACCTAGAAAGGGAACGACTTTCACATGAACGACATCATCCTCGCCCAGGCAAACGAGACTGTCACCGCTTTCGACGGTCTGCAGTCCATCGGCTACGGCATCGCAACCATCGGCCCTGGTATCGGTATCGGTATGCTCGTCGGCAAGACCGTCGAGGGCATGGCACGTCAGCCGGAGATGGCTGGCCAGCTGCGTACCACCATGTTCCTGGGTATCGCCTTCGTTGAGGCACTTGCCCTCATCGGCCTTGTTGCCGGCTTCCTGTTCTAAGAAGAGCTAGCCAACCTAGCGATAAGAGTCCATTTTTTAGAACAGGAGCAACCAATGACTAACGTCAACGAATTTCTCGTGGCGGCTGAAGGGTCGGAGGACATTCCGTTTACGTCGGAGCCTTCCATTCTCTTCCCCGCTGCGTACGACGTGGTTTGGTCGCTTGTCGTCTTCATCATCGTCTTCTTGCTCTTCTGGAAGTATGTGCTTCCGAAGTTCCAGGAAGTGTTGGCGGAGCGCGAAGACCAAATCAAGGGTGGCATTGAGCGCGCTCAGGCTGCCCAGGCTGAAGCGTCGGCTGCCCTGGAAAAGAACAATGCAGAGCTCGCCGAGGCACGCGCCGAGGCCGCTGCGATCCGTGAAGCTGCCCGTGCAAAGGGCAAGGAGATCGAGGCGGAATCCCGTGAGCGCGCTGAGGCCGAGTCCAAGCGCATTGTAGAAGCTGGAGAGAAGCAGCTTTTGGCTTCCCGTGAGCAGGTCGTTGCCGAGCTGCGTAACGACTTGGGCCAGAACTCGATCAACCTCGCCGAGCGTCTGCTGGGCACCGAGCTGTCGGATTCGACCCGTCGCTCGAACACGATCGACTCCTTCCTCTCTGAGCTCGACAACGTCTCGACGAGAAAGTAGGCGAGATGAAGGCAGCGAGTCGCGAAGCACAAGCAAAGGTCTCGGAACAGCTCGATCAGCTGATCCAGAACTCCGACAACGCCGTCGCTACTGCGATGAACGTCGGCGCGGAACTGTTCCTCATCGTTGATCAGCTCGACGGGGAGCGCGCGCTGCGCATCGCCGTTGCCGATAGCTCGGTCACCGGCGAACAGCGCACCGGCGTCATGCGTGACGTGTTTGGTGGGAAGGTCGCGGAGCCGACCCTGCAGATTCTGCTGGCAGCAGCGGAGCAGGAGTGGTCTACGCCGCGCGAGTTCCGCACCGGGCTTGTCAACCTTGGGCGTCGCGCGATTGCGCGCGGCGCTGAGAAGGACGGCAAGCTCGAGCAGGTAGAGGAGGAGCTGTACCAGCTCTCCACCCTGCTGGAGCGCGAGAAGGATCTGACCCAGCTGTTGTCGGACCGCACTGCGGTGTCCGAGAAGAAGCGAGGGCTGCTGGCTAACGTGATTTACGGCAAGGTGACGATGTTCACCGAGGCTTTGGCTTTGCAGGTCATCGGCCGACCGCGTCACAACCCGGTGGACGATCTGGTGGCACTGGCCACCGAGTTCGCCGACCTGCGCGGCAAGACCGTGGCACGTGTCGCCACTGCTGAGGGGCTTAATGACTCTCAGCGTGACGTCCTGACGCAGAAGCTTGAGAAGATTTACGGTCGTGAGATTGCTATCCACTCCGAGGTTGACCCCAGCCTCCTCGGCGGGATGGTTATCCGTGTTGGCGATGAGGTAATTGACGGTTCCACGCGCGGCAAGCTTGTCCGCCTGCGCACCGACGTTGCCGCGAACGCGACCCTCTAAGAACGAAGATAATGCTGGAAGAAACTACCGAGAGCAGGAAGAACATGGCGGAGCTGACGATCTCCTCCGATGAGATCCGTAGCGCGATAGCGAACTACACCTCGAGCTACTCCGCGGAGGCCTCCCGTGAGGAGGTCGGCGTGGTGACTTCGGCTGCAGATGGTATTGCCCAGGTTTCCGGGCTGCCAGGGTGCATGACGAACGAGCTGCTCGAGTTCCCGAATGGCGTCATTGGCGTCGCACAGAACCTTGAGACCGATTCCATCGGTGTCGTGGTTCTGGGTAACTTTGAGTCCCTGACAGAAGGCGACGAAGTCAAGCGGACGGGCGAGGTCCTGTCCATCCCCGTTGGGGAGGACTTCCTTGGTCGCGTAATCAACCCCCTGGGTCAGCCGATTGACGGCCTCGGCCCGATCGAGTCCAAAGAAGAGCGTGCCCTGGAGCTCCAGGCTGCAGGCGTGCTCGACCGCCAGCCGGTCGAGGAGCCGCTGCAGACGGGTATGAAGGCGATTGACGCCATGACCCCGATCGGCCGCGGCCAGCGTCAGCTCATTATTGGTGACCGTAAGACTGGTAAGACCGCGGTCTGCATCGACACCATCCTCAACCAGAAGGCGTTCTGGGAGACCGGTGACCCGTCGAAGCAGGTGCGCTGCATCTACGTGGCGGTGGGCCAGAAGGGCTCCACCATCGCTGGTGTGCGCAAGACTCTGGAGGAGCACGGCGCGCTCGAGTACACCACGATCGTGGCTGCACCGGCGTCTGACTCTGCAGGCTTCAAGTGGCTCGCACCGTTCTCGGGTGCCGCCCTGGGCCAGCACTGGATGTACCAGGGCAAGCACGTCCTGGTCATCTACGATGACTTGACCAAGCAGGCTGAGGCCTACCGTGCCATCTCGCTGCTGCTGCGTCGTCCGCCGGGCCGCGAGGCTTACCCGGGTGACGTCTTCTACCTGCACTCCCGTCTGCTGGAGCGCGCAGCGAAGCTGAACGACGAGCTGGGTGCCGGCTCGCTCACCGCGCTGCCGATCATCGAGACTAAGGCTAACGACGTGGGCGCGTTCATTCCGACCAACGTCATCTCCATTACGGACGGCCAGGTCTTCCTGCAGTCCGACCTGTTCAACCAGGGCGTGCGCCCGGCTATCGACGTGGGTATTTCCGTCTCCCGTGTCGGTGGTGCCGCACAGACCAAGGGTATGAAGAAGGTCGCCGGTAACCTCCGTCTGGACCTTGCCGCGTACCGCGATCTCGAGGCATTCGCCGCCTTCGCTTCCGACCTGGATGCTGCTTCCAAGAAGCAGCTGGAGCGTGGCCAGCGCCTCGTCGAGCTGCTCAAGCAGTCCGAGAACGCGCCGCAGGCAGTCGAGTACCAGATTGTTTCCATCTGGGCCGCGAACGAGGGCCTCTTCGACGTCGTTCCCGTCGAAGATGTGCGCCGTTACGAGGCCGAGCTGCAGGATGCGATCCGCTCCTCCGCTCCCGAGGTCTACTCGCAGATCGAGGGTGGCAAGGCGCTGGACGACGCTTCGAAGGACGCCATCAAGCGCGTGAACGAAGAGTTCTCCCGCACCTTCCAGGCTTCCTCGGGTGAGCGCATCGTGCGCGAGCCGGAGGCTCAGCCCCTGGATGCTGGCGAAGTATCCAAGAACCAGCTCAAAGTCAGCCAATCCTAGTTCTGCGGCAAGCGGAAATTTAGGACCTACATAAAGGAAGGGAGGAACACACACCATGGCAACACTTCGCGAATTGCGTGACCGCATCCGGTCAGTCAACTCTACGAAGAAGATCACCAAGGCCCAGGAGCTGATCGCGACCTCGCAGATCACCAAGGCCCAGGCTCGCGTCGCAGCGGCAAAGCCGTACGCGGACGAGATGCAAGACGTCATGGAACGCCTCGCGGCTGCGAGCTCCCTCGACCACCCCATGCTCCGTGAGCGTGAGAGCGGTCGAGTCGCAGCAATCCTCGTGGTCACCTCCGACCGCGGTATGGCTGGCGGCTACAACCACAACGTGTTGAAGAAGGCGGCCGAGCTTGAGCGCATGCTCAAGGACGCCGGCTACGAGGTGGTTCGCTACATCACCGGAAACAAGGGTGTAATTCACTACCGTTTCCGTGACATGGATGTCGCTGGTGCATGGACCGGCTGGTCGCAGAAGCCGTCGTGGGAGGAGACGCACGATGTGCGTCGCCACATGATCGACGGTTTCATGGCCGGTTCCGAGGACTCCGCCAAGTGGCGCGAGGGGCTCAACGGCCCCGAGGGTCAGGCAGTGCGTGGTTTCGACCAGGTACACGTTGTCTACACCCAGTTCGTGTCCATGCTCTCGCAGGAAGCACACGTCCACCAGCTGCTCCCCATCGAGCCCGTCCTCGAGGAATTCGAGTACGAGCAGAAGAGCATGTTGGAGCAGTCCGGTGCTGTGCACCCGGATATGAGCTTCGAGCCGGATCCGGACACGCTCATGACTGAGCTGCTTCCGGCATATGTTTCCAGGTCGCTCTACTCGATCTTCTTGGAAGCATCGGCTGCTGAGTCCGCTTCTCGCCGTACGGCGATGAAGAACGCGACGGATAACGCCACCGATCTGGCGAATAACCTGTCGCGTGAGGCTAACCAAGCCCGTCAGGCAAAAATCACCCAGGAAATCACCGAGATTATCGGCGGCGCTGGTGCGCTGTCCGGTAGTGGAGAAAGTGACTAAATCATGACTACTGCTCAATCTTTTGATGAGCGCAACGATGAGCCAACGGGCGAGGCCGACACCCAGGCACAAGCCCGCGAGGCACAGTCCGCGCAGAACCCGGCGGGTTCTGACAACGGGCGCGTCGTTCGCGTAATTGGCGCAGTCGTCGACGTGGAGTTCCCGCGCGGCGAGCTGCCCGCTCTGTACAACGCACTCGAGGTCGACATTGAGCTCGAGGGCATGTCCCGCACGATCGTGCTCGAGGTTGCCCAGTTCCTGGGCGACAACCTCCTGCGCACCATCGCCATGGCCCCGACCGACGGCCTGGTGCGTGGCGCGAAGGTGCGCGACACCGGCAACCCGATCTCTGTCCCGGTCGGCGACCAGGTCAAGGGCCACGTGTTCAACGCACTCGGCCAGTGCCTGGACGACCCGAGCGTGGGCCAGGACGGCGAGCGCTGGGGCATCCACCGCGAGCCCCCGGCGTTCAAGGACCTCGAGGGCAAGACCGAGATCCTCGAGACCGGCATTAAGGTCATCGACCTGCTGACCCCGTACGTGAAGGGCGGCAAGATTGGCCTCTTCGGTGGTGCTGGTGTGGGTAAGACGGTGCTCATCCAGGAGATGATTACCCGTATTGCCCGCGAGTTCTCCGGTACCTCCGTCTTCGCCGGCGTCGGCGAGCGTACCCGTGAGGGCACCGACCTCTTCCTGGAGATGGAAGAGATGGGCGTGCTGCAGGATACCGCACTTGTCTTCGGCCAGATGGATGAGCCGCCAGGAGTCCGTATGCGCGTGGCTCTGTCCGGCCTGACCATGGCGGAGTACTTCCGCGATGTGCAGAACCAGGACGTGCTGCTGTTCATTGACAACATCTTCCGTTTCACCCAGGCCGGTTCCGAGGTCTCGACCCTGCTGGGTCGTATGCCTTCCGCCGTGGGCTACCAGCCCACCCTGGCTGACGAGATGGGCGTGCTGCAGGAGCGCATTACCTCCACCAAGGGTCGCTCCATTACCTCGCTGCAGGCTGTCTACGTGCCGGCCGATGACTACACCGACCCGGCACCGGCAACCACCTTCGCCCACCTGGATGCGACCACCGAGCTTTCGCGTTCCATTGCCTCCAAGGGTATTTACCCGGCAGTGGACCCGCTGACCTCGACCTCGCGCATCCTGGAGCCGGGCATCGTCGGCGAGCGTCACTACGCTGTCGCGCAGAAGGTGATCGGTATTCTGCAGAAGAACAAGGAGCTGCAGGACATCATCGCCATCCTCGGTATGGACGAACTGTCCGAAGAGGACAAGATCACCGTTATGCGTGCACGTAAGCTGCAGCGCTTCCTCGGCCAGAACTTCTTCGTGGCGAAGAAGTTCACCGGCGACGAGGGCTCGTACGTGCCGCTCGAGGAGACCATCGAGGCCTTCGACAAGCTCTGCGAGGGCGAGTTCGACGCCTACCCGGAGCAGGCCTTCAGCAACCTTGGTGGTCTCGACGACGTCGAGGCTGCGTACCAGAAGCTGCAGGGCTAGGAGGCAGACATGGCTGAACTTACCGCTCAACTGGTGTCGGTGGATCGTATGCTCTGGTCGGGTCCGGCCAGCATCGTCACCGCCCAGACCATCGAAGGTGAGATCGGCGTGCTGCCAGGTCACGAGCCGTTCCTTGGCCAGCTCAAGGAGAACGGTGTGGTGACCATCCGTCCCATCAGCGGCGACCGCATCGTCGCCGCTGTGCAGGGCGGGTTCCTCTCCGTGCAGGGCGATAGGGTGACCGTCCTTGCTGACTACGCGATCTTTGCCGACGAGGTTGATTCTGCTGAGGCAGAGTCCGGCTTGGAGGCACAAGATGAGGACGTGAAGCACCGGTCCGAGGCGGAGCTCGCTGCGGTGCGCCGCAACGAGTCGCGCTAGGCCACTCGCCTTACAAGGAGGGGCGTCACACGCCCGTACCACCGCAAGTACCCCCGCATACCGCAAGGTAGGCGGGGGTGCTTCGCATTTCGTCGCACGACGTGTGTGCGGTTGGCAACCATCGAGGCGGGAAGTAGGATAACGCTTAAGCGACGAAGCATCGACGGAGTCGACGGGGTCGACGCCAAATAATGAAATTTTGCAGGGAGGTTGTCATGGAGATCATCCTCTCTGTGCTGCTGCTTATCGTTGTTGGCGTCGCGGGCATCGCCATTTGGCGTTTCGCCATGTTCCGTAATGCGGGGGCACGCGGGCTGATCCGCAGGCTGCCGGCCACGGGTGTGCGGGGCTGGCGCCACGGGGTGGTCAAATACACGGGGGAGGAGCTGCAGTTTTATAAGCTGCGCTCCCTGTCGTCGAATTACGACGTGTCCTTTGATCGTCGCGAGCTGACGTTCAATGGCGTGCGCGAACTGAGCGCGGACGAGCGAATGATCATGCCCGGCGTCACAACGGTGCTGGAGCTGACCTGCCCGGAGGGCGATTTCGAGTTCGCTGCCGAGCGCCACGTCGAGATGGCGCTGATTTCCTGGGTGGAGTCCGCGCCGGATCGTCGACAAGAGCGGGTGGACATTCGCGCGCTGACCCAAAGGGTGCAGCGCGGCAAGGCCTAGCCTGCTTGCCTTTACCGCGTGCCCGGGCGGTAGTCTGTGAGGCATGCGTCTTGTCATAGCTCGTTGCTCTGTTGACTACGTTGGCCGTCTCGCGGCACACCTGCCGTCTGCGCTGCGGTTGATTCTGCTCAAGTCGGATGGTTCGGTCTCTGTGCATGCCGACGACCGCGCCTACAAGCCATTGAACTGGATGACGCCGCCGTGCACGGTGAAGGAAGAAGCAGTGCTTGATATCGACGGTGAGGACACCGGCGAGGCGCTCTGGATTGTGGAGAACCCGAAGGGCGAGCAGCTGCGCATCACGATTGAAGAGATCGTGGCGGATTCGACCTACGAGCTCGGCGAGGACCCCGGCCTGGTCAAAGACGGAGTGGAAACCCACCTGCAAGAGCTGCTCGCGGAGCACATCACCACGCTGGGCGAGGGCTACAGCCTTGTTCGCCGCGAGTATCCCACAGCGATCGGCCCGGTCGACCTGCTCGCGCGGGATGCCGACGGTAAGACCGTGGCCGTAGAGATCAAGCGCCGCGGGGGCATCGATGGCGTAGAGCAGCTGACCCGCTACGTGGAGCTGCTCAATCGCGACGAGCTGCTTCGGCCCGTCGAGGGCGTGTTTGCCGCTCAAGAAATTAAGCCGCAGGCGCGAACCCTCGCCGAAGACCGAGGCTTCCGCTGCCTGACCCTGGACTACGACGAGCTGCGCGGCATCGAATCCGACGAGCTGCGCCTCTTTTAGAAAGGGGGCTCTCGCGATGCCGAGGAGGAACCGCCGCCAGAACATCACCCCGTCGTATGTGCTGCCGCGTGATGGCTCGACGTTTATTGGCACCCAGGAAGTTGAGGGGCCGAGCTGGAGTAACGGGGAGATCTACCTTGTGCGCCAGATCGGTGCGAGCGCGGCGAACAAGTTCTACGTCTGTCCGCGGTGCAACCAGAATATCCCGCCGGGTGTTGCGCACGTGGTGGCCTGGCCCCGTGATACCGGAGGCCGCGGTGACGATCGGCGGCATTGGCACAAACACTGCTGGGCGAAGCGCTAGGCTGGGCGCATGATCGCAGCATTTTCAGTCGCACCGACGGTGACCAATAACGCCACCGCAGAAATGTCAGAAGCGGTTTCGCGCGCAGTACGCGTGGTCCGCGAATCCGGTCTACCGCACGAGACGACGGCCATGTTCACCACGATCGAGGGGGAGTGGGATGAGGTCATGGACGTGATCAAGCGCGCAACGCAGGCGGTCGAGGCCGTTTCGCCGCGGGTATCGTTGGTGATCAAAGCGGATATCCGTCCTGGATACACCGACATGTTGCACCAAAAGGTAGCGTCGCTGGAGAAGCACTTCTCCCAAGAACAATAGAACCCATTAAAGGAGTACACACCATGCCGGATTTTGGTCCCGGGGCAGTCGACCTGAACAAGCTGGTCGAGCAGAAGGAAGCACAGCAGCAGCTGAAGGAAGGCGGCTTCGAGCCGTTTATTACCGTCGATGAGAAAGACATCGAGGCGCGTGCGTTCCAGCGCTCGGTGCAAGTGCCGGTTGTGTTGATGTTTGGCACCCAGCGCTCGGAGGACTCCGAGACGCTCAAGGAGACGTTCAAGACGCTTGCCGCCAACCAGCGCAAGTTCATGGTCGCCTACGTTGACGCGGACGCGACGCCGCAGGTGGCGCAGATGTTTGGCCTGCGCGCACTGCCCACCGTCGTCGCACTGGCGGCCGGTCAGCCGGTGACAAACTTCGAAGGCAACCAGCCCGTAGAGCAGCTCAAGCAGTGGGTGGAAGCCCTGGTCACTAACGTGGGCCCGCAGCTGCAGGGCTTAAGCGAGGAACCCGAGGCTGAGGAGGCCGCCTCCGAAGACCCGCGCCTGGATGAGGCGACCGCGGCGCTCAATCGTGGCGACTTCGACGCAGCCACCGCCATCTACGACGCGATTCTGACTGAGGAGCCGGACAACCAGCCGGTCAAGCAGGCAAAGGCGACGGTTGCAGTGCTGCGTCGTCTTGACCCGCAGAACCGCACGACTGACCCGATCGCTGAAGCGGAGCAGGCCCCGGATGACGTGGAGAAGCAACTCGTCGCCGCAGACGCGGAGGTCGTCGCGGGTGCACCGGAGAAGGCCTTCGATCGCCTGCTGCGCTACGTGAAGACGGCACCGGAGGCGAAGGAGCGCCTGCTTGAGCTGTTCACGCTGTTTGCGCCCGATGATCCGCGCGTGATCCAGGCGCGTACCAATCTGGCCAGCGCGCTGTTTTAGCCTGGTTGACGGTTCGGGTGGACCGGTGCGTGTCGACGCCCCGCAATAACTTGGCCCGCCGCGCTACTCGAGCACGGCGGGCCAGGGCTATCCCAGTTTCCTAACCGCGCAACTTGTACAGCTGCACGCTCATCGCCGGGATATGCAGGCTCAGGGACTGGTCGAACTGATCCCAGGCGGTGGGCTCGGTGTGTACCTCACCGGCGAGCGGATTGTCGGCACCGCCGTAGATGCCCGCGTCCGTGTTGATCAGCAGATCCCAGGTACCCGCCTTCGGCGAGCCCAGCCGGTAGTTCGGCTGCGAGGTGCCGGAGAGGTTGACCACGGCGAGTACTGCGGAGCCGTCCGCACCCCAGCGGATGTAGGACAGGATGTTGTGCTGCGCGTCGTCGCCCTTGATCCACTGGAATCCCATCGGAGTGTTGTCCTGGGAGAACAGTGCCGGGGTGTCGCGGTAGACCAGGTTGAGGTCGCGGACGAGGCGCTGGATGCCGCGGTGGTACTCATGCCCCCAGCTGTCGCCGATGTTGTCCCAGTTAATCGAATGCGCCTCGTCCCACTCCGTGGTCTGGCCCCACTCGCAGCCCATGAACAGGAGCTGCTTGCCCGGGTGGGAGAACATGTAGCCGTAGAGGGCGCGCAGGCCGGCGGCCTTGTTCCAATCGTCGCCAGGCATGCGGGTCCATAGCGAACCCTTGCCGTGGACGACCTCGTCGTGGCTAAACGGCAGGACGTACTTCTCGCTAAACGCGTAGACGAGTGAGAAAGTGATCTCGTTGTGGTGGTAGGAACGGTGCACCGGATCGAGGGAGAAGTACTCGAGGGTGTCGTTCATCCAGCCCATGTTCCACTTCAGGGAGAAGCCCAAGCCATCCGACTCGGTCAGGGCGGTCACGCCTGGCCAGGCGGTGGATTCCTCGGCGACGGTGACCACGCCCGGGTGGGCGCGGTGGACCGTGGCGTTCATCTCCTGGAGGAACTGCACAGCGTCCCAGTGCTCGCGGCCGCCGTACTGGTTTGGCAGCCACTCGCCGGGTTCGCGTGAGTAGTCGAGGTAGAGCATCGAGGCCACTGCGTCGACGCGGAGGCCATCGAGGTGGAACTCCTCGCACCAGTACAACGCGTTGGCCACGAGGAAGTTGCGGACTTCGTTGCGGCCGAAGTCGAAGACGTAGGTGCCCCAGTCCTTCTGCTCGCCGCGGCGCCAGTCCGGGTGCTCGTAGAGCGCGGTGCCGTCGAAGCGGGCGAGTGCGAAGTCGTCCTTGGGGAAGTGGGCGGGGACCCAGTCGACGATGACGCCGATGTTGTGGGCGTGCAGCTCGTCGACAAGCGCGCGGAACTCATCCGGGGTACCCCAGCGCGCGGTCGGCGCGTAGTAGCCGGTGACCTGGTAGCCCCAGGAGCCGCCGAAGGGGTGCTCGGCAACGGGGAGGAACTCCACGTGAGTAAACCCGTTTTCCACCAGATAGGGCACAAGCTCTTCGCGCAGCGTGTTGTAGTCCGCGTCCTGCTTCCAGGAGCCGACGTGGCACTCGTAGACGCTCATTGGCGAATTCGTGGGGTCGATGCCCTGGCGTTTCTGCATCCAGTCGGCGTCGCGCCACTCGTACTCGCTGGGCGCGGCGACCACGGAGACTGTCTCCGGCGGGGCGACGGTGGCCTTGGCCAGCGGGTCAGCCTTGTCCTTACGGCCGCCGTCGGCAGTTTGCACCGCGAACTTGTAGTGCGCCCCATCGGTGATGCCGGGGATGAAGATCTCCCACACGCCGGTGGAGCCGAGCGAGCGCATCGGGTATTGGTTGGGATTCCAGCCGCAGAAGTCGCCCACGACGGCCACGCCGCGCGCGTTTGGAGCCCACACCGCGAAGGCGGTGCCGGTGACCTGGCCGAGGTCCGTGGTGTAGGTCTTGACGTTCGCGCCGAGTGCCTCCCAAAGGCGCTCGTGGCGGCCCTCGCCGATGAGGTGGAGGTCGAGGGAGCCGACCGAAGGTAGGAAGTAGTACGGGTCCGCGATGATTTGCGGCTCCGCCTCGGGGTAGGTCACGCGCAGGCGGTAGTCGCTGGCGTGCTCGCCGTCGAGCTCGGCGATCCAGATGTCGTCGCCGGTGTCAACCATCTGGATCATGTCATTGTGGATAAGCAGTTGCACGTCGGTGGCACCGAGCAGGCGGGTGCGCACGACCGTGTTGCCAGCCACCGTGTGGCGGCCGTAAAAATCGTGCGGCGCGTGGTGCTTGCACTGCAGCAGGCGCGTGCGGTCGTGCTCCGGGATGAGTGCTTCCGGGGAGAGGTTGTGGCCGGTCATAATTGTCTTTCTTCTTGAGTATCCAGGTAGTGCAGCGCGGGGGGTTAGGGCCGGTAGTCGTGGTCAGAGATCTGGCGGTAGGCCAAGGCTTCTCGACGCTCCGGTGCCACCTCCGGCAGGCGGAAAATGTGCGCCACGTTGTTCTGGGGCGTGAGCCGGACGTAGTTGTGCGTCCCCCAGTCGTAGCGGTTGCCGGTGACCAGGTCGTGCACCTGGAAAGGCTCGCCCTCGTCGCGTCCGACCGCGCCAGCGTCGATATGCACCATGCCCTCCTGGGTGTGCCAGGGGTCGAGGTTGACTACCACGAAGATCGTGTTGCCTGTCACGGCGTCGACCTTGGAGTAGGCGAGGATCTGGTCGTTGGTGACCTCGTGGAAGCGGATCTGCCGCAGCTGCTGGAGCGCGGGCTGCTCCTTACGGATGGAGTTGAGCAGCGTGAGGTAGGGCTCGAGCGACTCGCCCCGCTCGAGCGCAGCCTCGAAGTCGCGCGGGCGCAGCTCGTACTTCTCGGAATCCAGGTACTCCTCCGAGCCGCCGCGCACGGGGATGGACTCGTAGAGCTCGAAGCCGGAGTAAACGCCCCACAGCGGGCTCATCGTCGCGGCCAGGGTTGCGCGGATGGCAAAGGCGGCTGGCCCGCCTTGTTGGAGCGAGGCGTGCAGAATATCCGGGGTATTGACGAACAGGTTGGGACGCGAGACATCAGCCACGTCGACGCACAGCTGCGCAAAGTCAGTGAGCTCTTCCTTGCTCACCTTCCACGTGAAGTGGGTGTACGACTGCGAGAAGCCGGCCTTGGACAGGCCGTACATGCGCGGCGGGCGGGTAAAAGCCTCGGCGAGGAAGATGACGTCCGGGTGTGTCTCGTGCACCTTGGCAATCAGCCAGTGCCAGAAGTTCACCGGCTTGGTGTGCGGGTTGTCCACGCGGAAGGTGGAAATGCCCAGCTCCACCCAGTACATGATGACGCGGTAGACCTCGTCGTAGAGCGTCTCCGGGTCATTATCAAAGTTGATGGGGTAGATGTCCTGGTACTTCTTCGGCGGGTTCTCCGCGTACGCGATCGTGCCGTCCGCGAGCACGGTGAAGAACTCGGGGTGCGCCTCCGCCCACGGGTGGTCCGGGGCGGCCTGGAGCGCGAAGTCGAGGGCGATTTCCAGCCCGAGCTGCTCGGCGTGGTGCAGCATGTCGAGGAATTCTTCCTCGCCGCCAAGCTCGGGGTGGAAGGCGTCGTGGCCGCCGTGCTGCGAGCCGATGGCCCAGGGAGAGCCGACGTCGCCCGGCTCGGCGGTAACTGAGTTGTTGCGGCCCTTGCGGTTGACCTCGCCGATCGGGTGGATCGGCGGGAAGTACACGGTATCGAAGCCCATTGCGGCCACGCGGTCGAGCGCGGCGGCGGTGGTTTCCCAGGTGCCGTGGACCGGGCGGCCGTTATCGTCCCACCCGCCGGTGGAGCGAGGGAACAGCTCGTACCAGGAGTTCACCAGCGCTGCACGACGCTCGACGGCCACATCACAGGTGGGGCCGTGCGTGACGAGCTCGCGCAGGGGGTAGGCCGCCAGCACGTCGAGGACATCCTCGTTCAGGCCGGCGTTGATGCGCTCGGTAAGCGGCAACGTCTCGTCGGCAAGCGCGGTGGCGACATCGCGCAGCACCTCGCTATCTGGCGCGGGGGTCTGCTCCGCGGCGGCCTCGAACAGCTCAATGCCGTGGGCGATGTCGTTGGCCAGCTCGGCTTCGGTCTGCCCGGCGTTGAGCTTCTTGGTCACGGCGTTGCGCCAGGTGGCCATCACATCGGACCACGCGTCGATGCGGAAGTGCCACAGGCCCTGTTCGTCGGGCACGAACACGGAGTGGACGTAGTCGGGGCGGAAGGGCTCCGGGTGCATGTGCACCGAGTACTGGTCGCCGTCGGGGGAGGTGATCACCAGCGTGGCCGCGATCGCGTCGTGGCCCTCGCGCCAGACGAGCGCGGAGACCGGCACCACCTCACCGACGACCGCCTTTGCGGGGAGCGTGCGCCCGCTGACCTGGGGGCGAACGTCATCAATTCCGAACCTTGCAACCATGCTGTATCTCTACCTCGTCCGTCGCGTGTGTATCACTGCCAAGAGTAGCGAAAGACTTCGTGCTTCACCTGCCTAAGATGTGCCTAATTATTGGGGTGGCAAGACAGCCCCCTTTGGCGCGCCGGATGCAACTTCCACATATGCGAGAGAAAATAGGACAGAATGGGAACCGTGAATGATGCACGAGCGACTGAACCAGGAACGGACCCGGACCTTCTTATCGACTTCCGCGGGGTGGAATTCTCGCGCGGCGGCGCACGCCTCGTCGGCCCGGTGGACTGGCAGGTCGAACTTGATGAGCGCTGGGTAGTGATCGGCCCCAACGGGGCGGGCAAGACGACCCTGATCCGTATGGCGTCTGCGCTCGAGTTCCCCTCCAAGGGCACCGCGTTTGTGCTCGGCGAACAGCTCGGGCGCACCGATATGCGCGACCTGCGCGCCGCCATCGGGCTTACCTCCTCGGCGATCGCGCAGCGCGTGCCGGATGACGAGAAGGTGGGCGACCTGGTCGTCTCCGCCGGCTACGCCATTGTCGGGCGCTGGCGCGAGGACTACGACGAGATGGACTACGCCCAGGCGATGGACGTGCTTGAGCAGGTCGGCGCGATGCACCTGATCGACCGCCGCTGGGGCACGCTCTCTGACGGGGAGAAGAAGCGCGTGCTCATCGCGCGTGCGGTGATGATCAACCCTGAGCTTTTGATTATGGACGAGCCCGCCGCGGGCATGGACTTAGGCGGCCGCGAGGACCTCATCGCTTACCTAGGTGAGCTTGCCTTGGACCCGGACGCCCCGGCGATGGTGATGATCACCCACCATCTTGAGGAGATTCCGTACGGTTTTACCCACGCCATGCTGCTCGACGAGGGCGATGTCGTCGCCCAGGGCCTCATCGAGGACGTCCTTACCAGTGAGAACGTCTCCAAGGCCTACCACCAGCCGATTGAGGTGACCCGGGATGAGGGCCGCTTCTTCGCGCGCCGGGCACGTTCGGCCCGTGCGGGGGCGCACAGGAAGTAGTGACAGTGGGGCGTCGAGAAGCATTCGGTGCCCCATCAAGGATGGGTCGAGGCATGCAGCGCAGCATTGGGGCGTTCTCAGCTGACCGCGGCGACGAGATCGACGTCACCGAGGTCAGCGGGTTTCACGGTGCGCGCATGTCGGCGACGGTGCTCCTGCTGCGCGACACACCCCAGGGGATGGAAGTGTGGATGCAGGAGCGCGTGCTCAGCATGAAGAACTACCCCGGGGTCACCGTCTTTCCCGGCGGCGGGGTGGACAGCCGCGACTTCCCGGGCCGCGCCTGGAACGACGGCGACCTGTGGCTCGGCCGCAGCGCAATCTCTATGGCCCGCCAGCTCGGCGTGACCAAGTACAAGGCGCACGCGCTCGTCTTCGCCGCCGTGCGCGAGCTCTTCGAGGAGACCGGCACGCTGCTCGCCGTCGACGATGCGGGCAAGCTGCTTGACGACGCCCGCCCGTTCCACCACCAGCGCCTCCTGCTGGAATCCCACGAGATCTCGCTGACCGACGTGCTGCGCGCCCACGACCTCAACGTCTGCGCCGACCTGCTCAAGCCCTTCGCCAGGTGGGTCGGGCAATCCGAGCGCGGCAACTGGTTCGACACCTTCAGCTTCCTCGCGGCTAACCCGACCGGCCAGGAGCCCGACGGCAACACCGGCGAGGCCGACGACGCCAACTGGTTCCCGCCCTCGCTGCTGCTCGAGGGCTGGCGGCACGGGCTCGTGCGTTTTGCCCCTGCGACCTGGGCACAGCTGCGCTTAATCGAGGGTTTTCACACTGTGGAAGAGACGCTGGAATCGGCGAAACACGCCACGATCTCCCCGGTGATCGGCGACCCCGTCGACGACGAGCGCTTCTCCGAATTTTTTACCTTCAAACCAAAAGATCGGATTGGACGCCGCTATGGCATTTCACGCGACTGAGGTGGACTACCTCGCCGCCAACGCCGAACGCATCCGGGCGATCGCCCCGGAGCTGGCCCTGACCAAAGCAAGTGTGTTCTCCGACCGCGCGCGCCTGGACACCGAGTTCGGCGAGCACGCCCGCGCCGTCTCCGCCCTGATAGCCGCCCAGCGTCAGGCGGCGGGCAAGTTCCCTAACTGGTGGCTCACCGACTCGGACGCCGCCCAGCAGGCCACGCCCGCCCTCGTTTCCGCCCACCGCGCCCGCATGCTTGCGGACGCAGGCGCGCAGTTCGTCCACGACGTGACCTGTTCCGTCGGTTCGGAAGCACCCCACATGCGTGACGCAGGCCTGAGCTGGCTCGGCTCGGACCTCTCAGCTGCCCGCCTGCGCATGGCGCGCTTCAACCTCGGCGAGGACGCCTGGCTCGCGCGCGCCGACGCGCTCGCGCCTGCCAGCACTGTTGGTGGGGGTGCGGACGGGGCGATCGTGGCGGATCCTGCCCGTCGTAAAGATGGCCGTCGCATTACGGACCCCGCGCAGCTCGAGCCGCCTCTGCCGGCTCTTGTGGCGGCCTACCCGGGCGCGGAACTTGCCGTGAAGTGCGCGCCGGGCATCGACTACTCCGAGTGGGAGGGTTTAGTCAGCGTGGTCTCGCTCGACGGCGGGGTGAAAGAGGCCTGCCTGTACACGCCCGGGATCGGCAGTGGGCGGGAGGCAGTCGTGCTGCGCAGCGACGGCTTTAGCGAGACCGTGCGCGGCCACGGCGACGAGCATGCTGCTGCACCGGCCGAGGCGAGTCCGCCGGGCGAGTGGATTATCGAGCCGGACGGTGCGGTTATCCGCGCCGGTCTTGTGCGCACATGGGCCGAGAGGCACGGGCTGTGGCAGCTTGACCCGCACATCGCTTTCTTAAGCGGCGAGGAGATCCCGCCCGGCTACAGCGGCTTCCGTGTGCTTGATACAGTGCCGCTCAAAAGGCTGAAGGCTGTGCTGCGCCAGCTTGATGCGGGTGCGGTGGAAATCCTCGTGCGCGGGGTCAATGTGGACCCGGACGCGCTGCGCAAGAAGCTCAAGCTAAAGGGTACGCATCAGCGTGGGGTGGTCATCGCTCGCGTGGGGGATGACGCGCGGGCGTTCATCTGCGATGCGCGGGAGCACCGGCCGCTACCATAAGCGGCATGGTGTATCTCGATCACGCAGCAACGACTCCTATGCGCCAGGCGGCTATCGACGCCTGGGTCGAACACGCAGCCGCCGTCAACCCCGGCGGCCAATACTCCTCGGGCCGCGCCGCAGGTTCCGTGCTCGCCCAGGCGCGCGAGGACATCGCCGAGCTTTTGGGAGCGGACCCCGTCGAGGTGGTCTTTACCGGCTCCGGCACGGAGGCGGACAACATCGCGGTGCGTGGTCTGTACCGGGCGCGTCGCGAAGCAGCGGGCACGAACCGGGTAGTAGCGAGCACTATCGAGCACTCGGCAGTGCTCGAGACAGTCAAGTCTCTGGGCCAGACTGAAGGCGCCGAGGTTGCCTGGATGGAGCCGGATCGTGGCGGGCACATCCGCGACTTGAGCGCCCTGGACACCCCGGCGGCGGTGGCCACCATGATGTGGGCGAACAACGAGACCGGCGCGGTGCAGCCCGTCCGTGAGGCCGCCGAGCGCGCCGCGGCGGCGGGCACCCCGCTGCACATCGACGCGGTGCAGGCCGTGGGCAAAGAGGACGTGCACTTCCACGACAGCGGCGCGACCACGCTCGCGGCCAGTGCGCACAAGTTCGGCGGCCCGCGCGGCAGTGGCATCCTGCTCGCGCGGCGCTCGCCGGTGCCAGCTCTGTCTCTTATACACATCTGACGCCTGCCGACGAGCGATCTAGTGTAGATCTCG
>OJLW01000351.1_pt1 | contig 24680 bp, 19 predicted proteins | sample 1597021 | NCBI WGS metagenome assembly OJLW01 (sample SAMEA3904676, study PRJEB24821) | metagenome | biome: Builtin; feature: hospital; material: surface | place: USA | collected 2013-06-03
CGGCAGCGTCAGATGTGTATAAGAGACAGGTGCAAGGGGGAGCCCGATGAGGGACCATGCGGAAGGTCCCTTGGGGCTCCCCCTTGAGACGAAGATTCAATAATATATAATTATAATTTATTAAAAGATAAAATTACGAAGAAAAATACTACATAATATTATTAATTCTGATAATAAAGCAAATATTTTATATTGTATAAAAAAAGAGGGTTTTTGGGGGATGCCCCCTAAAACCTTCTTTCAAAAATTAATTATTTATCATATTTAGCCAACATAGCCTCAGCTTGTTTTATTAATTTTACTTGTTTTGCCATTAATTGGTCTAATTTAGCTCTTACTGGTTTTATAGTATCTGGTGCTGTTCTGATTAGAAATTGGCAAGAGCTCATTGTTATTTCTGCTTTGTGTATTGCTGCTTTTAAGTTTGCTATTGCTTGTTTGCTTACTTCTGATGTTTTGTTTTCGGTTTTTGATGAACTTTGGTCTAGTTCTCTCATCTTGATTTCTATTCCATCGCCATCTTTATAGCCTTTTAGAGGTACATCAAATTCACCTTCTGCTACAAAAGGCGCTCCTGGTTCGTCTGTTTCTTTTAGTTTGAAGGTTACTCTTTCGCCTCTATTACATTTTAGTGGACCTGTTCCCTTAGCACCATGAAGTACTTGTGGTACACCATTGATATAGACATAGGTTGCACTATACCCTATTCCATAATTTTTATTATCGCCTACTTTTCTTAGAAGTCTAAACCATAAGTCTACTTGATTTTCTTCTGCATAGGCTGTATTAGTATCCAAATTTGCACTTACTCCAAATCCTAGGGCTCCAAGTGATAGGCCTAAGGCCATGGTCATCATTATTTTCTTTGATTTTTTCATATTTCCTCCCCTTTTACTTACTTTTATTCATTTTATCTTTTAGCTTGTAAGTTTCAAGTTAAATAGTCCTGCTTCAATTTAAACTATTACCGGGATTTTGGTCCCGGTAATAGCTTTAGTTTATTCTTTCTGTTGTTTCTCCATCGAAGAAGTGTAGGGCTTCTGGATCTAGAGAGAATTTTGTGTCATCTCCTATATTGTATTCTAGGTGGCCTGGTTGGCTTATTACTAAGTTTGTGCCATCTGCCATCTTTGAATAGATTATTTGTTCTTTTCCTAGCATTTCTATTACTTCGATGTTGGATTCTACTGTATTGTAGTCTCTATCTTCTGCTATAAATCTCTCGCTTCTGATTCCGAGGTAGACTTTTTTGCCTTCGTAGTTTTTAAGGACTGCTGCATCTTTATCGTTGGCTTTTATTTTCATTTGGCCAGAGTTATTTACGAACATTCCATTTTCTACTTTTCCTTCTATGATATTCATGGTTGGAGATCCGATGAAGCCTGCTACGAAGAGGTTTTGTGGTCTTTCGTAGAATTCTACTGGGGCTCCTACTTGTTGGATGATTCCCTTATCTAGAAGGACAATCTTTGTGGCCATGGTCATGGCTTCTGTTTGGTCGTGGGTCACATAGACACTGGTTGTATCTAGTTGGTTATGGATTCTTACTATTTCTACCCTCATGTGCTCTCTTAGTTTGGCATCTAGGTTTGATAGGGGCTCATCCATTAGGAATACTGATGGTTTCCTTACTATAGCACGGCCTAGGGCTACCCTTTGTCTTTGACCACCTGAGATATCACTTGGTCTTGAGTAGAGGTAGTCTTTTAGCTGTAGGATTTCTGCAGCTTCTTGAACTCTCTTGTCGATTACTTCTTTTCTCTCATTTTTCATTTTTAATGAGAAGGCCATGTTATCATATACTGTCATGTGTGGATAAAGAGCATAAGATTGGAATACCATGGCTATGTCCCTATCTTTTGGCTCTACTGTGTTCATTATCTTATCGTTGAATGATAGGGTTCCTTCTGTTATTGAGTTTAGTCCTGCTATCATTCTGATTAAGGTTGATTTACCACAACCTGAAGGACCTAGGATTACACAAAAGTCCTTATCGTCTATTTCAAGATTTATATTTCTGATGGTAAATTTATCTCTACCTTCGTATTTTTTTCCTAAATTATCTAATGTTACGCGCATTTTTCTCTCCTATCCCTTAACTGCACCTGATGACAATCCACCTACTAGCTCATCTTGTAAGAACAAGAACAAGAGCATTACTGGTATGGCTGATAAGAATCCACCTGCTGCGAAGGCTGGCTGATTCATATTTCTCATATCGCTTATTAGTGTAAATAAGCCTGTTGCCAAGGTGTAGTCAGCTGGATTTGTTAGAAGTATCTTTGGCATCATGTAATCTAGGAATGGTCCTATGAAACATTGAAGGGCTATGATTGCAAGCATTGGTCTTGCAAGTGGCATGATTATTAGCCTGTAGACCTGGAAGTTTGAACAACCATCTATTCTTGCTGCCTCGTCTAGCTCTGGTGAAATTGAGTCTAGGTAGCCCTTTAGGATAAAGGTGTTACCTGCTATTGCTCCACCTGAATAAATCAATATCAGCATCATTGAGCGGGAGAATACTGGCACTATACCTGATATGATTGTGTGGATGGCATAGAAGGCAGTAATTCCTGCAAAGGCTGGGATTATTTGTACTAGCATGATTGTGATTAATGATGCCTTCTTACCCTTAAATCTGAATCTTGAGTAGGCATAGCCTGTAAAGGATACAAAGATTAGGGTTAGGGCTGTTGTTGCTGTTGCTATCTTTAGTGTATTTACTACCCATCTGACAAATTGAGTTTTTTCAAATAAATACTTAAAGTTGTCAAGTGAGAATACGAACTTACTAGTCATAGAAATATATTGACCTTGGTTGCCGTTAAATGATGAAATTACCATTATGGCAAGGGGTACAAGAATGATGGCCGCCCATATAAATAAGACTAAATATGATATACCTAAGGCTAGCTTACCTGCAGCTGATAAGGGCTGGAGGTCAGATAAATATAGGTCTTTGTTTTTATTTTTCTTTGCCATATTAATACTCCTTAAAGGCTGATGATTTCATGTAACCTATGAAGGAAATAACTATAAGTAAGATTGAAATAAATACAGTTATGGCAGCACCTATAGCTTGGTACTGACTATTCATAGTTAAGTTATAAATGTATGAAATCAAAATATCACTTGATCCCGCTAAGTTACCATAAACCTGTGGATTGAAAGGTCCACCGCCGTTAAATAGGTAAATTATTGAGAAGTTGTTGAAGTTAAATGTATATTGGTTAATTAGCATTGGCGCTATTTGGAAGAGTACAAGTGGAATTGTAATCTTGGCTGTTGCTTGCCAACCTGTTGCTCCATCTATACTTGCAGCTTCGTAGAGGTCTTTTGGAATGGCTTGTAACACTCCTGTTGTGAGTAGGAAGATGTAAGAATGACCCAACCATCCTTGGAGGAGTATGAGGGCAGTTCTAGTTTGAACTGTGTTATTTTTGATATCTAAGCTTACATTAAAGACCGAGTTTATCGCCTCTGTTATTACACCACCACGGCTTGTCATGATTGAGAAGAACATGATTGTGATGAAGGCTGGTATTGCCCATGGCAATAGGTAAACTGTCCTAAATACCTTTTTAGCCTTAATTCTTTCGTTATTTACCATTAGAGCAAAGACAAAGCCTAGAACTATTGCTAGGGTTGATGCACCTAGTGTCCAAATTATTGTCCAAGCAAAGATATGCCAGAAGGCCTTTCCTGCTATACCTTGACCCTTTGCTATGGTTAGGTAGTTGTTTAGTCCTATCCATTCAAATTTGTTTTGGTGTTGTGGGTCCATGTTGGTAAAGGAAATTAGGATGGCTGTGATAATTGGCACCATTACTATAAATATTATTACTAGTAGGGCTGGTGTTGAAATCAAATATGGGAAGCCATCTGTTCTCATCATCTTCTTTGTTTCAAAAAATGAGTTTGGTCTGATACCCTTAAGCTGGTCTTTTTCTGTCTTGTGGGCATCTTTAAAAGAAAATACGTATATTGCCATAGCAAGTACTACAAATACTATAGCAAGTACACCCTCAATCATAAAGATGATTGACCTATCTAGTCTCTTGCCGCCTTGGGCTAAAGATACTAGACCTGCTATACCTTGACCTTGGTAGTTACCGAAGCCTAGGGCATATGGTAGGGCTATTAGATAGATAAATAAAGCTCCAAGGAAAAACATTATTGCCTTTTGCCATTGGCCGTTTAACAATTGGCCAAGCCCTGGAATAGGTGCTGATAGTATGGATTTGATTGCACTTTGGTTTTCTACTTCGACTGGTGTCCTACGTCTGATGTCAGACCTATCTTCTTCCAAAATCTTCATTGAGTGCTTGTAATCTTGTTTAATCTTGTACTTTAGAGAATCTATTTCTTCTTTGATAGATTTTTCTGGATTTCTGTAGTCAATTTTTAGATTTTGGTCTTTGAATTTTTGTTTTAATTGTTCTTTGGTTGCCTTGTAGGCTTTCTTTGAGATCAGACCTTCTTTGAAAGATTTTTCTAAATCTTTTAGGTCTTTGTCATATTTTTCCTTAAGGGTAGCTCTATCTTCTTCGATTAGTTTAGATTCAGCTTTGATCCTATCATCGGTTAGGTTTTCTAATCTTTCGTTAGCATTTGCTAGTTGGTCCTTTAGGTATGAATCGTGTTTGATTATCTCTGGAATAGCCGTAAGGTCTAGTTCATTTAATTTATAATCAAGAAGAGAGTCATAGGAAAGTTCCTTATTTGCCTCATAGAAGTCTTTCATCTTACTAGCAATCTGACTTTTTTGATGAAGAACATTTAGGTATTTCTCCCCATGAGAACTATTATCTTTGACTGCTTCTTTGATAGCTGTATCTAAGAGTTTTTTCTTCTCTTCTTTATATTCCTTAACTTTTTTATTATAAGGGTGGTCAGCCTTTGAGTACTTATTATTGCCTTCGATTTGATCAATTATATATTGATTCTTTCTTGGATAAGTCTGGCCCCTCCTATCATAAAGGTTTTTTTCATAAGTCATATTCTTTTACCTTTCTTGCCTTGTGATTACTATTAATAGGGCTATATCGAGTATTAGGCCTATATAATAAAATACTGAGCCAAATGAGAATTGTAGGAGGTGATTAATTATTCCAATTAAAGTCATTCCTCCAAAAAATATCTTATAAAACATATTTATGCCGTATTTTTTAATAGTAAAAAAGGTGTATAAGGATATTACTATTGGATTGATTACCTTTATAAATAAATTAAATATCAGTGCATTGAGGTAATCTCCATAAGTAAGCTCCTGCTTTACTTTTGCGATTGTACTATAAATATCTGGGTCTTTTGCCATCATCATTGTCTCAAGCGAGAAGTTTAGAATCAAAAGAGCTGATATTATAAGTATCTGGTAGAGAAATCTTTCTCTTTTTTTTGCTATATCCATAATACTTGAATAAAGGGCAATCCCTAAGGATCACCCTCTATTTAATTTGATTATTTGTTAAAGTTAGCCATCATTGAATCAAATGAAGCTTTTATTTCTGCATATGCTGCCTTTTCGTCTGCTGGTTTTACAGAGTTCCAAGATAGGATTGCGTTTTTGTAGGTATCCCAAACATCGCCCCACTCTTTGAATAGTGGTCTTGCTGGAGCTTCTTTGTAAGAAGCGATTGTAGCTTCAATAATATTTTTATCTACATCTGGAAGATCCATTTCTTTATATTTATCTACTGGTACGTTTTCAAGAATCTTACCTGAAGCCTTGTATAGGTCTGCTGCAAATTCTGGGTTAACAATTTCTTTGATCATAGCTTCTGCAAGAGCTACCTTGTCAGCATCTTCTTCTATTCTAGCGTTCATTGCAAGTCCCCAACCACCTTGCCAGTGTGTTAGTGGTTTGCCTGCCAATGTTAGTTGACCGATTGGATGAATTTCTAGGTTGCCTTCACCTGCTTGTTCGCCTATAGCAGCTGCATCCCATGGTCCACCAAGTCTAGCAACACCGCCGTTGCCTGGTTTGAATGTATCATCTATATAACCCCAACCTGCATCAGCATCAAATAATTGTGTGCCAGCTTCGTTGTGTTTTTTCCAATAATCGAAAAGTGCCTTAACTGTAGCTTGTTTTTCTGGTTCAAGCTCATCCCATTCTTTAGTAAAGTCTGAGTAAAGTGTTCCGTCTTCTTTTTTGCCAAGAAGTTCGATATTTGAAGAGTTAGTAGCAGCAACGCCGTACCAAGCATCAAATAATGGGAATAAAACTGTAGATTCATCTGCAACATCTTCAATTTCGATAGGTTTAGATAGGTCTACGTTCTTTTCTTTAGCATTTGCTGAGTTTACATAAGTGATAAGTGTTTCTATATTGAATGGGAAAGCAAAATATTCACCATCTATATTGAAGTTTCCACCTAATCCCTTATCAAAGTCATCCCAACCACCGATTTCTTCAGCAAGTTTTTTAGAATCAATTGCGCCAAGTACGTCATTACCATGTAGGCCGTAAAGTCTATCTGCAGGAATTGCAAAAAGATCAGCAACGTCTTCATTTGTAGCATCTGTAGAATCGATAATATCTAAGTTGTCAAAAGAACCAACTGTTTTAATCTCGATATCTGCATTAGGGAATTGTTTTTTAACACGTTCTGCTGCAGCTTTGTAATAATCTACCCAACCTTCTTCAGCTTGAACTGTTAACTTTGTAGCAGCATCGGTATTAGCAGCTTCTTTAGTATCTGATCCCTTGTCCGCTTCTTTAGCTCCACCACAAGCTGTAAGAACTACAGCTAAAGATAAAGCCATGAGTGACTTAAACTTATTTTTCATGTATTCCTCCTGTGATTTCAAGTGAAATCGTATTCTTTATATCCATATTATAGCTTATATTTTCGATATTGTCAAAAATTTGTCTTAAGTATATTAGTTTGTTAACTCACTCAAAAAATAAATTCCGCTTGAATCTTTATAGATTCAAACTTATAATATAAAAGCAAAGAAAAATCAAAGGAGAAAATATGTCAAAAACACTCGGACCCATCCATTATATGATGTATGAAAAAATAAAATTCCAAGATAAAATTACAGACTACCTAATGGATGGTCATATTCAAGATATAAAACCAGATCCAGTTTCAACAAAGCCCCTAGAAGAAATTCTAGATCAAGAAAATATCCACGGATATTTGCAAGAAAAAATAGATATAGTAGAAACAAGGCTAGCAAAGGCCTTAAAATTAGCCAAAGACCCTGATGAGAAATTATACAAATTAGGACAGGAGTGCGGAAGGGACAAAGACTTTTCAAGCTTTGAACAAGTATTTAAAGCCCTAAACACCTATCTCCTAGATGGGATGCCATGCGATCAGGGCCTAGCAGCCATGGTAGATGGAGAAAGCCTCTACCTAATCACAAATACCAACCTCCACTCTAAATACGATGAGGAAATAGACATGGAAAAATCAAAAGAAGCGACATGTGAGGGAGGCCACGGCCACGATCACCACGAATCCTTCGAAATCCAAGAAGGAAATCTTAACCTAAAAGAAGAACAATCCACCTACCACACCCACCGTCTAGCCTTTCTAGAAGGCTACTTCAGCGAAAGTCCTTATGAGGTAAGCCTTGTAAATGGCATAAATTACAAAATATCACCAAGATAAAAAATCGCCCTAGCTTATGCCGGGGCGATTATTAATTCTACCACTCAAATAGAAGAAGAAAATAGTATAATAAAAGCCGAGGTGAAACATGCAGAAAAAAGAAATAAACGAAATCAAAAAAATAATTAGGCCAGACCAATCAAGGCTTGATACCATCTATACTTACTATATAAATGCAGAAGGCGAGATAATCTTTGAAGATGCCTTCGCCTATGGACTTTTGACCATCAGAGAAAAAGACCTATATGATGAAATCTTCAAAAAAACCCTGTCAGGATCCCTTGAGAAAAATCTCTTAAACCTAGAATTTACTGGCAAATATGAGACCAATTCCCAGCAAGAACTCTTCTACCAAATCTCAAAAAATAACGAAGAGACAGATATAAATAAACTCGTAGAAAAAATAAGAGGGACCTATCAGACAGATGGCAACTACGCCATAATCCTAGGCCACGGAGTCTATGATGTAATAGAAAAGGCCCAGGACGGATCTTATTCAGGCGATAGCGAAGAGACATATTCCTTCTTCATCCTAGCCATCTGCCCGACAGCAAATCCAAAAGCTAAGCTAATCTATGACCAAGAAGAAAAGAAATTTTCCGAAAGCGAAAACAAGTCTACAGTCAAGGCCCCAGACTTTGGCCTGCTTTACCCATCCTTCACAGATAGGCAGGCCCACATCTACGAATGCCTCTACTATGTCAAAAACAACAGCAAAAGAGACGAGGCCTTCGAAGAGGAAATCCTAGCCTGTACTATGCCAAGCAAGGTAGACTACCAACAAGACTATTACAAAATCCTAGTCGAAGAATCCCTAGAAGATAAGAAAACCATCAAAAACCTGGTAAGCCTCAATGACAAGCTCAAAGAAATGTCAGAAGAGGCCAAGGAAAGCGAAATAATCCCAACACTCGAAAAAGAGGAAATCAAAGAAATCCTAGAATCCCTAGGCGGCAAGGAAGTCGAAATAGAAGAAGACACCAAACTGATAGTAGATAACATCATAGCCAAGGACTACAAGCTAATCTCAGATACCGGCATAAAAATCACCATCCCAGAAGATGAAATCACAACAATCAAAGAAGAAAAAATAGACGGCAAATCCTACATCCTAATCCCAGCCACAGGCATGGATTTAAATGGGATAAAGCTATCTAAATCGTTAGAATTTTAATAATTTGAAAATAAAGTTTTACTTTCTGCTAAATAAATAGCAAAGTATGAGTGTTTCTAATATGCTTCTCTCCTGAAGCCGACGAGCTTGTCTCTGTGCTCGAAGCAAGCGATGGTCGGAAGCTTTTCAAGCTTCCTTCTTTACCCCTTGTCTCGAGCGAAGTCGAGAGACCTATTACGCACACTCAAATCACAAGATAAAATCAAGCACGATATGTCTCTATATTCAAAGGCTTGGGAAAATCAAGCAAAAGCTCGCCCTTGATATTTTTTAACACCTTGCAAAACTTTTAGGCTTCTCCACCTTGGTCGAAGCAAGGGTGGCTTGTGATTTTTAAAAATCCCTTCTATATATAGCCCTCTTATTTCCCAAAATCTCTACCAAAAAACTAGTCAAGATTTTACCTTGACTAGTTTTTTTTGCTTATTTAATTTTCACACAGAAGGCGTCCCATGGGGATAGGGTTTTTCTTTCTTTTACTTCTTCCACATCTGTGTTTGCAATTATTATTTCTTGGTAGGTATCCTTAAACTCGAAGTTTTGCTCTTCTCCTGATAGGTTTACTACTACCAAATATTTCTCATCTTCTGTGCTTCTGTAGTAGGCAAATACCTTTTCTGCTGTTTCTATTAGATCAAAGTCGGCATCTATTAGCCAATCCTTGGTTTTTCTTAGGTTTACTAGCTTTTTGTAGGTGTAGTAGATTGAATCCTTATCTGCTAGGGCTTTTTCTACGTTTATTTCCTTATAATTTGGATTTACTGCAAGCCAGGTCTTATCTGCATTTGAAAAACCTGCGTTTTTGCGGCCGTCCCACTGCATTGGTGTTCTGGCGTTGTCCCTGCCTATTACTGATATCCTGTCAAGGATTGCCGCCATGTCTTCGCCCTTTTCTAGGCACTCATTGGCATAATTTATTGACTCTATGTCTTCAAAATCGCTTAAGCCCTTGAATGGGTAGTTGGTCATGCCAATTTCTTCTCCCTGGTAGATGTAAGGAGTTCCTCTCATTAGGTGGAGGAGAATGGCGAAGGCCTTGGCTGATTTGACTCGGTTTACTCCCTCATCTCCCCATAGGGATAGGACTCTTGGTAGGTCGTGGTTTTCCCAAAATAGAGAGTTCCAACCCTCACCTGGTGCAAGTTTATTCTGCCATTTGGCGAAAATTTGCTTTAATTTCTTCACATCTAGGTCTTTTTTGTAGAACCATTTTGCTTTTCCCTCTTCGTGGGATAGGCCGATGTGTTCAAATTGGAAGACCATTGATAGTTCTTTATTGTCTGGATTTGAATATTGTTGGGCAATTTCTGGGCTTGCTCCCCAGGTTTCGCCTACTGTAAGTAGGTCGTACTTTCCAAAGGTAGATGCGTTCATTTCCTTTAGATAGGTGTGGAGCATTGGGCCATTTTCTCTGATTTCCTCATCAGGTACCTTGCCTAAAAGGTCGATTACATCCATCCTAAAGCCACCGATGCCCTTGTCTATCCAGAAATTCATCATGTCGTAGATTTCATGGCGGAGGTCCTCATTTTCCCAGTTAAGGTCTGGTTGCTTTTTGGAGAATAAATGAAGGTAATATTGACCAGATTTTTCATCATATTGCCAAGCTGAGCCTGAAAAGGCTGATTCTAATGAGTTTGGCTCATCTCTCCATATATAAAAGTCTCTCTTTGGGCTATCTGGATTATCCCTTGCTTCTATAAACCAAGCGTGCTCATCTGATGTGTGGTTTACAACTAGGTCCATGATTATCTTGATGTCCCTCTTGTTTGCCTCGGCTAGGAGAGTATCCATGTCATCCATATTACCAAAGATATCGGCTATATCCCTGTAGTCGGAAATATCATAGCCATTATCATCCATAGGGCTTTTGTAGACTGGAGATAGCCAGATTGCCCCGATGCCTAGGTCCTTGAGGTAGTCAAGCTTGGAGATTATTCCCTTAAGATCTCCCATGCCGTCCCCGTTTGAATCCATGAAGGACCTTGGATATATTTGATAAATTGTAGTCTTATGCCACCAATGTTTTTTCATATTCATCTCCTTTGTTTTTTTCTTTCCTTTTCATTGTAATCGATTCAGGGGCAAAGTTCTAGTTTTATATTTAGATTAAAAAACGAGGATATAAATCCCCGTCTCTTAAGCTTTTAGTTGATTTTTCTACCCTTTTCGTCGTATTTGTAGAAGCCTTCACCTGCTGCCATGCCGGTTTTACCTGCTTCTACCTTTTCCTCAAGCATTTTTACAATCTTACCTGCCATTGTAGATGGGTCATCTGCCCCTTCCTTGTATTTGGCAAGGTTGTATGGGGTCATAAGGCCTATAATATCTAGGATTTCGAAAGGTCCTCTTGGAGCTCCTGCACCAACTTTCCAAGCCATGTCTACATCTTCAAAACTTGCATATTCGCCTGCTACTAGCTCTTGGGCTGCACTTAATAGTGGTACTAGGAGGGAATTTAGAAGATAGCCTGGCCTTTCCTTTTTGATTACTACTGGAATCATGGTGATTTCTCTGGCATAGACTTCCACAGCTTCTCTTACCTTATCAGATGTTTCTGGTGTTACCATAATCTCTGCAAGGTTATTTCTCCAGATGTGGTTGGCAAAGTGGAAGTGTAGATAATTTTCAGGTCTGCCTGCATCATCCTTAAAGGTTGATGGAAGCATGGTTGATGAGTTGGAAGCTAGAATTGTATCATCTCCTAAAAGGTCCTTAATCTTTTTAAAGAAGTCGTGTTTTACATCTGCCACCTCAGCTATAGCCTCGATTACAAAGTCTGCCCCTTCCATGGCCTTTGCCAAGTCTGTTTCGTATTTGATTGATTCGTAGGCTTTTTTTACATCCTCTTTTAGCTTATCAATCTCTTCTGGGCTAATATTTGCAAAATCTTCTATCAAAGCCCTTGCATAATCTGGATTTTCCTTACCAATTTGAGCCTTGGCATGGTCAAGCTCTGCCAGATAGGTCATATATAATTTTTCAATTTTTGGCTTAGCTCTACCGATTGATTCCTCGCTTCTTAGCCAAAAAGTAACATTTTTTCCTCTATAGGCTGATTGAAATCCGATTTGACTACCTAGGACTCCACCGCCTGCAATTACAATATTTTTCATCTTTTCTCCTCTCTTTTCTCTTATAAAATTACCCCAGAATATCTCTTCTAAACACTTTTTGCAAAAAAATGTCAATCTATAAAAATCACCTGTCAAAATAAGCTTTAAACTCAAAAGCAACCACAAAAAATATCTTAGTAATTAGATACCTCAATAAAAGTTTTTAAACAAAGTCGCAATATGATATAATAGAATAAAATAAAAGAAGGAGCCACCATGAAAAAGAAAATATTTGGTATACTTGCCCTAGCCTTTATCCTGTCATCATGCAGTATGGTGAAAAATGACATAGATTTTCTCCTAAGACAAGGTAAAATCCGTGCAGGCAAGGCCAGCGAAGACTACGCCAAGGACATCCTAGGCGATGACTACTTTGATTATGAAAATGAAGATGAAGATATGCTCGAAGATGAAGATATCGATGAAATTGATAATGATGAAGAAATCCTAGAAAAGGATGAAAATGGCAATGCTACTATAAAAGATGGCCAAGATACTATCAAAAAGAACGACCAGTTCGACCTTTTTGCTGACCTACAGGGTAAAATCCTCTACGATTGCCTGGTAGACAGCGGTGAAAAAATATATTTCCGCAAGGATGGCAATTTTGATGGTTCATGCTACTACGGCGATGGTCAAAATATGTCCTATGCCCTCTTTAAAGGTCAATTTGCCAACCCTAAAAAAATCGACGATAACACATACACGGTAAGGCTAACAAAATTCTCCTACCAAACCCCAAAATCAGGCAGCTTTGAAGAAAATGGCGTCACAACCAAATATGTGGATGCACACAACTTTAACCAAGGCATGCTAGGAGAAGAATTCACCTTCCATTTGCCAGCTTCAAAGATTACAGACCTAGAAAATAAAGGCTACACAGTAGATTTATACTACAAACCAGACTATCCAGATGGCAAGGCAGGAGCCTACATGCTATCCAAAAAGCACCACAAAGAATACACCGACATCAAAGACCTTGTATTCATGAAAGAATATCCAGATGTAAAAAAAGGAAACATAGACGAAAATAACTCAAACGTCTTTGAACTAGGCAAGCAATTCCCGAAAATAAGCAACGAAGAGCCAACAAGCCAGGCCAATGCCCCAAAGAAAACACAAGGCATAAACGACAAAACAGAAGTATTCTTCAGCCACTCTGACCAAATATGCATGTCAGAAATGATCCTAGAAAATTACAAAGAAGAGAAAAAACAAGCCATAGGCGGGGTCAAAGACCTAGAAGGAAGCCTAAAATTCCTAGACACCGGCTCACATGTCCTATACAACCTCGAGCAATCAAAAAACTTCAAAGATATGTTCGAAGATAAAACCCTATCAGACATAGATCTAGATAGCAAAGACAAACAGCCAATAATCAAGGTCTTAGGCAACATAAGAGACAAAAAAGAAATAAAACCAAAATCTGACACAGACATCAAAATCACAACCTACACCCTCCTAGCCGCCAAAAGAACAGGCGAGAAAATCCTAATCAGCCTAGACTATTGCGGAGACATAGACACAGCCACCTTCATCCAAGAAGATGGAAGTGAACTAGTCAAAACCTGGGCCATCCCAATGGGAGTCTACAAGGTAAAAGACAAAGACCTAGGAGAAGTCACAGTCTACAAATTCGCCGCCGGCGAAGGCACCCAACAAGCAGCCTATGAGATATACGGGGATACTTACGGGTTCTAAATTTATGCACTAAAAGAGGGAGCTTATTTAAGCTTCCCTTTTTTAATACTAATTACTCAAAACAAGAACACACATCTTTTTCTTACAATTTTTCAGCTATTTCTAAATACAAATCCAAAAAAATGGAGTTCTTGCTGGCCACAATAGACATATCATGGGTCAGATTAAAATCCTCCAACTCTACAATCCTAAGTTCCTTTTCCCTCAATTCCTTTTCAACACAAGACTCAAACAAGAAGCTAATACCGCAGTCTGCCTTAAGAAGCTCAACAATAGCGTGCATATTATTAATCTCAATAATATTTGCAAAATCCTTTGTATCTATATTATCCATATAGAGGAAATTTTTAAGAATGGCAAGAGTACCAGACCCCTCTTCTCTTATAATAATCCTCTCATCTAGCAAATCAGTCAGCTTTGTGATAGGTCTTTGAAAAACATGGTCCCTGTGACAAATACACTGGACCCTATCGCTCTTATATTTTTTTACAAAATAATCCTTGCCATCCAAAAACCCCTCAATAATTGCAAAATCAATCTTCCCACTATCAATATCCCTCAAAATCTCATCGGTATTTTCATAATAAATATGAAAATCACAAGTCGCTTTCTCCTTAATCAAGGTAATTAGTTTATCAAGGACTATATACTCACCAACCGACCTCGTAAAACCAAGAGAAATCTTCTCCCCCTGGGATTTTTTCTTGCCAAGGAGCTTCCTTAGCCTATGCTCGTCATTTGACATAGAAAGGAGCGCCGCCCTTAAAATCTTGCCCTGGTCAGTCAAAGATAAATTTTTCTTATTCCTACAAAAAAGCTTACAATTATAATAATTTTCCAAATATTTAATATGCTGAGATATGGCAGGCTGGGTAATATTCAGACTCTCCGCCGCCTTAGTAAAATTAAGATACTCACACACCGCCAAAAAACTTTCAATTCTAAAATCCAACATAAAATCCTCCCTAACAATCATAACAAAAATTTATAATATAGTAAATAATTATAATTTTACATTATGATAATCCCCTGCTATAATAAAAAAACGGAAGGAGAAAACATGACAAAATCAATAGAAAAAAATATAAAAGGAATCATACTCTGCCTAGTAATAGCGACCATATCTCAAATTGTCGGCAAAAGAGTCCCACTAGTAGGACCTGCAGTATTTGCAATACTCATAGGCATGGTCCTCGGTCAAATAATCAAAAACAAAACACCCTACATGGACGGAGTAAGATTCACCTCCAAAAAAATACTACAATACGCCGTAATCCTCCTAGGATTCGGACTAGATTTAGGCCTAGTATTAAAAACAGGAAGAGAATCACTACCAATCATCCTATCAACCATATCAAGCTCACTATTAGTAGCATTCATAGCCAGCAAAACAGGCCTCATCAAAGACCACATAGCAACACTAGTTGGAGTAGGTTCATCAATATGTGGAGGATCCGCCATAGCAGCAGCCGCACCAGTAATAGATGCAGACGAAGATGAAATCGCCCAAGCCATATCAGTAATATTCTTTTTCAACATCCTAGCCGCTCTTCTTTTCCCAAGCCTAGGACAGCTAATCGGCTTTAGCCACGCCAACGGTCACGCCTTCGGAATATTTGCTGGATCAGCAGTAAACGACACATCATCAGTCACAGCCACAGCATCCACATGGGACACAATATTCAACCTAGGAAGTCAAACCCTAGATGAAGCAGTCACCGTCAAGCTAACCAGGACCCTCGCCATAATCCCAATATGCCTAGGCCTAGCCTTCATAAGAATGAAAAAAACAGACACAGATGATAGCAAAAAAATATCCATCAAACAAATATTTCCATTTTTCATAATATATTTCATAATAGCAAGCCTAATCACAACCATAGCCCTCGCCAAGGGAGTAGACATAGGATACTTCAAACCCTTCAAAGACCTATCCAAATTTTTCATAGTAATGGCAATGTCAGCCATAGGCTTCAACAGCGACATAGTAAAACTAGTAAAATCAGGCTCCAAACCCCTAGCCCTAGGAGGAACATGCTTTATAATCATCACATCAATAACCCTAATAGGAGAAAAACTCATCGGGCTATTATAGAAAAAATATAGAAAGAAAAGCAAAACACCCACTCATATAAAAAATTGAGTAGGTGCTTTTGTTTGTAGATTTGACAAAGAAATAATTTGAATATACATAAACAAATAATATAATGAAACTACCATAAAGAGAAGGTTAGAGACAAGCTCGACGATCCTTCAGCAACCTGGTCATGACTAAGGTGCTAAAGCTTGAATGATGGGGCAGACTGCATCCATCGTCGATGGGTGTTTTTTTCTTCTCAAAAAAAGGAGGAAATTATGGAAAATAGAACAGTAAAAATAAGTTTCTTAGTAGCAGATGACGAGCTAAAAAATGGAGACGCTAAATTAGTAGAATTCTTGAGAAAAGAAGGCTTCAGCCAACATAGAGTCACTGGTTATAGTCCTATGTGTCCACGGATCTTTGTAGACCTCAACCAAAAACTCTACGGCAGAAGCATGATAGGAGTAGGATTTGGTACAATAATAGGAAATCACGCCATCAGAGAGGAAGAATTCTACACCATCTACAAAATATACAAACAATACGAAGGAAAAGACCTCTTCACATTCAAAAAAGAAAGATTTGACTATAATGATTAGTAAATAGTCCTAATTAATAAATTTAAATAATACCACCAAAAAAGCCAGGAGATGTATAAAAAATACTCTCCTAGCTTTTTTGTGATGGGCAACCATCTTGTTGCCCCGGCATGATTATATTTTATTTTTGTTTTTATTTTTATTTTTGACATTTCAAGTTTGTGGGTATAGGATACATTATATAATGCAATAAAATTGTCAGATTTTATATTAAAGTAATGATGAATTTTAGAAAAATATAAAATCTAACAAAAACTAAAGAAATACCATAAATTCTAGATAAGTTGTAAGAAAAAAGCACACTTATAAAAGAGCGTGCTTTAAATAATGAATAATTTTCCAATCCTGTTCAGTATAGAAAAAACCATGAAATTATTATAGAAAAGAAGTGGCGAGGTAGGACTGCTTAACTATCTATTTTACATTTATAACTTTTCCCATTCGAATAGAATATTTAGTTCTTTATATTCTTCCTCATATTTTTTCTTGTCTATAGACGTTCTTAATTTTTCATCATCAATATCTATAATCTCACCTATATCATTTCTAATGAATAAATTATAATATTTATCCATTAAAAATATTGCCATTGTTCTTGAAAACCCTAAATTTTGTATATCGATAATTTGTGGATTAGTAGTTCCATAATCAATATATTCTTCCCAATCACACTCAAGATCTACTCCACATGAGCGTAATATTGATTGATAATTGCTAACATAGGTCTTAATCTTATATTTTATATTATTTTCTAAATTTTTAATTAAATTATTAATAAGCGTATTAATATGAAGAGCATTGTTTTTATCAAACTTCATATAATATATCTTTCCATCTTTACGTAAACTTATCTCTTTACTTTCTCCAGAATTATAATAATAACTAATCGTTTTTTGAATTAAATATTTTAATGGTTTAGAATTTATCCACCCCTCCATTAATGTGGCATAATAAGATAATTGCTCTTTGCTTCGTATCATAGGGTAATTCCCCTTACTCTCAGTACTAAGCCAATCATATTCTTCACATAATAATCTTAAAACTTTATAGCATCCTTCATAAGTAGTTTCTGTAGGCAACTTCTCTTTATTACCTCTAAAGACCCTATTTTGAATCTCTATATCTATATCAATACTTTCGGCTAAAATATTTCCAGGTACAAAATTCTCATTTCTTATTTTTTTTAAAACATCTAAAGAATTATTTCCTGAATCTATAAATCTATCTTTCAAAACAGAATCGCTATTCACTGTATCATGGTATAGTAAAATATTGCCGTACATTTCTATGATCTTTTTATCATCTTCAGACAATTTTTTGTTGGTATAATCATTCCTCGTATAATAATTGGCAATATTCTTATACAAATTCTTATTATTCTTTCTCAGTATAATAGGTTTTGTTTCCTCTATGTTTTTATCTCTAAGAATTTTAATTTTGCTATCATCATTCCAATAACCTTGTTGATTATAGAGATTAACACAAAATATATTTCCAGCTAAATCTTTGCTTAATCTACCCGCTCTGCCAGCTAAATTCCAAAAATCAACCTCATTCATATTTGATAATCCAATTTTTTCACTTAAAATAAAAATGTTTTTTGCGGGCAAATTTACTCCCTCTAATAGAGTTGAAGTACAAAAAATGGTTTTTATAACTCCTAATTTATATAGCTCTTCAACTTTTATTTTTATTTCTTCAGGAATTCCTCCAAAATGATATGCAATTCCTTTTTTCAAGCAATATCTAAGATAGTACTGCTCATGAACTTTTTCATTTATTATATCAATTAGTTTATCTATATTTTCATCTCTTACTTCTTCCAAAGTTCTTGCAAATTCAAATGCTGTTAATATCGTTTTTTCTATAGTATTGCAATAAACTATACTTTGTCTTCCATTAGAAAAAGTATTTAAAATAATGCCTAAATCTGTAATAATATTTCCAGAAAAATTTAATTTCGGAAATAAGATATCTTCTCCATAATCACTAATCATATAACTAGAGTCTGTATGGCAATTAACAAAAAATCTATTTTGAGATACTGATTCAACTTTAACTGCATAACTTTCATCTGGAGTATTATTTACTAATTCTAAAAAAACTGAAGGATTAGGAATATTTGGAGATGCAAAAAATATGTTTATGCTTTTTCTTTTTGCCATAACTAAAGCATGATACATTAATGGCGTTCTAATATCTTTTACGCTCAATAACTTATGTGCTTCATCTACAAATAAATAATCTATTTTGGGATTAGTTGTATCTAAAAAGTAAGCAATTAACCTTTCTGGCGTAAAAACAAAGATATATTTACCATCTTGCCTTTTTATTACTTTAGGTATTTCTGGTGAATTTATAACCTTATAGCTATATGATTTTACTAGTTTTCTAATTTTATAAGAAACTTGATTTATGAGTGCTTTTGTTGGAACAATAAATGCTATATTATCTGACTGATTATGTTCTTCTATTAAATATTTAGTAAATGCTTCGAAAATAAACGATTTACCAAAAGATGTACTTCCAGAAAAACTAAAATGATTATTAGTCTGTAATTCATTAAATATTTTAAGTTGTTCATCAGTGAAAATTTCTTTAATTGGGGACTCATTATATACTCTTTTAATTATTAAATCCAAATCAATTTCATCTATACCTGTATTCTCGTCTTTAATTCCAATCAAATTTATAGATGGAAAGTTCCCTAATTTAGTTAAAACGTTTATTATACTTAGTCTTATAAATTTATCATCTAAAAGTTCCTTAAACTCATATACAAGACTTACTATCTTTAATGATAAATTCTTATGTTCATCTTTTGAAGATCTACACAATATATCTGCAAACCTCATCAAGTCCCACAATTCTTTGTTAGTGAAGTCTAGTTTATAATTTCTGTCCATCAAATTTTTACAAAAATTTTTTTCCAAATTATATATTAAATTTATCAGATAATCATCTGTATAAGCTTTTGATGAAAGATACTCAATAAAATTGTTCATGTTAAAATATCCTTTAAAATCTTACCTCTTGTAATGTCTATATCAGTAAACGGAATAATATAAACAAAAAAAGTATGACCCAATAAATTATTATCATTAATTTTTTCATATATCTTATTTTCATAATTAGCAAGATCTAAAAGTATCTTTTTCTTAACTTCATCAGAAAAATTATTGCTTGTACAACTTCTAGTCTCATTTGATATATCTGTCTCATAACCTATAAAAATAGAAAAAGCATCATCTATGCGTATTTTTTTCTCATTTTTAGTAGGATAAATTAATAATTCAAGTACATCTTTATCTTCATCACTTAGTTCACAATTTTCTATATTTGATGATATTAAATCTTTTTCATAATTTATACCTGTTTTATTTTTTCCATTAGGATTATTTTCATTAATAAAATCGTTTATGGAATTAAAAGCAGCATTTAAGGCATCTGACAACTTTTTATACAGCTTAGATTCTCCAAATATAAGTTTGTATGTTCCATCACCATTATTTAAAAGATGTACACCATCTGAACCATTAACATATAAACTATTAGATGTTTTCATTTCCATCTTTGTTAAAATTTTAGGGGCATTTAAATGCCCCTCTAAAAAACAATATAAAAGCAACTCACCTAATTCACCTGTATTATTCAAGTATTCTTTAAACTTTTTACGTGCAATTTGTGATAATCTTCCAGGCTTATTTTGATATTTTGTTATATTTTTCTTGGATATAGCATAATCAATTACAGAATCTACTAGTACTAAGGAAATTTGATTATAATCAAATTTCCTAGCGTTTATTGGACACATGAAAATATTTAAATTCCCGTCATCTAAATTTGTACTTATAGGTATATCTTTTATATTTTGAAATATCTTAATTACATCTTTTGAATTTTGGCTTACGTTCAAATCATCACCTCCAAATTATTAACTACAATCTATATTCACTCTGATCTTCAGCTACCATTCTTACACTATCTTTATTGTTTAAATATATTGGATTTATTTCTAGCATATTTTCATCTATTAATTTATAATATTTATTATTGCTAATATTGTCTATATAGTAATAGTCAATCTTATCAATAATACTTGCAAAATCTAAATAACTTATAGAACTAAAGTCTTCTGTTTCAAGACCAGTATTTAATACAAATATATAGTCGTCAAAGTCATAGAACTTATCCTCTTTCTCAGAGGTTAGATCCAGATATATTTTGGTTGATTTTGCAATAAGACATAAATATTGAAAATCTTTATCCACATATTGTGTTTTGTTGTTAGGATGAGCCATTGAATAATGTTGGTTTGGTGTTAGCATTATTAAATTTTCAACATAGTCTGCAATAGTTGGATAGTCTGATTGGGTGAAGATATGGTGTGCTTGTGTTGCATTTACCATCTCAGTTGATTGGTAGACTTCAGATTTTCCATTATAAATATTATCATTAAATTTACGCATTGCTTTTTTAGCCTTATTGACTGTGTAACTAGCCATAGCTCTGGCTTGCAATTGTGCAACTGTTGGTTCATGTTCAGCTCTAGTAATTGACTTATCTTTGCCACTTAGATCATCTCTCCAGTTGGCACGATTATATTGTAAATCACTTAATGTAATGGTGTTTTTTGAAATTCTACCTCTCTCAGTACCTTGTTTTTTTAATTTAAAAGCGAGAGGATTTATGACTTTCGTAAAAATCCTACCACATTCTGTTTCTCCATTTATTTTTGTATTGTTTATAGTGAATCTTATAAAGGTGTCCCTAACATCTTTATAAGACTCTTTAGTTTGTATTTTAAAGAACTCTTCAAAAGAAGCCCATATTCCACTATCTTTTAAAACCTTAACTATATATTCATACAAAAAGTTCAAAGCATTTGTCGGTCTTAAAGCAATTTTTTCTAATAACTCCCTATTATTTATAGAGTAGTAATATCTGTTCTTCTCTTTTCTTACATCAAGAATATTGCTATAACCTAATAATTTTATTGGTTGTCCAAAATATTTATCATATTCTTTTACAGCTTTTAATTCAGGATCAGGCTTTGAAAAAATAGAAATTACATTTTCTCTAGCATAATCACTATGCCATATATCAGAAACAGTAAATTCTTTCACACTATTTTCATCCACATACTCTATTATGCAGTCTGCAATTATTGAAACTACATCATAAGTACATTTCTGATCAATCCATCTCGCATCACCAGTTTTTCTAACATCATAGTCATATTTATCAAAAAAATCAGTAAATAAAATCATATATTTTGTCCTTAATTATAAATTAAAACCATAATTAAATTGTTTTATAAATCTTTCTATTTCAACATTACTATAGTCATTGATTTTTTGTAAAAATAAGTCTAATATATCGCTATATTCCTGTGGATATACAGTACTTATATAACTTCCTGAATTTTCCACATTAAATCCATATTCATCAATTAAATGATTAATATAAGTGTTTGAATTTATTCTAAACATAATATTTCCTACGCCTAAACTAGATGCCCTATCAAAAATATTTAGTTCTGTTTTAAAATCATCAGGACTTCTGTAACAATGTATCCTGCATTCTTTTGCCCACGCTCCATCAATATAATTTCCTTCAATGTGAATACTAATACTTTCATCAAAGTCAGTCTTACCTTCTCTATAACCTTTATAATGTCTTAAATTTGATAAAAATCCCAACGTCTTAGAGTACTCCTCGATGTCAAAAAATAATATCCCTGATTTTCCCCATCTAGGATTATCTGTAGTAAAATCTAATTCAATCATATACCCCACTCCTTTTTTGTATTATTCTCCCGAACCAAAACACACTTGTTTTATCAATGTTTAATGATCGTGTTTGCTTATTTCTTGCGATTTTATAAAATTCTCTATACTCAACTGTTGAGAAATATCTCATTTGTTCATCATTAAGATGTTCATTATTTTTTGGAATTAATAATGCAATAGACCCATTTACAACATATCCTTTTTCTTTTTTCATTACTCTTGGCTTATATGTCATGTTAGGTGTCATATATACATCATCTCTATCTATAAATTTTTTTACCGAAAGATTTTCTAACTCTTCTAAGCTTATATAAGAATCATAAGAATCAATATTTATAATTTCACTTCCGTCATCGCTAATATTCCTGGATTTTAATACTCTTACATACTCATTAGAAGCTTGCATGTTCTCCAATGTAGAATTTTTAGTTGTAATTTGTCTATCTCTAAATACATCAAATATTTCAAATTCCATATTTTCAAATATTTTATCAAAAAACTCATTTCTATAGATTACCCAATAAGGAAGTTTTTCGTCTGAAATATAAGATAACTTTTGTTTGAAAATAATGCTATCAGTAATTGACTTTACTATTGTATTTTGTCTTTTTATCCTTGTATCCACCATCAAATTTATAGTTTCAACAAGAACACCCTTAAACCCCAACTCGCCAAAGTCATGTATATAGTCTATAGAATTCTCTTTTAACAACTTCCTTGTTTCTATAAACTCAGGTGTGTTTAAAATATTTTTGGGCAATATCAATGAAACATAATCAGAAATTCTCATTGCCTTTTCTAAAAACATTTCAGCCAAATTTTTGGTATCCTTATTATAATTGTTTTCTAAATATTTCTTTAATACTTTGCCACTAACTTTAGAAAATGGAGGATTACCAATTACTAAATCTATATTTAAATTATTAAAATCATAACTCAAAAAATCATCACTGATGTAGCTAACATTAAAGTTTTCTGGAACATTATTTAATGATTCTAAAATTCTTAATATGTCCCCATCTATATCAATTAGTATAAGATTTACTCGGTTTTTATCTTCATACTTCTTATAAAGAAGTTTTAAGAAGTTTCCAGCACCAACTGAAGGTTCTACTATAGTTATTTCATCTTTTTCAAACTCTGGCAAATCCTCAATTATATGTTCTACTATAAATCTATTCGTATAAAAAGCTGAATGTGTTTGCTTTTTAGTATTTGCTATTTCGATTATTCTTAAAATTGTAGACTCTGTATATGTTTCTATATTATCTTTTAAAAAATTAGTTAGATTGCTAATATCTTCTAATTCTTTGCTTTCTATAACATCCAGAATCTCCTTATCCTTTAAACTTTTTCTAGAAATATTTTTCTTTATCTTTTTAGCTATTTGCCTAAAAATACTTGTAGGAACAGCCTCTCCTATACTTTGTCTGATATTCATTTCATTCTTCTTAGACATTTTTTTCTTGTTTTCTATGCTCAATGAATTTAATTCTTCTAAAGATTCCACCGTCCATTTAAAATCACTTGGTATTGCCATCATTTTCATAAGTTCTCTAATAGAGAATACTCTGTCATCAATAGGATGAACCGTGTTTTGACTAGCCAGTTGATCATTTCTTGTGTGTATGCATGGAGCTACTTTATTAAATTCTTGTCTAGTGTATTTATCAGCATTTTTAGCTTTATTAAATACAATTTCTCCATCTATAACTCTGTGAGGTATCTTCTCAGGATCATTGTTATCAAACGCTCCCTCTCCAGGTTTAAGATCTGATATCCATTTTCTCATCCTTTTAGGATATTCTCTAAAGCTATGGAAAAAGTCATTGTCATCATATTCTCCCCAATTTAAACTTTTCATATCTCCTATAACTTCAAACAAAGTTTTTTCTGTTTTATAATTTGGATATAGTTCAATAGGTACTACAATATCTGACAAATCTTTTCTAACACCAATAACTAATGTTCTAGTTCTCGATGAATTTGATCCATAGTTTTTAAAATTTATTACTCGCTTAGAAATTAAATAATCATTTGAAAGTTTACTTTCAATCATTTCACCTATTGGTAAAATAGTCCCATCTTTTAAAGTGCAACCTGTTTTCCAAAATGCAGCGACATTTTCAAAAATAAAAAATCTAGGATTAATATTTTTAACAATCTCTACGCTTTCAACTATTAAACTATTTCTTTGTAAATCACTCTTGTTTTTCTTGTGATTAGCTACACTCATTCCCTGACATGGTGGAGTTGCAATAATAACATCAATGTTATCATTACCAAGTTTTTCCCATTTTTTTATTTCATCTAAAATTTTATTTTTAGTTATCTGATTCTGAATATCTCCACTTATATATCCACTATCAAATTTACACTTTTTATTTATTCTCTGAATTTCTAAACGTCTATCAATAATTTCATTAGTTGCTATACATTCAAATCCCTCTTGTTTAAATCCATAGCATCCTACTCCTGCTGATGAAAATAAAGAAATATAAGTTAGAGTATTATTTATCATTTATCTTAACTCCATTTTTATATTCAATAATATCTCCAATATCACATTGAAAATACTCACAAATCTTTCCTA
>OJLW01000359.1_pt1 | contig 24378 bp, 25 predicted proteins | sample 1597021 | NCBI WGS metagenome assembly OJLW01 (sample SAMEA3904676, study PRJEB24821) | metagenome | biome: Builtin; feature: hospital; material: surface | place: USA | collected 2013-06-03
GTCATCTGAAGGCTTGTTTGGGATTCACTCGATTTCATGTTCGAGGGAAACAGGCTGTGAATAATGAGATGGGATTGGCTCTAATGGCAGCTAACCTGAGAAAATTGCGATTAAGAAAGACAGAAAAAGAAACAACCCAGAAATTTTATTCCTATTGGATAAAATTTCTGGGTATTTTTGAGACTTGTGTCACAGTCTCTTTTATTTTTATTACCTGTTCCAAGGCGATAGCTTAACTATAAACTTAACGATCAAAATAAACTCTAGTTTAATCGACGGGGTTAGCTTTATGCACAGAGATAGCGTAGTTATATAGCTTCTCAATGGTAGAAAACTTTGCATTATCAATAGTGGACTTTCCATTCATGAGGTCATTTACGGTCATATAGGGTATGCCAGCCTCTTTAGCAATACGATAAGCAGATAGATCGGAGTGAAGTAATTTTTCAACATCTTTTCTCATTCTATTACCCCAAAATAAAGTAGATTATATTTAAAATGAGTAATATGGAAAGAGTGATTGTCCAAGCAATGCTTTTTTTGGTCTCTTTTTTCATGTGATTTCCTCCTGAATTTGACTTAAATTTAAGATAAAGGGAAGAACAGTCTTCCTCAAAATGCTATCTGGATGGATGTTTTTAAGCTTGTGAGCAGCCAGACAAGTTTTTAGTACTGCATATATTAAGTTTTTTGACAGTTTATTAACTTATTTTGGTTCTATTGATAGATATGCATTGGTATCTAATTATCTATATCGTAACGATACACCGATATAAAATCAATCCCTTTTATCTGTTTTAATAACCAGTAGAAGGCCATTGCCTCCTATTCAAAGGGGTGTTTTTGAATGTTCATGGAAGCCTGTGAGAGTAGCCGAGGAAAACAAGAGAATTTCCGAACATTTAAATAAATATGTTTAAATTAATTCGATAAAAGGTCGTGTTCAAAGGATTGCTCTTTTATAATAGGATCTATAAAGTTAAGGAGGAATTCTATGAACGCTATCGCACAGTATTTCAAATTTGAGGACAATCAGACGACCCTGGGACGGGAGATCCAAGCAGGAGTTACAACTTTCTTGGCTATGTCCTATATTATCTTTGTTAATCCGGCTATGCTATCACAAACAGGTATGCCGGCCCAAGGAGTCTTTTTGGCAACGATCTTCGCTTCTGCCATTTCGACGGCCTTTATCGGAATCTATGCCAATGTTCCATACGCTTTAGCACCAGGGATGGGTTTGAATGCCTTCTTTACTTATACGGTTGTCTTTGCCTTAGGTTTTAGCTGGCAAGAAGCCTTATCCATGGTCTTTATTTGTGGTTTGTTAAATGTGTTGATCACGATCACTAAGATCCGTAAACTATTGATCACCTCGATCCCTTCTTTTTTACAGCATGCGATTTCGGCTGGGATTGGGATTTTTATCGGTTATCTAGGGATTAAGAATGCGGGACTCTTACAATTCACCTCGGATGCCAGCAATATTCTATCCATTAATGGGGGCGATCCAGCAGCAAGCTTGACGGAACCTGTAACCAGTGTTGTCACCTCAGGGGGTATCTTACCGGCGCTCGTGAACTTCAATAATATTTCGGTATTTGTCGCTTTAGCCGGCCTAGTGGTGACCATCATCCTTATGTTGCGCAAGTCTAATGGCGCTATCTTGATTGGAATCATCTTCACCACTATTCTAGCTTTTGTGACTGGGATGGTAGACTTCTCGCATTTGAGTTTCTCATCCAATAGTCTATCGGATTCTTTCCAACAATTGGGTCAGACTTTTGGGGTTATCTTCACTTCAGCGGGTATCCCATCCTTATTCTCGGATCTTTCTAAATTACCAGTGGTCTTGATGACTATCTTTGCCTTTTCTTTATCGGATGTCTTTGACACGGTAGGGACCTTTATTGGAACTGGTCGCCGTTCTGGTATCTTCTCAGAAGAAGACGAACGAGCCCTTGAATCGAGTTCTGGCTTTAATTCCAAAATGGACCGTGCCTTATTCGGAGACTCTGTCGGTACGATTTTTGGGGCTATTTTAGGAACTTCCAATACCACAACCTTCGTGGAATCATCAGCTGGAATCGGAGCTGGAGGACGGACCGGCTTTACCTCTGTTGTGACAGCCATCTGCTTTGTTTTAGCCGCCTTCTTATCGCCAGTGATTAGTTTAGTTCCGGCCCAAGCGACAGCGCCTGCTTTAATTATTGTCGGAATTTTGATGGTGTCATCCTTGAGTGATATCGACTGGGCTAATTTTGAAATGGCTGTACCAGCCTTCTTTGCTTCTGTCTTCATGGGCTTGTCTTATTCCATCTCGAATGGGATTGCAGCTGGCTTTATCTTCTATGGGATTGTTAAGATCTTTACTGGAAAAGCTAAGGAAATCCACCCTATTCTGTGGGTGTCCATGTTGCTCTTCATTCTGAATTATTTAGTGATGGCCTTCCTATAATCGAAAATCTATAAAGAAGCTGGCTCATGCGAGCTAGCTTCTTTTTTTGTGGGCAAACTTTCTTGCAATACCGGCTGCTTTTCTCTATACTTTGAAAGTTAAGCAAACTAAGGAGGTAGGTCAATGAATAATATGACGGAAGGACCTATTATCAAAAAAACGGTCCTATTTTCTTTGCCACTCATTATCGGCAATCTTTTTCAATTATTTTATAATATGGTCGATACGTTTATTGTCGGACGAACTCTAGGGCTGGAGGCGTTAGCTGGGGTCGGGGTGTCAGGATCTTTGACCTTTTTTATTTTAGGTTTTGCTCAAGGCTTTACTTCAGGAACGGCAATTCCTTTAGCGCAAGCTTTTGGAGCGGGAGATTATCGCAAGGTTAAGCGGTCAGTTGCGATTAATATCATGCTGGCTTGTGCCGTGACCGGGGTCTTGACTATAGCCTCTACTTATTTCTTAGGGGATATCTTGCGATTGATTCGAACTCCAGAAGAAATATTTGACTATGCCTATGATTATATTTTTATTATTTTTGCTGGAATGATCGTGACGATTTTATTCAATATGTTGTCCAATATATTAAGAGCCATTGGGGATAGTCGGACACCTGTGGTGGCTTTGATTGTGACGACAGTGGTAAATATTATTTTGGATTATGTTTTAATTATTTATTTTAAGATGGGTGTTAAGGGGGCAGCTTATGCGACGGTGATCGCTCAGGTTGTTGCCATTATGATCTGCTTGTATGTGATTTATAAGGGAATCTATGTCTTGCAAGTGGAGAAGGAAGACTTTAAGTTAGTTGGAGATGAGCTAGCACTTCACTGTAAACTTGGCTTTCCCATGGGCTTCCAGATGTCGATTATAGCGATCGGTTCGGTCTCTGTTTCTATGGCCTTAAATACGCTTGGACCCAATGCAGTCGCAGGCTATTCAGCTGCCATTAAGATTGACCTTTTAGTCGAACAGATTATGGCTTCGCTTGGACTAGCAGCGGCAACCTTTGTTGCCCAGAACTTTGGTGCTAAAAAATATGACCGCCTTTTAACGGGGGTTAAGAAGTTAGTTAGCTTAAATATTCTGATCTCCTGGGTAGCGGGTCTGATTGTCTTTTTTGTAGGTGGGCAACTGACGGCCATCTTTGGGGATCAAGCAGTGTCGAATACCCTCTATGAGTACGGAAGCACCTTCTTCCATATTATGGGGCCTAGTTTCTGGCTTTTAGCCATCTTGTTTGTGCTACGGTATAGTTTACAGGGAATGAACGATTCGCTCTTTCCAACCTTGGCAGGTATTGGCGAATTAGTCATGCGGGTCTTAGCCGCTTTCTTCCTGACACCTCGGATGGGCTTTGCCGGAGCGGTCTTGGCTAATCCCATGGCTTGGATTGGATCCGTTGCCTTCTTGATTCCAGCATTTTTGATGCATCAGAAAAAGCTCAAAGCCATCATGAATGCCACCCAAGACCCAGCGTCTATGGTAGAATAAGAGTAAGTTATCTAGTAAAGGAGCCATACAATGAAATTAATTTCTTGGAATATTGACTCGTTAAATGCGGCCTTGACCAGTGAATCGAATCGGGCCTTGATGAGCCAGGCCGTTTTGCGTGATCTAGTGGAACTAGATCCGGATGTTTTAGCCATTCAAGAGACCAAGCTCAGTGCCAAGGGTCCGACGAAGAAACATTTGGAGATCTTAAAGGAACAATTTCCAGAGTATCAATTGGCTTGGCGGTCATCCTGCGAGCCAGCACGAAAAGGCTATGCAGGCGTCATGTTCCTTTATAAAAAAGGAATCGATGCTCAGGTTACTTACCCAGAGATCGGAGGACCTGCACCCATGGATTGTGAAGGGCGAATCTTGACCTTGGAATTAGAGGACCTCTTCTTGACCAATGTCTATACGCCTAATGCGGGTAGTGAATTGAAGCGGCTAGCTGACCGTCAAATTTGGGATCAAAAATATGCGGAATATCTGGTTGAATTGGACCAACAAAAACCAGTCATTGCCATGGGGGACTTTAATGTAGCCCATGAAGAAATCGACCTAGCCAACCCTGCAAGTAATCATTTTTCAGCAGGCTTTACCGATGAAGAACGGCAAGGCTTCTCGCGCTTACTGGAGCGAGGCTTTACCGATAGTTTCCGTCATCTTCATGGACCGGTAGAAGGCCAATACACTTGGTGGGCGCAACGGGTGAAGACATCGAAGATTAATAATTCAGGCTGGCGGATTGACTACTTTATTGTCTCTGATCGTTTGCGCGACCAAATTAAAAATTCTGCCATGATTGATTCAGGCGCTCGTCAGGACCACACACCGATCCTATTGGAAATAGCTATTTAATTAAGGTATAAAGAGAGTATGTAATAAAAAAATCGATAGAAAGTAGGATCACGATGAAAAAATTCATTATTGATGATGGAATCTTTGACTTATTTCCGGATGCTGAATTTAATATTTTGGTGTTAAGAGGAATCGATAATACGGACCGTAATCATCAAGAACGGCAAGATCTACTGGATCAGGGGACTCAAAGAGCGAAACAATTCCTAACTGAAGAGACCTTCCGTTTGAACCCAGTAGTGGCACAGTGGCGGGAAGCCTTCAGTCAATTCAAGACCAAAAAAGGGGCTCGCTGCACCATTGAAGCCATGCTTAAGCGGGTTAATGCTGACAAGACCTTCTCACCAATCAATCCTTTGGTGGATATCTATAATGCCATCGCCTTGGCTTATGGGATTCCGGGCGGTGGTGAGGATATTGACTGCTTAGCTGGAGATCTGCATTTGGGCTTGGCTAAGGGTGGCGAAGAATTCTTGCCTTTAGGGGCTGAAGAATCCGACCCTGCATTAGAAGGGGAAGTGATCTATTACGATCAGCAAGGAGCGGTTTGTCGGAATTTTAACTGGCGAGAAGCTCAACGAACCATGTTGACAGACGCAACAAAAAATGCACTTCTTTGTTATGAAACGATCAACCAAGAACAAGCAGCTCGCTGCCAAGAGGCTATGGCCGAACTCAAGCCATTATTGGAAGACTTCTTTGGCATTGATGTAATCCTACACCGCTTAAATCGTGATCAAAGAGAAGCTCTATTAGAAGAATAAATACTTAGAAAAGTCCTTTGTAAAAAGGGCTTTTTTTGTATGTTTGGATGTCCACTTTTTGAAATAAAATTCAATAAATAGGACGGTGAATCCTAAGATTTTATGTTATGATGTAATCGTGAGTTAGAAGAACACTTCGAAATTTTGGCTACTAACTCGCTTTCACACTTGAGACAAAGACGTCTCAGCAGCTTGTTCACTCTCTGATTTGATCATAGAGGCCAAGAAAGTGGACACAAATTTAGTGATTCCTCATTCATAATCTCCTATAAATTTAATTTTTCCTACCATATTAAATTATTGTGAATGACGGTGCCTAGCCCTCAACTTTGGTCAAGTTGAGGGTTTTTTATATGCCGATGATTAACAAGCCTTGTTTCATTAGAAGGCTATCCTCTATAATAGGGGTATTGATTGAAGTAAATTAGATAGAAAAGGATGCGACCTATGTTAATTATTAATCAACAACACATACAAGAAATTATGGAAGAATTATTAGCCAAGTCTAGTGTCTCAAAAGAAGACTTGCAGCGATACTTTAATCGACTTGTCCAAGAGTTAGACCCTAAAGGACAGGATCTGCTGCATCACATTGATGCCTTATCCTTAGAAGTTCATCGCGATTCTATTGCTTTATTAGAGGATCTATTAGCGCTTGAATTGCCGGATCAGCGCACTATTCTAGAAGGGTTACTAGCTAAGGGCTATTTGCGGCATTTTCAGGCTAAGTATTGTCCGCAAGGTCCCTTGGTCTTTCAAGGGCAGACTCTGATGGCTTATGATGAACAACAGACGATTAAGGAACGGATCTTTGTAGAGACGGGCTATTCAACGACGGGCTTGGATCAAGCTGATTTGGTGGAGATCTATGTCGAACGGCCAAGAGAATATCAAGTGGGAGGCAAGCAAGCACCGGCTCTTTATATTGCGAATCCGTATTTAATGGGAACGAACGAAGAGGCTTTTAAGGCTGATAACTTACATGGCATCGAGGAAGAAGATCAAGCACCCGTTAAAGACATGGTACTTAAAGATTGGTCCAAAAAGGTTGGACCACGCTCTGATAATCCTATAACGGAATCCAGTCCCTTACAAGAAGTTCAAGAGCCGGCCATGAGTCAGATGAATCCAGCCATGAAACGCTATCTGGCTAAAGGCTATGCGGTGATTCATTATGCAGGACGCGGAGCCTATTATTCTCAGGGCTTTAACCTAACTGGATCTGTAGAGGAATTGGATGCGGTGGATGCAACACTAAGATGGTTGGATGGTCAAGCAGCTGCCTATTATGATTTACAAGCGACCCAGCCTGTGAGGGCAGATTGGTTCAACGGTTCGGTCGCTATGACGGGTAAGTCTTATTTAGGAACGCTAGCGATTGGGACAGCTACCTATAGTCGATCCAAGTGCTTAAAGACGATTTTACCGGAAGCCGGGATCTCTTCTTGGTATGATTATTACCGATATAATAATTTAGTGGTGGCACCTCAAGGTTATCCTGGGGAGGATATCGATAGCCTATCCTGGTATTGTGAGTCCTTCTTGATGAACCCTACTAATTCGAGTCCGAACCGTCGAGAACGTTTCATGGAGCTATTTGATCAAATGCGTCACGATATGGACCGTGAGTCAGGACATTATAATGCTTTTTGGGATGAACGCAATTACCTGAATCAAGCGGATCAGATTCAGATCCCTATGTTAATTATTCATGGAACCAATGACTGGAATGTTAAGATTTCGCATTTATTCAAATTATTAAAAGCTTCCGGTCAAAGTAAGTCTTGCCGTAATTTTCTGATTCATCGTGGTAAGCATATCTGTATTCATTCCATGACGAATTTTCCATTTTTGCCATTGATGGATGCCTGGTTAGACCACTATTTATTAGGATTAGGACAAGCACCCCTTAAGAATGGTCAAGGTTATGTACAATCGAATTTAGACCCGGATGATTGGCAGTTGGTCGATTATGATCAACGTCAAAAAGTTAGTTATTGTCTACAAGAGGGAGCTTTGGTTAAAGGGGAAGCTTCAGAGGTGACTGGTAAGGAGCAACATACGTTTAAGACGGCCTTGGACTTTTCTTCGGCCAAAGATTGGCAGGAACAACTCGTTCAAACAGATTCTCCCTTAGCGTTGCGTTTTGACAGTTCGGAGCTTGAATCATCGCTTCATCTGCATGGGGATATGGTTTTGACGATAGAAGCCAAGTCGGACCGACCCAAGGGAGCGCTGTCATGTATGCTGTTAGATTTAGGTAAGAGACAGATGGTTGATGAACGGGTCTATTCGACCACTGATAAGCAATTAGCGATTGGTCTGACCAGTCGTTTACCTCAAACTACCTTTAGTTTAGAGCCTCAAGCTCAGGATATTCATGTGATTACCCGTGGTTGGATGAATCTTGAGACGCCTGAAGATACTGCTAATGACCAAGGTTATGCCCACTATCAAATTGATATGATTGGTATGGACTATACGCTAGCGAAGGGACATCGCTTGGGCTTGGTGATTTTTGGAAATGATTATCTTTATACCTTACATCCAAAACAAAGTCAGACGTACGAGATCAATTTATCCTCCTTGAATTTGCAGCTTGATATGATTGACGAATTTGAGTAGAGGAGTTAGATATGCAAGCTTTTTTGAAGTTGTTGGATTTGCAGTTGACCTTATTGGTCTATATTCTGTTAGGTTTTTGGGTAGGGAAAAAACAGCTGATCTCAGAGCAGGGACAAAAAAGTTTAATGAAATTATTAATCGATGTCTTTTTGCCTTTGATGGTTTTTAATTCCTTTAAAGCGGTTAATACTAAGTTGCTAGCCTTGAGCTTTCAAGCTATGTTGGCTGCTTGTGTCATTTATACGATAACGAGTGTGTTGGCTTATGGCTTGTATCGGTCTTTTCCTGCTAAAAAAGGGCGAGTGATGGGCTATGGAACCTTAGTGAATAATGCGGGCTTTGCGGGTTTACCGATTGCGGAGGCCATCTATGGGTCAGCAGGTGCTGTGATGGCTTCGGTCTATTTGGCTCCGCACCGACTTTTTATGTGGACGGTGGGCTTAGCGATTCTAGAAGGAAAACCAGTCTCTCACTTTGATCAGAAGACTTTATGGCGGTTGTTGACTAACCCATCGATAATTGCCGTTTTTCTAGGCCTATTAAGGGGCTTATTAGAGCTCAGTCTACCTAGTTTTATGGACCGAGCTCTGGGGGGCATTTCTGGCTTAGTAGCACCACTAGCGATGGTTATGATCGGTTGCATTATCTCGCAAGTGGATTTAGCTACACTTTTTGAAAAGCCAGTCCTATATTATTGTTTCATTCGATTGATGGTGATTCCTTTTACCGTGATGTTCATCATGAAGGGCTTGGGACTGGATCCTCAGTTGACCGGTGTGGTGACCATCCTGACCGGAATGCCGATTGGGACACCTACGACAGTATTAGCGGCTCAGTATCAGTTGGATGTAGCCTTTGCCGCCAAGCTAACTTTCTTATCGATCGTCCTTTCAATTTTTACAGTCCCTTTGGTATTAGCTTTTATTTAGATTAGCAATGAGCTTGTGGTGATGAGCCACAAGCTTTTTTGTGCTTGACAGGTAAGGATTTTTGAGTATTATATAGTTATTATAACTAGATAAAGGAGGGGATTGGATGGACCGAATGGAAAGAATTCGTCATTTTTCTTGTCCTTTATGGGAAGCCATTCCAGACCAAGGGCTCTTTAATCAAGAGGTAGTGGCCTATATTCAGTCGGTACTAGAACCGATCAGGATTGAGGAACCGATTATAACTTCGACCATGATTCAGAATTATTCCAAATGGCACTTGATTCCTAAATTAAGGGGTCGCAAATACCGACGAGACCAACTGGCGGTATTGCTTATCTTAAGTATTTATAAGCAGGTCCTTCGTATGGATCAAGTCAAGCAAGGAATGGACTTGCAGCTGAATAAGATGGCGATCCAATCCGCTTATAATGTCTTTGCCAGATCCTTGAATAGTGCCATTCAAGATTGTTTTAAGCAGGTGGGCAATCCAGCTGGCTTATCGATCGAGGCTATGGCTTTTTCAAAGAATACTGAAGGGGTGGAGCTAGTCTCGCGAGCCTATGCCTTTAAATTACTAGCCACGCTGATTATTAACAGCGGTGGCTATCAAGAGTTAGGAGAAAATTATGACTAAAATTGCGATTATTGCGGATACTTCACAGGACTTTACCTTTGAACTGGGGAAAAGATATGGCATTGAAGTAATCCCTTATCAGGTTCAATTAGACGATCAACATTATTTAGATCAAGTGGATTTAGATTCTAGGACTTTCTATCAACGCATTGACCAGTGCGACCGTTTATCGACAGGGACGCCGTCCTTGCAGTGGGTGATCGATCGCTTGAAGCAATTGGAGGAGGCGGGTTATGAGCAGGCAATTGCTTTAACCTCTTCAGCCAAGCTAACCGGCATGAGCCAGTTATATGGTGTGGTGCAAGGGGACTTTGATAAGTTGAAGCTGACTCTATTCGATACGCAATCGATTGCCTCGGGGGCTGGATTATTGACACTCTATGCAGCTAAGTTGCGTGATCAAGGCAAGTCTGTTCTTGAAATTATGCAAGCCTTAGATCAAGCTAGCCAGCAATTGAAGATTTATGCGGTCTTTCGAACCTTGAAGTATTTAATTAAAGGGGGGCGGTTCAATAAGTATGTCGGAATGATTGGTAGCTTCTTGAATATTCATCCCTTGCTAACTGTTAAGGAGGGAGAAGTCTCCATGATTAGTCGTACGCGTGGACGTAACAAGTCCTTTAATGCTTTGGTCCAACAGATTCAAAACGTGGCGGCCAATCATGAGAATTATTATCTAACTATATTTGGAGCTAATAACCCAAGGGAAGTAGATCAATTGAAGACTGCTTTACATAAAGAGATAGACCAGGCGGAACTTTACCTGGAGACCGAATTGACACCAGTATTGGGGGTTCATTCAGGCCCTGAAGCAGTTGGAGTGGCGATACTTCCTTTAGATTAATTCGTCATGCAAAGGAGACGGTGCCTTGAGGGTGCGGTCTTTTTTTGATGCGTTTTTTGTTTAAAAACGCTTATAAGTCATGGATTTTTCGGTCTAAGTGTGGTAGCTTGATCTTAAAGGATCGAATAATGGAGGTGGATTCAGATGGAAGAAGTGACTGAAGAATGGGTTTCGACCTTGTTAAAAGAACGGTCTAAAACGGCCTACAAGAATCAATTTGGCCATAATTTGTTGATTGCAGGTAATCAAGCAATGGCTGGGGCGGCACTGATTGCTAGCCGTGCTTGTGTCTATGTAGGATCTGGTTTGACCAGTTTGTTGACTCATCCAGCGAATGTGTCCATCATCCATCAAGCCCTTCCGGAAGCCATGGTTGATAGTTGGAAAGCTGTTAACACCCATGAAGACTTATTACAAAAGACGCAACATTGGTTGATTGGTCCAGGCATGGGACAAGATACCGAGAGTCGGTCATTATTTATCCATTTGATGGAGCAGGCAAGAGTGGATCAGGTAGTCATTTTGGATGCGGATGGTCTGAATCTCTGGTGCCAAAATCCACAGCTAACGACTAAAGCACAATTAATCTTAACGCCCCATTTCGGTGAATGGCAACGTTTGAAGCGAGCCTTTGACATTCAAGACTCAAGAACTTGGGCTAAGGAATCTGGGATCCATTTAGTGCTTAAGGGGGCACCCACGGTCATGATTGACCGTCAAGGGAAGGCCTATCAAAATATTGCAGGGAATCCAGGCATGGCTATTGGAGGCATGGGGGACTGCTTAGCTGGGATGATGCTTGGCTTTTTAGGTCAAGTTTCAGATCCTTTTGAAGCGGTTGTGCTTGCTTGTTATCTTCATACCGCAGTGGCTAATAGCCTCTATCAAGACCAGTATATTGTTTTGCCTTCTCGCTTGATTGACCAAGTTCCCCATGCGATGAAACGTCTATTTTCTAAGAAGGAGGCTGCCTCGTGACCGATTGCCAAGAACTCGGACCCAGTCATTATTTGACTTTGACTGAACAAGAAGATGATAAGCTGTGGTTAGCTGAAATCGTTGATGAAGATCCGACTTTTCGACTGAAGCGACTGTTTTTACCGGCTTATGAGAAGGGCAAGTATTTGCTCTATGATGGCGTCTATCAGATTCATGGGGTCTGTGCTGGAATTACTCCCTTTAATAAGGAGTATTGTCTGATTCATCAAGGGAAGATGCAACGCTATCTAGCGATGTCGCAAGTACTTAGCTTACTACCGGCGATCAAGGATTTTGAGGGTCAACGTCTTCAACGGATTAAATATCAAATCCGTCAAATTTTGGCTGAAATCGGACAAACTGCGGACCACCCTTTGATTCAGGAAAACTTGGACTATCAAAGTCAAATGGTGGATGATATGGATACTTCTGAAGCCGCAAACGCTTGTTTGACACAACTCATTAAAGAAAAAGATCGAATGATTACTTACTATACCCAATTATTAGAAAGAGAAGGTAAAATATGATGAAAACACAAATACGTCCTGCTACTTATGATGATTTAGCAGCAATTATTGAAATTGAATCTTGTAATTTTCCAGAAGGCGTAGCAACAAAGCCTGAATCTTATGAGGATAAGTTAAAAAACCAACCAGATCATTACTTGGTGATGGAAAACCAAGGACAAGTGGTTGGCTTTATTGAAGGTTTTGCGAATGCTGGCAAGTGGGTTGAAGATTATATGTTTGAAGGGTCTGACCAGTTTGATCCAGAGGGCGAATGGGAGAAGCTGTTAACCTTAGCTATCTTGCCAGATTATCAAAGTAAGGGCTACGGTAAGCAATTGATGAAGGCCATGATTCAAGTTGTTAAGGATCGCCAACAACGGGGGCTATCATTGACTTGCCTAGAACATTTGGTGCCTTACTATGAACGCTTAGGTTTTAGTCTAGGCCAATTATCTGGGTCTAAATTAGGTGGTCTTGACTGGTACGATATGTATATTGAATTTGACTAATTAGGACTGTGATTTTGAGTCGTTGGCTGAACCCTAGAGACTCAAGAAGAGGATCATGGTAATTGGCGACAGTAAATCCTAGACCTGTGTTTTGGAATATCAATCCATAAAAAGAAGCTCTTCCACCGTAGTTAGTGGAAGAGCTTTATTTTATTGGGTTTATTTTACATAGACACTTAGTAATTCATCAATGAAAGTGAATTTATTCTTAAGCACTTGAATATCTTCATCAGATAGGGCTTGGTCTGTCTCAAAGATTGAGATGGCTGGGCCATGAATTTTCACTCGTTCATGGGCCATGTAGGAAATATTAATGTCATGCTCAACTAAGAAGTTAGCGATGCTACCGATGGTTCCTTTTTGGTCCGTATGACGTACGATAATGGTAGGGCGTTCGCCAGAGAAGTGGATATTGTATTCATCTAATTTTTGGATTTCAATTTTTCCACCACCAATGGACGAACCAATGATGGTCACATGGCGGTTGGCACCGAATAAGTGAACCCGGGCGGTATTGGGATGATAATTACCCAGATTCCGCTCCAAGAAGTTTACTTTAAGATGACGTTCTTCAGCAATTTCACGTGCACTGGCAATTTCTTTATCACTGGTCTTAAAGCCTAGAACACCAGCAATCAAAGCCAAGTCGGTTCCGTGACCGCGATAGGTTTTGGCAAAGGAGTCCATTAAAGTGAAGACGACTTCTTCTGGTTCCTCGCCTAAAAGTTGACGAGCGACATTACCGATACGAACGGCACCGGCGGTATGGGAAGAAGAAGGGCCGATCATTACTGGACCGATAATTTCGAAACCAGATTGATACTTGGCGGTGACACCATCATCAACCACTTTCTCACCGGTACCGGATAATTCGACTTCGACATCCTTAACTAACTCATCACTATTACCAAAGACCTGGTCTTTAATCCGTCGTCCGGTTGGGGTTCCAGCAACCCCTCCGATACCTGTTTCTCTTAAGGATTCAGGTAGTTCATTTCCAATGGAGTCCATAGCATCAATGACCTCGTCGGTTGGAATAATGGAGACCACACCGGCCATTGCCATATCTGCAGCCGCCATAGCTGTGAGTGCATGAAGACCGTTTCGAGTGATGCATGGGATTTCAACCAGCCCTGCTACCGGGTCACATACCAAGCCTAGGGAGTTCTTTAAAGCAAGTCCAACGGCATGGCCGACTTGTTCAGGACGACCGCCTTTTAGTTCAACTAAAGAACCAGCTGCCATGGCTGTCGCAGACCCGATTTCTGCCTGGCAACCGCCTTGAGCGCCCGAGATCGATGCCCGGTTGGCAATGACTAAGCCCAATGCAGAAGCGGTAAACATGACTTGAACGAGCTGGTCGACTTCGTAGTTGCCGGTATCATACATATGGACGAGAACAGCAGGTAAGATGCCTGCAGAACCAGCAGTAGGGGTAGCTACAATACGTCCCATTGAGGCATTCACTTCATTCACTGCCATCGCATTGGCAACGACTCGAAGCGTGAAAGGATCGATCAGGGAATCTTTTTGTTGACTATACTGAAAGACCCGGTAACCATCGCCTCCAGCGATTCCTGTTTTTGACATGGTCAATTGTTCGGTTCCCTTACGAACGGCATCCACCATTACATGGAATTGGTCACGCATTTGGTCCATCATCTCTTCGCGGGTGATCCCTTGAAGTTCGATTTCATTATCAATCATCACCTCTGAGATTGTTTTATTCTCTTCATTGGCGAGATCTATAAGCCCCTTGATACTCGTAAAAGACATTTTCCCACTTCCTTTCGTTTTTCCTCTTAAAATTATTGATTACACGGCTTTAACTTTAATGCTTTACCCACATAAAATCAAGAAAAGATCCTTAAAAAAATCGTTTCCCTTTTAAGTCCGCAAGTGGGTTTAATTTTCGACCCGCTTGCTTGATCGATCGCCCAAGAATTTGGATAATTTGTAGGCTGCCGTCCTTGATAATTACGCCCAAGAGTTTGCTAGCTTCTAAGCTGGCAGACCGTTTTTCCTGCTGAGGATTAAGGGCGTTAAGACTTGACAGGTGGTCGATCGTAATAATACCTACCCTCAAGGTCAAAAGAGCATTGATAGCACCTTGGAATAGGGAGTTGACCACCAGATTGGTCATGGAGACGGAGCCAGGGATCATAGAGATCAGACTGCTACCAAAGAGCGAGGCAATGAGCGGCTCCAACTGAGCTTCAATCAAATCTAAATCTTCTAAACTTCGGGTCATTAAGACCGTCAAAAAGACATTTTTATAGATATGGATGATTTTTTTTAGGCTGGGTCGGGTGTCATAGGTCTTGATCAGTCGCCAGACCAATTGAATGAGAACATATAGGACTGTGAATGCGTCTAGAGTGCCATTTTGCGAGATAGCAGTGGTTAAAAAAACGGTTTGAGCTTGCTTTTTAATGTCTTCCATACCGGCATTCTTAAGGACTTGATTGGCTTGGTCGATCTTTTCAATCTGGTTATCGAGCGTCAAATCCTGCCAGCTAAAATCCAACTGTTGAAGTCGAGGGTTATGTTGTAGTTTTTTGATGGAGGATTGAATAAATTCCTCTCTTTCTTCCGAGCTAGCCTGGGGGTCTAAGATCAAAGCCTTAGGTAGGGCTATAATTTCTTTGACCATCCATAATATGAAAACAAGAAAGACCAAGAGGCAAGCAATTAAAACAAGCAATGCTAATAAGGGATGAATCAAATATAAGTTACGATACAACAAGGAAAATTGATTAAAGACAAAGATCAAGGCCATCAGACTAATGAGGCCGGTTATAATTTTTAAGAGGGGTATTTTCAAAGTCTAGTTACTCCTTTTTATTGAATTTATCATAATTTACCAAAAAATTTGAGAAATCGAAAGCGACTAAAGTCGGATTTTACGCATTTAGGAGGCTGTGATTATTCGTCACAGCCTCCTAGTTAAATTAATGATTCTTTTGTTTTTCAAGATGGTATTTGAAGGTTTCCATCGCTGAGTCGACTACGAAGACTGCTAGTGCAATGGCAAGGGCTGTAACAATCGCTCGATATAAAGAGCTACCAGCGGCGATTAGGTCATTATTCATAAAGTTATAGGCTGTCTCATACATAGCAACCCCTGGAACATATAGGAAGAAAGCTGGAATATAGAAGACGTTAACGACGGTTTTAAATTTCCGGGCCATATATTGTCCTAATATCGAGATGACTAAGCAACCCAGAAAGGTCGCGATAAAGTCATTTGAGAAGTTCTTGACCCATAGATAGACCCCATAAGAAAACATCCCAGGTAAGCCCGACCAGAAGATAAAGCGCTTAGGGGCTTTAACGTTAATGGCGGCCGCTACAGTTGCACAGTATGCCGCAAAGAGCTTGAGTAGTAGTTGATTTAGTTCCATAAAGTAATCACTCCATTCGATAAGACAAGGCCTAAGGCCACTCCTAAAGCCAGGCTCAAAGCAGTTAGTAGGGCATCAATAAAACGAGTTAGTGCGGTTGAATAGTCGCCCCGGATGGCATCCCGTATTCCATTCGTGAAGGCTGTTCCAGGATATAGGGGCATGAGCGTCGCTGAGATGACAATATTTGGATTAAAATTATCGGTGACATAATAGGCAATCAACGGTAAAACAAAGGATAAAGAAGCGGTCATAAAGACGTTAATTAAAAAACTGTTCATGCCAAAATTATCATCCGATAAGAGGAAAAATAAAATTAAAATAGAGGGAATCAGTGAAATGACTAAATCTCCCGGCTGACCATCAAAGAGCGCAATATAGGCCATAATTAAGATGAAGATGGATACGAAGTTGTTGTGAGCTGTAAATTCGGTTTCTGGAATCGCCTTGAGCTGTCGTAGGGCTTCTTCAGCATTAATTCGCTGGTCAATGAAGTCGTAGGTGACGGCATTGACTCGGTCAATTTTAAAGATCTGATTGGATCGATTCTGTACACGAACGACGAGGGTCGTGGTATCGGATTGTTGATCGTTGATTGATTCTTCTAGGTTAATAAAGAGTCCAGAGGCAGAAGAATAGACATCGAGATAGTTGACATTGGCAACTTCAAGAATCTGCTTGACCGTTCGTTCCACCCGATAGCCTTCGGCTTCCGCTTCAATCAAGAGCTTTCCAGCATAGCTGGCCAATTGCAGGATGGTTTTATCCGAGGATTGCATGTGTTCACCTCCAAGATTTAGTGCAATTAATTATAACATAGGTTTAGGCTTTTAGTAGCGAGTTTATAGGTATTATTCGTTTACGCCCTTTAAATCTGAAAAATTTTTCCAAAACAGAATCCTTTGGAGCCTTGCTGGCTTAAGGGGCTACTCAAGGTAGGGCTATAGCCTTTTCAATGGCTCAAAAAAACAAATCCAATCCCACAACTGTGGTGGACCGCCAGGAGCCTTCTAAGGAAGTCTCCTTGGCTCAGCTGGCTACTCAAAGCCTAAGCGCTAAAGCGCCAAAGCTTTGATGTGTGCCAGCTGTCCTTTGACCACGGTTGTGGGATTGGTTTATTTTTTCGCCTGTTTAAAGGTGCTCTCATAGCTACTAGATACATGGTCTAGCCAAATCATTAATGAAGTTATTCTTACAAAAATATGGAATAAAGAAAGCAAACTGAAATAATAAACGTGTTATTTTTTTATTATATTAGAATTTAAGTTCAGAACAGACAGTATTAAGGTCGACTTATAACAAATGGAAATATTTTTATCATTCTCATTCTTAATAAAGAGTTGTTATATATATTCAATCATCAAGGATACTCATTTTTATCAAGTATCTTATGGATTATAGAAACTGCTTATCTTTAATGGGCTATGCTTACTCTCTTAAAAATAATTAGCCTAATCTTAATTCAAATCTGAAAATTTATGGAAAAAAGAACCCTTCCTCTGCCGTGGCATTAGGACAAGGGGCACACATCAAAGGCTTGGCGTTTTAGCGCTTAGCCTTTGAGTAGCCCCTTGAGCCGTCGAGACTCTGAAAGAGGCTCTAGGCGGTCCGCCACAGCAGAAGGAAGGGTTCAGTTTTTGAAATAAATTTTCGGATTAGTAATCACAATCTATTGGATTTGTTTTAGTAGCCAGTGAAAAGGCCCTTACTTCCTTATCTAAAGGAGACACTAGGCGGTCCGCCACAGCAGAGGGAAGGGTTCAGTTTTTGGAATAAATTTTCGGATTAGTAAATCACAACTTATTAGATTTTTTTGAGCCAGTAGAAAGGAGTCATTTTTTGAAATAAATTTTTAAATGGGTATACAAGAAAGCCGAAAAGCTTGCAGGATCTAAGGATCATCTGCCTTCTAAAAATCTTCCCGCATTAAAGTCGCTTACTAGTTAGGAAATATGTTAAAATAAAGGGTGAATGTGAGGTTATATTATGCGAGATTTGCCTATCGGTTTTATCGATTCTGGTTTTGGAGGATTAACCGTCGTTAAACAAAGTCTAAAACAACTCCCCAATGAATCGATCATCTACCTTGGAGATAATGCGCGCTGCCCATACGGCGTTCGCTCTCTATCCCAGGTTAAAGAATTCATCTACCAATTGACCGACTTTCTCTTAACTAAAGGAATAAAAATGTTGGTTATCGCCTGCAATACAGGAACAGCGGCTGCTTTAGCAGACTTGAAGCACGATCTTTCCATTCCAGTGGTTGGTGTGATCGATGCCGGGAGTCGAGCGGCCATTCGGGTGACGCAGAATAATCATATTGGTGTGATTGCAACACCTGCAACCATTGAAAGCCAGGCCTATCCGAATAAAATTCACGAAAAGTCTAATCAAGTACAAGTCGATAGCTTAGCTTGTCCTACTTTTGTGGATGTGGTTGAAAAGGGAAGTCTAAAGGGGCAAGCCTTGGAAGACCATATCCAAGAAACCCTGCAGCCTCTTTTAGAACTGGGGATTGATAGCTTGGTATTAGGCTGTACCCATTATCCGCATCTCTATGATAGTATTCAAAAAGTGGCAGGTCCCCAGGTGGCTTTGATCGACTCTGGGGTGGAGACCATTAACCAGGTATCCACACTTTTAGATTATTTCAAGTTGAGTCGAACAGTGGCCGATAATGAACGTTTAGCCGCCCAACAAGCTTATTACACAACCGGAGATCCTCAAGTTTTTGGCCAAGTGGCGCGAACTTGGTTGAAGGATCAAACCATACAGATTCAACCCTGTACCATTCAAGGAGGTCAGATCTATGAAGTTGTTGATCGCTAGTCATAACCCAGGAAAAGTCCAAGAATTTAAAGAACTATTTGCTCCCTTTGACCTACAAGTTACTTCCCTTTTGGATTATCCGGATATTCCGGAAGTGGAGGAGACGGGGACGACTTTTGAAGCTAATGCCCGATTAAAAGCGGAGACCATCGCAGAAAAGCTCCATTGCTTGGCGCTATCGGACGATTCAGGTTTATGTGTACCTGCCTTAAAGGGAGCTCCAGGAGTATATTCAGCACGCTATGCAGGTTTAGCTGTTAAGAGTGATCAAGCCAATCGTGACAAACTCTTAAAAGAAATGGCGCCATACGAAGGTAAAGATCGCCAGGCTTATTTTATGACCTGTATTGTGGTTGCCTATCCTAACTATCCTTCCTTAGTGGTTCATGGACGGGCGGATGGAATGATTACCCATGAAGAGTTGGGCGATCATGGGTTTGGCTATGATTCTCTTTTTTATTATCCAGAAAGTGAAAAAACCTTTGCCCAGATGTCTGCTCAAGAAAAAAACCAAGTTTCCCATCGTTCAAGAGCGGTAAGTGCTTTGTTTAAGGAGTTTTCGGCTTGGTTAGAAGGAGTCAGAATATGAAGGTATTGATTCTATCTGACAATCATGGCCATTATGGATTGGTTCATTCAATAATAGACCGATTTAGACCGGAAGTGGACTATATTTGTCACTGTGGTGACTCAGAGTTTCCAGCCGAGGATCCTATCTGGCAAGAGGTGGACGCTTATGTTGCGGGGAATATGGACTTTGATCCAGCTTATCCTAGTCAGTCATTACTAGATACTGATCAAGGACGAATCTTAGTCGTCCATGGCCATCGCCACCAAGTGAATCATCATAAATATCATCTCATTGAAGAGGCTCAGACCTTAGGGGCACGGATGGTTTTCCATGGGCATACCCATAAGCTTTATGCTCGAATAGAAGAAGGTATTCTATTGGTGAATCCGGGTTCCTTGGCTCAATCCAGAGGCCCAGTTGCTGAGCGGACTTTTGCATTGGCAGAGATTGATTCTAAGCAAGCGATGATTCATTTCTATCGTTACGATGGTCAGGAGTTGCCCCAACTAACTTGTTTGTTAGATTTTAGTGAAGGAGTAAGTGATGATTGATAAAAAAATTCAAAGCCTTATTATGGATCAAGTGGAAGACTTAATGATCCCTGCTGAAAATGTGGCTTATGTGTTTGATTTTAATAGCTTATATCATGCGCTTTTAGTCTTGACTCAAGTGGCTTATACAATGATTCCAGTCGTTAATAAAGAAGGAAAGATATGTGGTTTGGTGTCAACGAACCAAATTATTCAAGCTTCGATCACGACGGATCAGATCGATTTTAAGATGATTGAACAGCTAACCCTCAATCAAATCGAACTTCGTCAAGCGGAGTATGTGACCTTGCAGGATGATTTAGAGACCATTCTTCATAAATTGATGACCAATAACTTTTTGTGTGTGGTGGATTCAAAGGACCAGCAGGGATTTATCGGGATTATTACCCGTAATGCCCTCCTAAAACGAATTAACGCCTTTCTTCATAGCAATCTGGTTAACGATTGGCTTAAGAATCAAGAGCATCTTCCTTCATTGGATGAACCGCTAAAGACGATCCAAAAAGATTAAGATTCGGGAAGCCTTTGCATTTGAGTAATCTTGTAGAAAGTGGTATATTTAACTTAGTAAATTGATAGTGAGGAGTGTGAAAAGTGACAATCGGTCAAATCGCTCTTGTGATTGTAGCTATCGCATTTGCTGTTTTGGTGGTTTTTCTGTGTATGAGCTTGAGCAAGCTTTCTGGCTTATTAGACCAAGCTAAGGATACAGTGACCCGGGTGAATGCGACCTTGGATATTGTAACCAAGGACGTGGACAATTTGTCGATTGAGGTAGAGGGTTTATTGAATAAGACCAACCACTTGGTGGATGATCTAAATGGAAAGCTCGGTAAGACAGATCCGCTTTTTCAAGCCATTGGGGATGTTGGAACATCTGTCTCTGAATTGAATGACTCTACCAAGAAGATGACATCGAACTTGGTATCAGGGGTAGGGGGCGGATTAAATCGTAAGAAGAAGCCATCTACGCTAGGACGTTTTGCTAGGGCAGCGCATTCCTTGGGCAAAAAAGGACGTGGCGCTTCTCCTAATAAAGAGACTGAGCCGTCAAGTTCCCCTTTAAAAGAAGGGGATTCAACGGATCATTCAGTGGAACATCGGTCAAGTTTGGCAGAATTTACGGATCAACTTCCCTCGACCACAGCGGGAGAAATTAATTTAACAAAGGAGAATGATTAATATGAGTAAGAATAATGGAAGCTTTTTATTAGGGGCAATCTTTGGTGCAGCGTTGGGTGGCGTAGCAGCTTTACTCTGCGCACCTAAGTCAGGTCGTGAATTGCGTGAAGACCTAAGTGATGAAATGGACTACTGGTTAGATCGGGCGAATGACTATACAGATTATGCCGTAGAACGTGGCGTTGAAATGTATGATGCGGCCTCAGAACAAGCTGAAGATATTAAGGTTAACTTAAAGGATTCTGCGGAAAAATTTAAAGAGAAGGCTGTTGACTTTAAAGATGAAGCGGCTAAGAATTTCAACCAAGCGAAGAATGAAGCGGATTCAGATTTTGACAATTTTAAAGACGATGCCAAAAAAGCAGCTAAAGATTTAAAAGATGATCTTGAGAATGAAGGGGATAAGTTAGCAGACCGAGCTTCTGCAACGAAAGACCGTGTGAAAGCAGAAGCAAAAGACCTAAAAGCGGACGCAAAAGATGTTAAGGACGACTTAACAAAATAATTAATTAAATGTAAAAGTAATTGACCTAAATTTTGACCCTTATGTGATGCTAATGGAGTGTGAAGAATATCACACTCCTGCTTAGATTTAGATCACATAAGGGGCTTTTTTGCTGGTTTATTATGAAAAATGATTGAAAAAGTTAAGTTATTCATCAGAAAACGCTTGCACTTTTAGATAAAACATGGTAAATTTATTGGTAGGAATAAGGAAAGAAGGGGAGTCATGGAAAAGCAAACCATCACAATTTATGATGTTGCCCGTGAAGCAGGGGTATCAATGGCAACAGTATCGCGGGTCGTAAACGGCAACCCCAATGTTAAGCCTAGCACTCGCAAGAAAGTATCAGAAGTAATTGAACGTTTGGATTATCGCCCTAATGCAGTGGCAAGAGGCTTAGCTTCTAAAAAAACAACGACTGTTGGAGTGATTATTCCTAATATTACCAATGTTTTCTTTTCAGCTTTAGCTAGAGGGATTGATGACATTGCTGCTATGTATAAATATGACATCATCTTAGCCAATGCTGACGAGAGTGTGGATAAAGAGATGAATGTCTTCAATAATTTATTGGCTAAGCAGGTGGACGGCATTATCTTTATGGGCTTCACCGTTGAAAATGAAATGAGACAGTTGATTCGTTCAACACGCACACCGGTAGTGGTTGCGGGAACGGTATGTGAAGATCCGAATCTTTATACGGTTTCAATTGATATTCGAAAAGCGGTCGAAGAGATGACCGAGAGCTTAATCAATACCGGTGGCGATCGTCCAGCTATTGTGACAGATGCTCAGCGTTATTATGTCAATAAAGTTCATCGGATTCCGGGATATAAGTCTGCTTTATCTAAGCATGGTATTGAAGTGGATGATGATTTAATCATTCAAAGTAATTTTAATGATCATGAGGGAGATATTATTGTGGATCAACTACGTGCTGCTAAGGCGAATGGTGTAGTGGTCACCCGCGATGATATTGCCATTGCGATCTTAAATGCCTTGACCGATCAAGGTGTTAAAGTACCTGAAGAATTCCAAGTAATTACCATGGATAATACGGTATTAACACGGTATGCCCGCCCTCAGTTATCAAGTATTCAGTACCCACTTTATGATGTGGGGGCAGTGGCTATGCGTCTATTAACTAAGATCATGAATGATGAAGAGATCGATAGCCGTCAGATCGTTCTTCCTCATAAGTTCATTCACCGTGAATCGACTAGGAATTAGGTGACTTATGGCAAAACAGGAAAGTAAAACAATTAGACGCTTGAAATATTGCTTTTCATTAGGCTTATTATTGATTCAGGCTTATTCACTGATTCAAAACATCCGTGAAACAGAGTTTTCTTCAGTAGACCACCGATTATAAGCAAAATAAATAATTCTTGACATAAAGCTACCCGTTTGGGTAGCTTTTTATTTTGATTTATACAAGCTTCCAGGAATTAGTCTGATTTGGCTAATAGTTGATGGATCAGGCAATATGGTTTTCTATTTTTGCTTACCTTCAAATAAAAAACGATCGCCACTAAGGGCAATCGTTTATTGAAAGGTTAATCATTAATTTTACGATGAATTTTTGTCGGTTTTACCCTACGGTGAAAATCACGGCTCTTGCTTGAGTTTTTAGTGTGTTTCTTTTTGGTTTTCTCTACATATAACGGCTCATCGTCGTTTTCTTTATCTTCCTCATCCATTGGAATATCAAAGTTCGGATTATTAAGGTCGATCTTGCGGACGAATTCGACGAAATGACGGCTAGCATCCGTTAAATGTGAATTTTTGCGGTGGACCAAGTAGAAATCACGATTAGATAACTTATGGTCAATTGGAAAGGTTAAAATTTCCTTATTTTTGACCTCGTTGATGACGGCTAACTCTGAAATAATGGAAATGCCGGTTCCTAACTTGATGAATTGCTTAATGGCTTCATTGTTGTTTACTTCTAGCACCTTATCAAGTTTAAGGGGGTCGATCTTCATTTCACGAAGTAACATGGCGGATTCTTTGAGCGTTCCAGATCCATCTTCCCGTGAGATAAAGGGATGTCTTAGTAATTCTTGGATGGATGGATTGCTAGCTTGTAAGGCTAAAAAATGGTCATTATAGGCTGTTGCGATAACAAGCTTATCCTGAAAAATCCGTTCAAACTTCAAATTATTATTCATGGATTGAGAGCCCACAATCCCAAGATTCAATGAGCCAAGCGCAATGTCATTGATGACTTTGATGGTATCGCTTTGAAAGAGGGTGATCTCATTATCAGGATACTTGCGGGAAAAGGCCGAGATTAGTTGTGGAAGAATATAGGACGCAGCAATCGAGGAGGCACCAATCGTGAATTTATGGTTATTCTTCTGGGAAAAGGTATTTTCAATATTATTGGCCATCTGCATAATGGATTTGGCATATTCATAGAACTTTTCCCCATGAGGAGTCAGTTCATGACTCTTGGTTGTACGCCCGATGAGTTCAATCCCTAATTCATTTTCTAATTGCTTAATATGTAGGGAGACGGTCGGTTGGGAGAGGTAAAGCTGGTTAGCGGCTTCTGAGAAGCTGCCCCACTCAACAATCGTTATAAAGGTTTTTATTTGTTTTAATTCCATGGTGAATCATTTCTTTCTATGCGTATTTTTAGAATCCCTCATCATGAAAATATAGGTCTCCTTGCTTATTTTAACCTGTCTCTTATACACATCTCCGAGCCCACGAGACGCTACGCTATCTC